>JACCDJ010622280.1_pt1 | contig 14974 bp, 18 predicted proteins | sample 7444481 | NCBI WGS metagenome assembly JACCDJ01 (sample SAMN15323435, study PRJNA562643) | freshwater metagenome | isolation source: river surface water | place: USA:Blue River Watershed | collected 2017-08-15 | reverse complement strand
GGCGACCCGCTGTATCAGGCTTCCTTGCAGCAAGGTCAAGCACAGTTCAACACTGCAAAGGCAAACGCTTTCGCCAACATTCAAGACACTGAAACCGCTAACATGGCGGAGCGCACACAACTTGACCAGTCGGCGGCTCAAGCCCGCAAACGTCTCGCAGGTAACTTCGCTGCACGTGGCATGGCTGGTGGCGCTGCAGGCGCTCTGACGGCTGCCGAGAGCGCACTGAACGCCCGCCAGTTGGCTGCAAGAACAAGCCTCACCGACCAGATTACGTCACTAAACCGCGACTTTATCCGCAACTACGGCGCAGTTGGAACTGACTGGCGTGGCACCAATGTTGGTCAACAGTATGTTGCTTCGGCGCAACAAGAAGCCCTTGCCGCGCAACTTGCACGAATGGGAGTAAACCAGTAATGGCTACCGTAGCAGACCTATTCAAAGGCACCCCTACCGCGAATGTTCGTATGGCTGAAACAGCCGCCACACCTGAACTTGCCCCTGCTCCCGCACCTGCGCCCGCTGCTCCTGCAGCGAAGGCTGGCACAGCGGAAAGCCTATACATCGACCCCACCCCAACCTACCAACCAACGCTAGACTTCATCAACAAGCAAACCAAACTAGCCAACGAACGTTACGCGCAAAACAAAGCGGACATCAAAAACATTTTCGGCAATCTAACCACGGTGTCTGAAAAGGATGCTGTTCGTATCGAAGACCAGTTCGTTAAGTCGATTCAGGCTCAACAGGCAGGTGTTGCTCAGCGCACCGCTGAGGTTCGCGCACAGCAAGGAACAGCCCGTCAAGGCATGGAGGCTGTTGCTGCACAACGTGGCGGTGGACCAATGACCGCTGGACCAACCGCAGTTGACAGGACAGCCGAAGAAGGCATTGCCCGTTCCAACGAATACCAAACCACTTGGGAAGCGTTGATGCGTGCCAATGAACAGCAAGCGCAAGAAAACCTCCGCAACCGTATCGCAGGTTTCGGTCAGCAACAAGTCGGTGCGCTATCTACGCTACAACAGAACCTTGAGGCTCGCCTTGCCGAACTTGGCGGTAACACTGCCGCCGTCCAGTCAGACATCGCTAAGGCTAAAATGGCTGGTCAGCAAACTGTTGCTAACGCTAAGTATCAGGAGCGTTTGGCGGCTAACGCTTTGGCTTCTCAACAAGCCGCTGCCGCGAACCAGCCGACCTCTTACCCTAACACTCGTGCAGGTTGGTCGCAGAAGTTCAGGGATGCTGGCGGTGACCCTATTCGTCTTATGCGTCAAGTTTCGTCGACTATTGACCAGATTCGCGAGAAGGAACGCGACAACATCAACGCGGGTGCCCCTATTACTAAGCAGATGGTTCTCAAATACTGGATGGACTACAAGCCTTTCGCTGAAAGTTCATCGCTAGACTACGCCCTAGAATACATCGACAAATACGCTGGATTGAACTAAACAACATCAATTCAGGTATAATTGCTGTAATAACGACTTCCTAAGTAGGGACATTTTGGCTAAAAAAACCGCTACCCCCAAGACGCAACCTACCCCTACCCCTATTGCGCCAACCGACCCATTTGCAGCCAAAACCCCCAAAACAAACCCCGCCGTCCCACAAATTGACGCAACAGACCCGTTCTCAGCACAACCAAAACCAGCCGCACCTAAGCCAGCAAAAACTGAACCAAAAGAACTAAGCCTCCTAGAAAAACTAGGCGCAAGTGCCATTCGCGCAACCGCAGCCAGAGGCAATGAAATTGTTAGCGTAGGACAAGCAGCCCTCAACGCCCTCCTAACCACTGGACGTTACAGTGCAGGAAGCAACCTAGAGAACGCAAAAATCACGAAATACCGTGAAGGTTTAATCGCAAACGCCCGAAAAGGTAAAACGGGCGAAGCGGCTATGAAAGCCCAAATTGAGGCAATGAACAGCCCTGAATACCGTTTCCTCAAGGGCACAAACTTCAACACCGTAAAAGCAGGTATAGAGAACGTTGAGGCTGGCAACAAGGGCGCCCCAACAGTTTCATACATCGACGTCCTAAAAACTAGCAACCCAGAAGTTGACTGGGATAAAACTGGCATTGTTGAACCCAAAATCCCAATCGGGAAAATAGCCTTGGGAACATCTCCCCTTGCCAGCGGGCTAACCCAACTAGGCGGCTTGTTAGGAAATAAAGACGCTGCTAAGGTCACAAAGTTGATTGATGCCGCCCAAGCCCCAACAATCGGCAAAGTAAGCCTACCCGCACTCGCAGGTGACATCCTCACAGACCCGCTAAGTTTCGCCCCAGCAGGCACCTTCCTAACCCCAGCCAAAGGCGCAATCGCTGGTGCCCAGCAAGGCGTCAAGGGCGCACTGGCTGCAGCAAAGGGTGCGCCATCAACCCGTTACGCAATTCAAAACCTAACCCCTAAAGCGGCAGCAAAAGTAAAAGAAAAGGCTCTACCAGCCAAGCCAGGCTACAGCGTCTTCGAACAAGTAACCCGCAAACCAGTAATCAAGGAAAACCTTAAAACTGGTGTAGGACCAATGGCTGAAGTTCTCAAAAACACTGACGAACTACTCCGCACCAAATTCACCTACACAACCTCACCAAGCACACCAAACCTAATGAAAATCATTGGTTCGTCGCTAGAAGCAGGTTACAAGGGTGCAGCAAACCGCATCGTCCTAGACCTATCAAAACGTAGCCTACAAAAATTAGCCCGCGAAGAAGGCAAACAAGCCGCAATCATTGTTGGTGCAAAAGTCCTTGACGAAGTAGGCGAAGAAGTTGAACTACAACCGCTAGTCCCACACGTAGCCGACGGTCAAACCTTCGTCGTTCAAGACCTCAAAAACGGGACAAAAAAACTGCACACCTTCGACAACGAAGAAGAAGCAGTTGCGTTCGTAAACTCGCTCACCAAGAAACCTAAAACCGCTAAGGTTGAGGTTACTCGTGGACCAGAGCCAATCATTGACTCAATGCCAAAGCCAAGCACCATCGCGCCAATGGTCACCCCAGAAGGTGTCAGCGTGCGCGCCCAAGCACAAAAACTACTCAAAGACGTTGAAAACACTATCAAGAACGTTAAGGGTAACTCAAACACCACTGGGCTTATCGAAAGCATCGGCAAAATTGTTAACCGCGCTGACGGCAACGTAAACGTTCCAGACAAAGCGCGTCTAATCCTTACCCAAGTGGTAGAAAACGGTGCAGACGGTCTCGCCGCCCTACGCAACATCACAACCAAGGAAAGCGCAGATGTTGCCCGCATCCTCAACATGCGTAACATCACTACCGCAAACGGTAAAGTTTACCAACTAGGTCAAATCGCACAATCGAACTTTCAATGGGACAACCTAGCCCCAGCGATTCAAAAACAAATCATCGACGCAATGCGTTCCGTCCTAGCCCCAGCATCAACCACCGCTAAGAGCAAACTAGCCGAACTCACCACGCTTGTCGGCAAAGACCTAGCAAACGAAATCAAAAAGACTGGCATCCTAGAAGGTAAAGAAACCAAGGCTGGCGCACTCGCCGCCGTCCTCAGCAAACTGCCACCTAGCGGAGAGAAAACCTACAACAACTTCGAAGAACTCGTCGCGGGTCTCAAAGGCGGCGACATCGTTGACTACAAGGTTCTACAAAAACTCGCAAATCTTATCGACCCGCAGAACGCCGCAACCATCAAGGTCACCAAGGCACTCACCAAGGAAGACGCATACCAACAGTTCAAGGAAATCCTTGTTCAAAAGGGTGTGCAAACAATGCAGGAAACTCAAAGCACTATCAACGTTTTAGATGCAAGCAAATTCTTAGAATCAGAAGGTCTAAGTTTCGCAGACACTTTCGGCGTATACACCGAAGACCGCCTAGCAGGGCGACTACAACCGCTACCTGCCGCAATCCCAGAATCACGCAGCGCAGCATCAATCAACGTTGCCCGTTGGATGAAAGACCCGAACAACCTTGGCACATCAGGGCGACTATCTCGCGTCCTAGTCGCCATCAACGAAGGTCTAAGCGGTAACTTCGCCTACCTGCAAGAACAAATCCTAAACTCTGCCGAAGCCGTCACGGGAGTAAGCACCCTTGGTGACCTAGCCTCACGCTCCACAAACAAAGCGTTCCAAGCAGAAACCAAAGCAGCCCTACGAGGACAAGTAACCCAATCCGCCGAAGCACGCATCCTGTCCAACCTGCTAGGTAAAATACGTTACGACCTGTCCGTAAAGGGACGCAAGAAGGCTTCCCCTATTGATGTAGACCCTGCGCTCATCATGGACGAGTTCCTCAAAACTGGCAAAATGCTAGACGCCGCGCTACTATCCACAACTGGTGCACGCATCACCTACAACAAAACCGCAAAAGCGGCACGGGGCGAAAAACACTTCGTCTACGCAAGCATCTCAAACCTTGCGAAAATCTTCAACGAAACAGGCGGACGCGCAACATTCATCGACGCCCTCATCGCAGACACCCGCAAACTCGGAATCAAAAAAACTGACTCCCTATCGTTCGTCGCCGTTGGTAACGCAACCCGTCACATCCTAGAGCAAGTTGAACGCGGCATCCCAGTGGACGTCTCTGAAGTTGTAAAGATTCTGAAAAGCCGTGGCGAACAGCAAACCCCTTGGAGTCCAGCGTTCAAGAAAACCTACGAACAAACCGCCGCCCGCTTCGCAGACCACCTAACCCAGCCAAAGGTTATCAAGAAACTACAAGAAGCCCACACCGCTAGGGCAGCAGCAGAAATCGAAGACAACCTAGCGTCAGTGAAAAGTGTTGCTCAAGACGTGCTAGAAATTATGTTCAAGGCATGGCAAAAAAACAGCAACAAAGGCAACTTTTCAGAAGCAGAACGAGCACAACTCGTCCGCGACTACTTCAACCACTTCACCTACGCATCAGGAATATTCCGCATCCAAGAAGGCGAAGTAGCCGAAGCCATATTCAAAGCAGCATCCATGGTATTCCTACGCAATGGGCGCCTAGCGAAAGACGGCAAAATCGGCACAGGAAGCCCACTACTAGGCTCCCCGCGCAGAAACGCAACACCAGAGGAACAGCAAATCTGGAAAGAAATGATGGAAGGCATCGACAACTTCTACCGTTTTGGAAAAGCGGACAACACCCCGAACGTAAAACTTGGCACAGTTGTTCAGCCAACCGAAAAGCAAATCGGCAACGCTACCAAGAAGTTCACCGAAGCCAAACTTGCTTTCGAAAACCATGTAAACGCTCGCGCAGGAATCACCACACAAAAGGCGTTGACTGAGTGGGAGGCGCAACTCAAGGTTGTCCGTGCAAACCTAGAGCGCACACGCACAGCCGCAAACAAACTAGGCATTTCAACACAGCACTGGGACGATGGCGAATGGGTGCCATCAACCATGTATGACCACGCAGGCGCAGTTCAACGGGCACAAGAAGCCACCAACAACCTCGTCACAACCGAACGTGGCGTAGTGAAGGCTGCCGCAGTCGACGAACCTAACCTGTTCCCGTCGCACAAAATCTTGACCGCTAAGCAGGCTGAAAAACTGTTGGAAACTTGGCGTGTAGAAAACATCAAGCAGTCTATCGACACTGTTGTTGGTGACCAAGAAGAAGCCGCCATTGGCACACTCAACAAAATTGGCGAGTTCGTCAACCAATCAGTTGACGACGTTGAAGCCGCCTACCGCATCTACCACGAAACAATCCTCGGACCATACGACAAATCACAGGTCCGCGTCCACATGGGTGCAGTGGACTACCAAACGCTAGAAAAAACCCTGACTGAAGGTGAAGTTCGCCCAAGCATGATTGGTCGCACAGGGGAACGCATCAGCGCAACATCAGGTCGCTGGAACACCCGCCCACTCATGGTTCGCGCCGAAAGCACACTCATGAACCAAGTGTCGCACCTAGCGGACGCCGCCCACACCATCCGTTCATTCTGGATGAAGCAAAACGTAACCTCTACAGAGGTTTACAAAGCGTTCAACTATGTTGCGTCAAAGGCTACCCCGCCAGCCCGCGAAAGCGCACGCATCAAAGCCCTAACCGACGACCTAAAACGCCTCCTAGACCCAATCTTCGGCAACCCAGAAACAACCGCAATCATTGCAAACCACCTGCCAGCAAAAACCTTGGAATCAGCGTTCGCCAAATACGGTCTAACAGAAACACTTGGTTTCCAAGCCCCAGGCACCCTACTAACCCCAAAGCAACTATCCGAATACTTGCAATGGATGCCATTCGCCAAAGCCCCAAGCAGAACCGTAGACACAGGCGACTACGCAGAATGGAAAGCCCGCAAGAAAAAGTTCGACGAAAGCGGCGCAGACCCATTCATTGTGCTAACCAAAATGGCACAAGCCGTCCAATTCGCAATCACCGAACACACCTTCGTAACCGACTTCGCCTCCCGATTCAGCGCAAAAGCATACGGGCTAACCCCGCAACAAGCAATGGAACAGGGCTGGGTGCAAATCAAGGGCGTCAGCCACGGCGGAACAGACCTAACCGAATACCTGCCAAGCCCAGAAAACGGCGGACTATTTCATCCTCAAATCGCTGACGAATTCCTATCCAACGCCCGCGAATGGAACAAACTATTCAACGACGAAAAACTATCCTCAAAGATTCAGTTAATGATGGAAGTTGTTGGAACGTTCAAAGCCTCACAAACCGTTGGTGTTGGTATCCCTAACCCACGCCACCACATTGTGAACATTGTTGGTGAAACAACCACCGCACTCCTCAAGGGTGTAGTGAACCCTGTCGTTTGGGGTCACGGAATCCGCCTAGCCTACAAACTAGCAGGCGACGACGTGAAGGCTCTCATCAAGTCCAAGCAAGTTGACCAGAAACTCATCCGCTCCGCTAACGCAATCGAAGAACCAAACAAGGCGTTCGAAGCGGTCACCAAAGACGGTGTAACAGGTCTGCCAATCAAACTCAGGGACAAGAAAACAGGCAAACTTGTCCAAGTGGTCCTAGACGACGAACTGCTAATTGAGCGCGCCCGCAACCGTGGACTCGCCATCGGCAACACCTACCAAGACGACATCCAAGGTTTGGCTGAAGCCGTAACCGCACGCTCCCTCGCAGGTGCACAAGGAACCGTGAACGACAGCGTTCTAAACCTCCTCAAGCAAGCCGCAACAGGAGAACAAGGCGCAGCCCGTCAACTAGGTGCAAAGACCGCTGCAAACGTTCGCCAAGGAGTCCAAGCAGCAATCAAACCATACGGAACGCTTGCCTCATGGTACACAAACGTTTCCCGCCTAGCGCACATGTCCGATGTTATCTCTAAGCGTTCTTGGAACAGCGTTGAGGAAGCCCTAGACGCCGCAATGGATGAAGTGTCCCGCTACCACCCAACACTATCGTCTCTATCTGCCGCTGAACGTGTCGGTCCGCGTCTCGTGTTCGGTTACTACACTTGGATTCGTGTTTCACACAACGCCCTAATCGATATGGCAATGAACCACACCATGGCAATGCTGCTCTTCCCACGTTTACAAGCCAACATCGCTGAGACGGAAGGTTTGAACCCTGCAAGCGAATCGTCGCCGTGGGACCCTAACGCAATGACCCCAGAATACTTGCGAGCACAAGTATACGGTCCAACCGTCAAACAAGACGGAGACAAATACATGTTCCAACGCGGTCTACAAACCATGGACGTTCTAAACTTCTGGTCAGTCTGGTACCAGCCATGGAGAACACCTGCAGAAAACGCAGTAACCATGTCTGGACAACTAGGCACACAAGTTGGCAAGAACCTAAACGCTGTGCTTCAACCACTAGCAGAATCGGTAGCGAACAAAGACTTCCAGACTGGCATCTCAAAGGAAGACGCCACCCCTGAAACCGTCCTAGACGACTTCCTTGGGCAACTCGGTGTAACCGCCCTATTCCGCGGTCTAGGTCTCTACACCCCAATCAACAAGGAATACACTCAAGAAGAACGCGACCTCATCCTACGCAACTGGCTCACAGGCACAAAGGGCACAATCACCAACAGCGACAAAAACATCAAAAACGCTTTCCGCGACGCGAATGATAGGATAAAGTATCTATGGGAAAACAAAAGGACTGATAAATAATGAGCGAGACTAACCCAAACCTAGAACACAGCGCACGCATCATGTTCGCAACCCTCAACCGCGTCTACCAACTACACGACATGGTAGAACTAGAATCAGAAGAAAACAAAAACATTGACTCCTGCGCCCACTGCTCCACAATCGCAGAAGCAATCGTCCACTACCCCTGCCCAACAGTCCAAGTGCTATTAGCAGACATGGTAGTAGAAAAACTAGCAGAAGAAGAAACCCCCACCGAATAAGTGGGGGTTTTCCCTTTACTTAGACTTATTAGCCCGCTGAATCGCCAACGCCTTACGTTTAGCATCAGCCTTCGACGAAGCACCCCAAGCCTGCAACGACAACAACAGTCTTGTTGGTTCGCCGTTAGGTTTCCGTTCAGGACCAGGCATGTTACCCATCCGCGACAAAAAAGACGACCTGCGTGGATTGTTACCAGACTTCACTGGGGCTTTCAGGTTAGAACCAGGATTAGCAGCCTCATACGAGCGTCTGCCGCGCTCATTCAACCCGCCTGAAGGGTTTTTACCAGCCTTACGCTGCCACGCCTCAGAAGCCATCCTGCGCCCTTACAGGGTGTATTTCTTCTTAGCGGAACGCGGCTCCATAGAAGGCTTCTTAGGCGCCAACGGCATACCCTCACCCTTCATCTTCGGAAACGAACGAGGAGCCAAACCAGCAGAAGGCGCAACAGCACCCTTCTTACCAGCAACAGGGGTCTTCTTAGACAAACCAGACTCGGCACGCTTCTTAGCAACCATCGTCAAACCAGCCCGCTTAGGGTCACGAACACCGTAATCCATTAGTCTTCCTCACCCATGTCGCTAATCTTCGACATCAACTCGTCAATCTTCATCTGACGGTCAGCCTGACCATTAGCACGGTTATCGTTCAGCAAAGCCTTCAACTCCGACATGAGCGCACCCTTAGACTCAGCAGGCTTGTCAGCCATGTCGCCGCACATCTTGCAGTCGCACTCGCAGCAACCATCAACTTCAATCTCAATCGATGTAGACATTACTTCCTCTTAAACTGAGTGCCACGAGCCTTGTCACGGGCAGTCTCAGTGTCAGACAAGAACCTGAAACGCTGAGAACCACTAACGCCAGTCATGCCACCTGTCGGCATCCGACGCGAACCAGTCATGCCGCGCCCAAGGTTGCTCTTAAAGTTCGAACCAACCGAACCGTTGCCATCAACTTCTTCTTGGTAAAGGTATTTGTTAGGAGCCTTAGATGCGGTTGGATTTGTTTCACCGCTCTTCTTCTGCCTTAACGACTCACGAACCATGTCTTCGCGTCCAGCGTTCCACTTATACGTAGCGTCACTACCAACAGCCTTATACTGAGCAACCTGATTAGCGCGAGGCGCACCCAACTGACCACTACGAGCCTTGTCGCGCATACGCTCAGAAGCCATAGCCTGAGCAATCTTTTTCTTATCAGCCATCATCGACCCCTTACTTGTTCATGTTCTTGTAAAGTTCACGCTGGTTCTTACGGAACAAGCGACCCTCAGGAGTATCAGCAATCTTGCCAACACCACCCTGAAAACCCTTCACAGGAGGCATACCCTTACTTCTAGAAGTAGTTGCAGCCTTCTTAGCCTTAGCCTTCTTAGCAGCCAAGTCCTCAATCCTACGAATCGAATCCATTACTTATCTTCTTTCTTCTGTGCCTTCTGAACAGCATCCTGAACAGCAACCTCAACAGTCGACGAATCAGCCTTACCAGTCGTAGCAATAGCATAACCTATCGCACCAACCACACCCAACATCAGGGTACCCCAAGCCGTCAACACACCAACAAACCACGAACCCGACACAAACGCGCCAACACCCGCCGAAGTAGGCAAAATAAACAGGAACAAACCAAAACCACGCCACGACAACGAACCAATAACATCCGCCACCGCCGCAAAACGAGCCTTCATCACTTAACCTTCTTCACTGGCTTAACAGCCTTCTTTGTCGGACCATGCACAGGCACAGGAGAAACAGGGGCATCCGCAGGGGTAGCCTTCACAGCATCCGCCACAGCCTTCTGCTTCGCGACCAAAGCCTTAATAAAAGCCATCGGGTCAACAAAACCAGACCCATCCGACGACCAGCGGTAATTCTTACCCTTACAAATTTCAAAATGCAGGTGCTTACCAGTCACATCACCAGACGCACCCATACGACCAAGAACAGTGCCAGCAACAACCTTGTCGCCCTTCTTCACCTTCAAAGTGCCCTCAGTCATGTGAGCATAAACTGAAGTGTAAAGTTCACCATCAATGTTGTGCCGAATAATGACATGGTGACCAAAACCACCCACACTACCATCAGCCTTACGAGTCTTAGACGGTCCCGCAAACAACACCACACCCTTAGCAAACGCTTCGTTATACACGTTAGGGGCAGCCCAAATATCCACACCATTATGATGCGACTTCTGACCACTCGTAGGATGAATACGCCACCCAAACGGCGACGTCACCTTCCAAGCCTTATTAGGCTCACCATCCACAGGGAACTGAAACATTACAATCCTAAAACCGAAGTAATAATAGTCGTCCCAACAGCAAGTATAGCACCAACAACAGCCGAACGAGACGCAAACTGGGCAGACTTCACATCCCCAATAATCGTCTCATGCTTCACAGCCTCCAACTCCAACGACCTCACACGGTCAGGCAAATCAGACAACCCCTTCAACTCAGAAGCCAACTGAATCAACAACTTATTAGTCTCCTGCTGCTCCCTATACAAGTCATTAATAGTCACCTTCACGTGAGCAGGCTGCATCTCAGACATTATGAAATCTCGTAAGTTCCGCTAACCTCAAACGAGTGCCCAGAAGCCCAAGTCATCGGCACCGTCGACGAAGTAGCCACACCAGTCACATAAGTACCAGTACCAGCACCAAACAGGCTCAACACGTTACCACTACGAACCGTTATCAACGGAAACACAGCACCCGTAGTCTGCGCCTGAGCAACCACATTCACAACACCCACAGGACCAGTCACAGGCAAAGTAAACGTAATCTGCCCAGTCACAGGCGAAGAAGCCGTCATGTCAACACGGCACGAAAAACGCACAGTCTTACCAACCTGCTGATAACGCACCGCAGACGAAAACTTACCCGAAGCCAAACCACCAAAAGTAGGCGACGAAACAACAGTCCAAGCACCAACAGACGACGCCAACGAATCATCAACATACTTCTTAGTCGACGCATGAGCATCAGCCGACGGAGCCGCAACACTAACAGTCTTACCAGACAAATCCAAAGTCGAAGCCAACTCAGCAGCCCCAACAGCACCATCAGCAATACGAGCCTGAGTCACCCAATTATTAGCCTCAACCGCATCCAACCGCGTATCCAACGCAGCCACAGCATCAGACACAGTTTCAACACCAGAATCAACCAAATCCCAGTTATCATTAAAAACATCAGTCTCAAACGGCTGATTAGAACCCTTAACAGCCTTCTTCAACAACAAAAAAGTAGTATCAGAATACGACATACGACAAACCTTAATCTAAAATAATGGTCGTCTCAGAATCCAATTCTATACTACTCTGCACAGGTTCGCTCACAACACCCAAATGCGACTGACCCGAAGCCAACGCAATCAACTCACGCGCAATATTACGCTTCACCACAGGGTCCAACACATGCCGCAAAATAATATCCTGAACCTGCAACAACAACGAAGGCACATCAAGTTGCTGACGAGCATTAGGGTCAAACCTACCCGTCAACTGATTCACAAAAGTAATCGCCTTCATATCCCCCTGCTGAACCAACTGCCCCAAAGCAGCATCAGCCAAAGGAATAAACTTCTGCAAATTCTCCTCAGACTTCACCTTCATCGCATGAGCAAACTCCTTCTGATTCATCCAACCAGCAAGTTCACTCTGCGAAATCTTCATCCGCTTCGCCAACACCTGCGGAGTCAACAAATTCAAAGGATTCAAATACGCCTGAAGGAAAGTCTCCTGCCGCAAAGTAAGATTAGGATTCGCCGTCGTCTTAATACCACGGTCAGACAAAGCACGCTGGAACTTCGAAGACCCCCAAACGACCTCCACATCCTCACGACTGAGCGAGGCGTCTTGGTCCAAAACAACCTGCAACTCCAAGAACAAACCCTGCCTGTCCGCAGCAACGGCAGCCGCCAATACACGCTCAAAAACATCCTGCTCCTTCGTCCGCCTAGGACCATCCAACCGCGACTCAAACTTAGAACTATCCACGAGGCAACCCCTCCAACGCAACCAAATACTCAGACGACATCCCCAAACGCAAAAACGCACCAGAAACACCATCAGGCAAACGAGTCAACTTACCAGACTCATAATCACGCAAAATAGAAGGCGACACCCGCAACAAAGACGCCAACGCCGTCACAGACCCCACAAAATCCTCACGCCAAGCACCAAACGACAAATAATACTGCCCCAACACATACGGAGGCACCAACAACAAATTCACCGCAGCAGGCTTAAGTTGCTCAACAGGCTTCCTCAACCACACCTCAACCTCAGCCAACAAAACATCACGGTCAACACCCAACAAACGCTCAAACGCACCCAACAACCTATCAGAAGGACGCTTAGTACGACCATCCTCCAAAGCAGTCAAAGCAGAACGCTGCACACCAGCCAAACGAGCCAACTCAGACTGAGAAAACCCAGCAGCAACACGAGCCAAACGAACAGGGTGGTCAGAAACACGAGCCATACCAACATTGTAGCATAACCGATAGACAGGTTACTCCAGCACAAAATTTCCAGGAGCGGTGCTAGATACAGGTGACGGCTGGAATCTGCGGCACAACATCGATGGGGGTAAATTGGTTCTTGTCGGCACCCCCTCGGGGGAGTTGATGAAGGCGAGCAACAGGGCGAGCCTTCCTATCGAAATGGAGTAACAAATGTTCGAAGGCAACAACAACGAAGGCAACACCCCTGAGGTTGAGGAGGTTACTGTCTCCCCTAGTGAGGCGGTTATCTCTAAGGCGTTAGGTGAGATGCACGAGGGGGTTTCTGGCTTCCTCGCGGAGGATGTCGCAACCCTGCGTGAGAGGGTCGCGGAGTTAGAGGCTCAGCGGGCTTTCTATGTGAAGGAGTCGAATGAGTGGCGCGAGAAGTGGGCTAGGGCGGCAACGCTGTTCGAAGCCTCGCTTGAAGAGGACGGCGTTGATACTGACGACCTGAACGAGAACACTCGCGCATTGGTTGAAATGTTCGGTATCGAATTCACGAAAGAGGTTGAAGTCCGCGTGACTGTGACCTATTCGGGAACTGTGACCATTCCAAAGAACGCTGATGTTTATGATGTTCAAAGCGGTTTGGATTACTACGACAGCCTTGACCTTGAACTAGAAGGCAACACTGTCGGCTCAATTAGTTACGATGACTTCGACATCGAGGAACTCTAAGGAAGGATGAGGCGAGGCGGGGGCGCAAGCCCCCGCTAAACCAAAGGTGAAAACTATGAGCATGAGCAAGAAGCACTACGAGGCAATAGCGAAAGCGTTGGGGCAGTTTGAGGCCACCATCCTTGACCGCAAGCATCAGCAAGAATTCAACAATCTAACGGGCGAACTTTGTAAAGTGTTCGCGGATGATAACCCGAACTTTGTTTCGTGGCGGTTCATTCAGGCAATCGAAAAAGAGAGCGAGAGCTTGTCCCTCTAAGACTTACTCCATAAGGCAGATACCCCCCGTCAAATTGGCGGGGGGTTTTCTGTATCCGCGAACAGGGCGGGACTAAGGGGACGAATGGAATGTGTGTTGTGTGGCGCGGGGTGTGTATTGTGGGGTTTAGCAGGTCAAACCCCCCTGCGAAATGGAGTAAAAATGTCTGTTTGTGTTCGCGGTTGTAACGCGGTTGTTCCTTGTGTTGTTTGCTCTCGGGCGATTAGTGAGGCTCGTGAGGCTCGTGAGGCGTATGCTTCGGCTCAGGAGGCTTTGGCTGAGTTGCTGAGTTCGCCGTGGTTGATTGAGGCTGGTGGTGGTTCTCGTGAGCGTTTTGACCGCGTTTATGAGGCTTTGGGTGCGTTGTGGTATGACGCTAACCGCCGTAGCGGGAAGGAGGGTTAGGTGGCGTTGTAAGCCCTGCGAAGCCCCGTCTAGCCTCCCCTGCTAGGCGGGGTTTCGTTTTACCCTGCGGGGCTAAATGGTCGCTTCGCGACTTTTTTTATTTATTAAGGGGACGGGTGGATTGTGTGTTGTGTGGTGTGTGGTGTGTAGGTTTGGTTGTGTAGGTATGGTGCCTACTTGATTGGAGTAATGATGTTTTTTGATGTTGAGGTTTTTATCGCGGGCGAATGGCACGCGTGGTTCCGTGCGGGCAACGCGGGCGAGGCGTATGAGGTTGCGGAGCGTTTGACGGGTGAGGGGTCTGTTGTGCGGGTTTCGCGGGTTTCTACGGGTTGGGTTACCTCTGAAACTTTGGCTTCTGTTGGTGATGTTTGTGAGGCTTGTGGTGGTAGCCCTGCCCCTTGGGAGGTTCATTTCCTTACGGGCAAAGACCAGATGTGGTGCTATGACTGCCTTGTTTCGCGGACTGATTGGAGTGATAGCACCCTGATTAGCCTCTAAACGGCTTCCTAAGCCCCGTCTAGCCTCCCCTGCTAGGCGGGGCTTAGTTTTACCCTAAAAACGGCTCTAAACCGCCTTAGGGGACGGATGGAATGTGTGTTGTGTGTTGCGAGGCGGATAGTAACCGTAGTAATGTGAGTAACAGACCTGCTAGACACTTATGAATGGCAGGGAAAAATAAAAAAAAAGTGCGTGCGCGAACAGGTTTAGTTAGCCTTTTTATCGTTATGGTTTTGTTATCTAAATGTGTTTGCGTAGGTTAGTAGTTGTAGTAACTTGAACCTTAGGCAG
>JACCDJ011225201.1_pt1 | contig 14984 bp, 14 predicted proteins | sample 7444481 | NCBI WGS metagenome assembly JACCDJ01 (sample SAMN15323435, study PRJNA562643) | freshwater metagenome | isolation source: river surface water | place: USA:Blue River Watershed | collected 2017-08-15 | reverse complement strand
TACATACCAAAGATTGGCATAAGTGAAAATAGGAGTAAGATTCTGATTTTCATATAATTTTTAGTTTAGATTTAATTTGTAGACGCGTAATTTTCTCTTTTAGTTGTCTTACAAATAAAAATAAGTTGGATTCCTAACTTTTTCTATCAGGCTTTCTCAAAAAAAATAGTGGATGGAGTTTGATCATAAACAACATTTAACTTTTCAAAACTTATTTATCAATCATTTCGCTGAAATATACAAAACCAATATCTTTAGGGCGTAACTTTTAGGAGCATTCGTTTGTTTCTATATAAATCTAACTTATGAAGTACTTTTTAATTTTCTCATTCATCAATTTTTTCTCCATTTCAATATTTTCTCAAAAAACATCAGCCTTAAATAAAGTGAATGCATTGCGTTATTTAGATAAGGGAAATCAAGAGTATAACGAAGGAAGAGTAAGTAGTGCTTTCATGAGTTACAAACAGGCATCAGTCACCGATCCAACAAATTTTAAGTGCTTTTTAGCCTTGGCTTCTGTGGAATTAGAATTGAATAGTTATTATGCAGCACTGGAACATGCAGCTAAAGCTTATGAACTCGCGAAAAAGAAAAAGGATGGCGAGCTGAATTTTGTCAAAGCGTCTGCTCATCATCGAATGGGGGAATTGGAATCTGCTCTTCAGCATTATAAAGCTGCAGAAGTTGGTTACGGTAAGTCGATGTCTAAAGAGTTAGAAATCCCAACATTAATTTTACAATGTCAATTTGGTTTAGAAGAATTGGCAAAAGGAGTCAAAAACTTACGAAAACCGTTAGCAGAAGAATTAATGACTAAACACGATGAGTATGGTCCTATTCTTACCTTGGGAGGAAAAACGTTGTTTTTCACAGCTCGGAAACCGGAAACAACGGGAAACAACATGAATCCAGATGATCAGCGTTTTTTTGAAGATATTTACCAAACTTCTTGGAATGAAGAATCAAAAACGTGGGAGCTCAATGAAGAGGCAATAGAAGGTGTAAACACAGAAGGTTTTGATGCGCTAAACTATGTAAGTGAAGATGGTATGTATGCATTGGGTACGCTCAATACTTCTGCATCTAAAGAGAAAACTACGGCGTCGTCTGAAATTGTGGAATACGGTTCTGGAGATCCGGGAATATTAAGTTCTGCAACTTTAATTAATCAAAAAGATTTGAACACATCTTATTTTGAAGGTGCAGCGACAGTTTCAGATACAGTGATTTATGAGGATGAAACCACCTCACAATGGATGGTATTTGTTTCGGATCGCAATGGAGAGAAATCAATGACCGATCTATATATTGTGGAAAAGAAAGACGATATATTTCAGCAGGTTCTAGCTATGCCCAAAGGAATTAATACTACCGGAAGAGAAACTACACCTTACCTCTCACCAGATGGCAACACCTTGTTCTTCAGTTCCGATGCGTTACCTGGTATGGGAGGTTTCGATATTTACTATTGTAAAAAAGAAAATGGAACATGGGGTTCTCCTGTTAATTTAGGCGCTCAATTTAATACTGTTAACGACGACACCCACTTTCAATGGTACCCAAGTATGAAAAAAGCAGTTTTGGCAAGTATTGCAGAAAATGACGAATCCTTTAATTATCAGCTTTTCGAAATAGATTTGACAGGATTGGATCTGCCTTTCTTGAAATAATTTATGGATTTTTTACTTTAAAATCATCTTACCTAAAATTAAGCTATGAAAAACATTTTTATTGGCATTGCAACAATGCTTGTCTTTCCCTATTGGGCTCAAAAAGAAGTTCCTGTGACAGCCCCGCTTCAAAAAGCTACAGTTTTTTTTACCGGTGCTCAATTGCATCATGAACATACGGTAGAACTAAAGCCGGGAAAACAAGAAATCATTTTTCAAAAATTGACAGATTTTATTGATCCAAATACGGTTCAAGTTAAAGCTATGGGAACGCTTACGATTCTTTCTGTGCGAACAAGAAAAAATTACGAAGACCCAAAAATAAGCAACGAAGAAATTGAGAAATTGAACACTCAAAAAAAGACATTAGAATTAAAGAATGAAGCCCTTCAAAATGAATATAACGTTTTGGATATGGACCGAAATCTATTGTTGAAAAATCAGGATTTGAAAGGGAATGACCAAGGATTGAAAATTGCTGAATTAAAGGAAGCCTATGCGTTTATGCATCAAAAATTAATGGAAATAAATTCACGACAATCATCAATATATACTGAGTTAGAGGAGGTCCAAAAGCAAATTAATAAAATTGAACAAGAAATTCTAAGTCAACGAAGTAAACCTGTTATTAATTATTCTGAAGTTGTTGTTGAGGTAGATGTTGAAAAAGCGGGTGATGCGTCATTCTATGTTCAGTATATTACACCGCGAGCTACATGGAAACCATATTATGATATGCGTAGCGATGGTATTGGAAAACAGGTAAAATTAGAGGCGAAAGCAAATGTTTCACAAACAAGTGGCATAGAGTGGAAAAATGTCAACGTTGTATTGTCTACCAATGATCCTTATGAAAATGCTCAAGAACCTAATCTAAGCCCTTGGTATATAAACTACAACAATACACCTCAGAAATACACACAAACAACGCGTCAATTACCTTCTGTAGATTATTCTGGACAAAAAATTAGGGGAGAAGTCATAGATGCATCCACCGGTTTGTCATTGCCCTTTGCTAAAATTACTTTCCCATCTAATCCGAATGTTGGAGCAGTAACTGATTTTGAAGGAAAATTTGAAATCATTGTACCCAAAGGAGAATCACAAATTAAATCAAGCTTTGTGGGGTACGATCAACAACAACAATCCATTAATTCTGCCTACATAAAGTTTTTTATGAAACCTCAAACTGTGGACTTGAAAGAGGTTCAAGTTATGGCTAGCAAATCAGTTTCAAGTCAATTTATGACCATTGGAGGAGTTGCATCTTCCTTTGCGGATGGCGATTATACCCTTTCGCGATCTGATATTGCTGTTCGTGGTGCGAGAAACAAAAAAAATGGGAAAATGCTAGTTGAAAAGGATAAGGAAGAAAACTACAAAAACTATTCTCCAACCGTAACAACAATTGTTGAAAAAAAGGATATGCGTATGGAATATACAATCCTTTCCAAAATGTCTATTCCTACCGATGGAATGGATCACAAGGTTAGCATTGCTACTTTTGATATGAACGCAAATTACGAATACCACGCGATTCCGAAAGTGGATCCAAGTGTGTATTTATCGGCACAAGTTTCGGGCTGGGAAAAATTAAATTTGTTAAGTGGGGAATCAAATATTTATTTTGATGGAACTTTTCTTGGAAAATCGTATTTGGATGCGAGCACAACAAAAGATACTTTATCTTTTTCCTTTGGTAAAGATTCCAAGATGAAAATTGAGAGAACGCGCATTAAAGAGAAATCAAAACAACGATTGATAAACAATCGACAGAAGTTTGAAGTGAGTTGGGAAATAAAATTGAAAAATAATGGAGGAGCAATAATTCCAGTAGTCATTAAAGATCAGTTTCCAATTTCTTCAAATTCAGATATAAAGGTGAAAGAAGGTGAAGTTGGTGATGGAAAAGTAGAAGAAAATTCAAAAATAATTACTTGGATATTTAAAAATGGCATTCCTAGTTCTCAGGCCATAACGTTTGATTATTCAGTTGATTATCAAAACGGCATTCGCTTGTATCTAGAATAACTCGATGTGACTTGCAGCCAACACAGAACTTATTTGTAATTTGGTCGTGAGAAAATGCCACGTCTTTTTTTTCATATTGCATACAATGGGACACCTTACCACGGGTGGCAAATTCAACCGAATTCATCAAGTGTTCAAGGCGAAATTACGGAGGCATTAACGAGATTAAACAGCAATGAGCCTATTGAAATTGTAGGTTGTGGAAGGACGGACACAGGAGTGCACGCGGCAAACTACTATTTTCATGCGGATATTTCCATACTTTCGCCAGAGGAGCTAAAATTCAAATTGAATAAAATGCTACCTGAATCGATCGTTGTCTTCAATGTTTTTCCAGTTCCAAATGAACTTCATGCTCGTTTTGATGCGCGTTGGAGGACTTATCGTTATTTTATTCATCAAGAAAAAGATCCATTCAAAGAAAATCAAAGTTGGTATTTTACGCCGTCTTTGGATATGAGTGCCATGAATAAAGCTGCCGAAGTATTGATTGGAAACCAAGATTATACGTCATTTGCACGCCTTCATACCGACGTAAAAACAAACATCTGTGAGGTAAAGAAAGCAAATTGGTGCATTAATGAGAATAAGCAATTGGTTTTTGAAATTATAGCGAATCGATTTCTTCGAAATATGGTAAGGGCAATTGTTGGAACTTTAGTTGATGTGGGATTGAATAAAATAAGTACACAAGACGTCAAAGCAATTCTTAAAGCAAAGGACAGGCAAGAAGCTTCTGTTTCTGCACCTGCTTGTGGGTTGTTTTTATGGAATGTAGAATACGACGCCTTAAGTGAATGAAATTTCTGCTAGTTCTATTTCTTTTTCTTTATAGTTATGCGGCCATTCGTTATCACATCGGAAAAGAATTGGGACCAACTGCATTTTTATTTGTTTTCAATAAAGCCTTGGCTTGGTGGTGCGCAAGTGTATTGTTGATTTCGTTATTACCACATGATAAATTACAACGTTTTGGTTTAACAAAAAGAGCAACAGGTCTCCTTGGATACGCTATTGCTCTAGTTCATATTCTCGTAACTTTTTACTTACTTGGTCCATCATATTACCCCAAATTTTTTACTCTTGGAGAATTAAATATTCACGGTTGGACAAGTATTTCAATAGGGTTATTATCCCTCTTTTTCTTTTCATTTCCTTTATTTGCTACTTGGAAGAATTATTCTACTCATCGATTCTATAAATTAGGACGATTAGGAGTATTGTTCAATGTTTCACATGTATTTTCAATTGGTTTTGACACGTGGTTTCCAGCCGATACATGGCCTTATTATTTACCTCCAATAACTTTAATTTTTGTCATTCAAGCCCTATTAATTTTACTGTACAGATACGTTTTTTTGAGAAATTAATCTTCCCCGTATTGTTGTTGGTAGGATCTATATAGGTCAAAATAGCTCTTCGTTTCCAATATTATGGCACCTCCTAAGGTATCACCATATTTCGCAGGAAGTCCACCGGTGTACACCATCATTTTTCCGATAGCACAACTCGGAACGTTAAACACTTCATTAGATTTAATTCCGTCGAGTACATAAATCATATCGCCTTTTCGAGCACCGCGAAACATCAATTCCCCATCGTCTGCCATACGCACTTCAGAAGACATGGTTGTAGCCAAAGTTTTTACATCAAATTTAACTGGACTTCTCTTGATTTCCATATCGGTGAGTTCTTTCACAGGTAATTCTCCATGTACCAATCGGATACCCGCCTTTAAATTAACGACCTTCAAGTCGAGTGTTTTAGCTTCAAATTCGATTGTTCCAAGATTACAGTATGCCTCAATTGGCACATCTAATGCTATGTTACGCATGGTATCAGCTTTATAAATTATTGTCATGTAATATTTACCAGAAGGAACGGAAGGTATTCTAAATCGCCCATCTGGATCTGAAAAGGCTTGATAAAGAGAACCATTGTCGTCAATTATCATTCTTGCCCGAAGTATGGGTTCTTTGTTTTTAAAATTGATTACAGTTCCAATAACATCACCTGTTGATCGTTGCGCCGATGAGTTCACTGCCACTAGCAGGATTCCCAAAATTAATAAATGTTTCATTTGCTTAAGTTTTAGCTTAAGATGCTACACAAATTAACTTTCCATAAAAAAATTAGATCGAGGCGCTATTTGTTGGAATTTCGCGGTCTACTTTTTTAAATAATCCTTGTAAAACTTTGCCTGGACCAACTTCAACTACTTCCTTACAACCATCTGCTAGCATATTTTGCATAATCTGTGTCCATTTTACGGGTCCTGTTAACTGAGCAACGAGGTTTTGTTTAATTGTTTCTGGGTCAGTTACCGATTGTGCATTTACATTTTGATATACAGAACAAATTGGTGTGGAAAACTTAGTTTCTTCAATGGCAGTAGCGAGTTCCTCTCGTGCTGGTTCCATTAGGGGTGAATGAAATGCACCTCCAACTTGAAGGATCATTGCTCGTTTTGCCCCAGCATCTGAAAGAGCAGAACAGGCTGCTTCAACTGCAGTAACGGCTCCGGAGATGACCAATTGTCCGGGACAGTTATAATTAGCCGGAACAACTATTCCATCAATAGATTTACAAATTTTTTCTACATCCGCATCTTCTAATCCAAGTATTGCAGCCATTGTCGAAGGTTCTAATTCACATGCTTTTTGCATGGCCAAAGCTCTTTTAGACACTAAACGAAGTCCATCTTCGAACGTTAACGTCTTATTGGCAACCAATGCAGAAAATTCTCCAAGTGAATGTCCGGCAACCATATCCGGTTGAAATTCATTCCCTAAACAAGCTGCAAGAATAGTTGAATGCAAAAATATGGCAGGTTGCGTCACCTTTGTTTGTTTCAATTCTTCATCAGTTCCTTCGAACATGATTTTTTGAATATCAAATCCTAATATCTGGTTAGCTTTTGCGAACATTTCGCGTGCAATTGCTGATTGATCGTATAGATCTTTACCCATTCCGGAAAATTGAGCTCCTTGTCCAGGAAAAACGTATGCTTTCATGAAAGAAATTTTGACAAAATTAATAAATATGTTGAGTAGTATCTTTTACAACTGTCCATCAGAGTGGTATTTTCCTTTTTTAAATATTCGAACTTTTTTGGCAATACCGTCTTTATCATACTCAAATACTTTTCCTTCCCACAACTGACCGCCTTTGAAGGTTCCATCAATCCATATGACATCATTATCATTGTACAATCGGTTATGACCCTCTGGATTGAATTTTACACCCTTAGTTTTCGGATTGATGACTTTTGGTGGGTACATCAGTTTGTTGACGGTTCCTATTGGTTGTTCAATCACTTTTTTAGGTTCGAATTTCTGAATTCTATCTATTGATCCGGCGGAGTTGAAGGTTGAGATCTCTTTTACGGACCCATCACTGAAATAGCGTTTTAAAGTTCCGGTAGGTTTTCCATCTTTCATAGAATATTCTAATTCTACTTGACCGTTTGGATAAAAATATTGAACCAAACCAGATTCTTTTCCAGCACTATTGTAGGTGCCCTTATAGGCTATTTTACCGTTTGAGTGATTTCTTATATAAACTCCTTTGAAGGCATTGTAACTAAAATTACCTTGTTCCTTTATTTTCCCGTTTTCATAATATCTACTGTACGCACCGTATGGTCGATTATTGACATAATTTCCGTTTAATTTTGGTGTCTTTCCATCTTTAAAATATTTAATCCAATTTCCCTCTTTATATCCGTTTGCGTAATTTCCTTCTTCTATTTTCACATCTGCTTTGACACCAGAACTAGGTCTATCTTTTCCATAATATACCCAATGCCCTGTTCTTTTTCCATTTTTATCTTTTTTATTTTGTGATAAAACAAGTATGGGAAAAAACACAAATAATAAAATCCAAAGGCGCATGTGACTAAGTTAATGAAAAGTACTTAATTTATATTCTAAATGAGTTGTGAATAAAACACAAAAAAAGCTTTGAAACGGCATAATGCGTGCCAGAAAATTAACTTAATTTTGTGGGTAAATGTTAACACTCGATCCTAAATCTTTAACAGTTCCAAAGTTGCATCAATACTTGTTAGGTGCTATTGGACCAAGGCCAATTGCCTTTGCCTCCACCATAGACGAAGAAGGCAAACCCAATTTGGCTCCATTTAGTTTTTTTAATGTGTTTAGCGCTAATCCTCCTGTTATGATTTTTTCACCGGCTAGATCAGGGAGAAGCAACACAACAAAAGATACTTATAACAACGTAAAAGTAGTCCCAGAAGTAGTTATCAATGTAGTCAATTATGACATAGTGCATCAAATGAGTTTAGCTAGTTCGCCTTATCCAGCTGGCGTAAGTGAATTTGAAAAAGCCGGATTTTCACCAATTCCGTCAGAATGTATAAAGCCGTTTCGAGTGGCAGAATCACCGGTTCAATTTGAATGCAAAGTAAACCAAGTAATAGAATTGGGAACTGAAGGTGGTGCTGGAAATCTGATTATTTGCGAAGTGTTGAGAATACATATCAGTGAAAAAGTATTGAACGCTGATGGAATGATTGATCAACAAAAAATAGACCTTGTGTCCAGAATGGGGGGGAATTGGTATTGCAGAGCGGATCATTCATCTATGTTTGAAATACAAAAACCAATTACCACATGTGGTATTGGTTTCGATGAACTTCCGACAGATATAAAAAACAGTAAAGTCCTTAGCGGAAATGACCTAGGATTTCTTGCAGGAATTGAAGAATTACCAAATGAGACAGATGTAAATGAATACAAACTGTTAGAGTTAAGCGAAATATTCTTATCTTTAGAAAACAATCCTTTAGAATTAGAAACAGCTTTACATAAGCGGGCTAAAGTTCTAATCGAGGAACAAAACTTAGAGGAAGCATGGAAATGCTTATTGAGCTTTAATAATAGATAGACAACACTAAAATAATACATATGTTTAAAATTCAAGGCACTGTAAAAGTGATCAATCCAACTCAAGTGATCTCTGATAGATTCTCAAAAAGGGAGTTTGTTATTGAAACACAAGATACGTATCCACAACAAGTTATTTTCCAAGCGACTCAAGATAAATGTGCTTTACTTGATCAAGTGAATGTGGGTGAATTTATAGATGTTTCTTTTAATTTACGAGGTAGAGAATGGACAAGCCCTCAAGGTGAGGTAAAGTATTTCAATACCATTGAGGCATGGCGAATTGAAAAAGTGGGTCAAGGAACGGGAATACCCGTAGGCGGACCATCACCAATGTCGCTTGGGGCAGATCCGATTCCTGTTGCACAAACGGCAAGCGCATTAGAAAGTAATAATGATGATTCTGATGATTTACCTTTTTAAGTAAGTCTAAATTGTTAAAATTGAAAAGGGGCTGAAAGGCCCTTTTTTTATTCACAATAGGAACTATACAAGTCCATGTATTCGAAAATTATTTCCTTTGCCTTTGGAGAAAAATCATCTTTTAATTCAGAGTTACTTCTTACGTTATCACAAACGCGGTAAACTTCGCACCAATCCGAATCAAATAAATATTGTGCTTGAATTAATCCATTAATTATTTGAAATGCATACGAATTAGGTTCATTGTCCACGGCGATTTGAGAAATAATTTTAGCCATTTCTACATCGTGATAATTATCCAAAGAGAGAAGGTAGGCATAGCATAAAAGATCTTTCGCATCGCCCCGTTGCATGAATTCATCACGCGTGTAACATTTGTTATTTTTAAGTAAGGTTTTTAATAAAAGGGGTGCGTTCGACTGGTTGTCAATGTTCCAACCTAATGCATTAATGCAGGCTAATTTTAATTCCATAGATGTTCTTTCGGAAGAAATAAATCGAATCAATTTTCGGTCAATTTTACCTTGTCTTTTTTGAGCATATTGAATAATTTTTTCCTTTTTATAGGCATCCGCAAAATAAGTAGAAGTTAACGGAGAATCTGCAAGTACGAATCGAAAAGAAAGTAAGAAACCGAAGATTAAAAGATTTTTCATTATTAATATTTTAGTACATGACCATAGCCAAAATTACACCAATAATGATGCTCATCAATTTCAGAAGGTTAAATTTATGATTTTCGGAAGTTTCGAAAATAATTGTGGTTGAAATATGCAAAAACATTCCAACAACCACGGCTAATATCATATGAACATCAATTCCAAGGTCAGCGGGTGAAACAGTTAAACCGAGAAATACCCCTAAAGGTGTCATTATTCCAAATAACCCCAGCACAAGCCACTTTAACCATGGTTTTAAAGTGGTGTGGTATAAAAGAGTCATCAAGGCAACTGCCACCGGAATTTGATGAAAAATTATTCCCCAAAAGAGCGTATCGTGTTGGTGATGATCTTCTGATTCGATGCCAGCAAAATGATTACCTAATGGTATCCCTTCAATTACGGAATGAATAGAGAGCGACAGAAATAATAGCCAAGGCAATTGTTGTTTGGAATGCACATGTACATGTCCATGTTCGATTCCGCCTGAGAAATATTCTAATATTAATTGAATCAAAAATCCATACAATATATATAAGCCTACACTTTTATCTTCGTCGTGATATAAATCGGGTAATAAATGCTGAAAAATTATCGCCAATAAAAAACCACCACTAAAAGCTAATAATAACTTAATCCATTGATTTTTATTATTGGTATGTAGATAGGCAACGAGTGAACCACCTAAAAGTACCGAGGCAAACAATCCTATTACTACTGCACTAGGTTCCATTAGATTCTTTCGGCAATGATTATTAAACGATCAGATTCTTCCTCGTCAAATGAATTCAACTGATAATCGCCAAATACATTTTTAATTATAAACTTTCCATTCAAAAGATTCTTAAAGTCAACTAAAAAAAGCGATTGTACGCGTTCCATAAAACTATGAGATTCCATTCCCTCCACTACATCAATGAATTTATAAATGTGTTCTTTGTCCCATTTCCTTCGAATGGAAAAGTGGATATCATCTGTAATTTTTTCTTCGGATAGCACAAGATTGTTGATGATTTTGCGAGCATTCATAAAGTCGATTACAAAGATTCCTTTCTCGTCGAGCATTGCATGCACAGCTTTAATTACTCGTTCATTTTCAGCTGAACTATCAAAATACCCAAAACTCGTGAATAAATTAAAAATAGCAGCGAAGGACTCATTTGGAATTATTTCTCGCATGTCATGTACTGAAAATCTTAAACCTGTTTTTGTGTTTTCGTGTGCTGCTTTAATACTATTCTTGGATAAATCTACACCTAAAACATTTAAACCAGATTTATGTAACATAAGAGAATGTCTTCCTTTGCCACAAGCTAGATCTAGTACTTTAGCTTCTTCGGGTAGGTTTAAAAGTTTCGTGAGGTTCTCAATAAATAAGGTTGCTTCCTCATCGTTTCGGTGTTTGTATAAAACGTGATAATATGAAGTGTCAAACCATGTTGAAAACCACTCTTTTTCTGTCATTTGGCAAATGTAAGTAAAAGCAACTTAATTGCAATAAAGAGACAAAAGAGATTCTTAGTTTAATTATTCCTAAATTCGGAAGATGAAATTCATCGGAATAACAGGAGGAATTGGTTCAGGAAAAAGTTATGTAGCTCAAATAATTGAGCGAATGGGTTATCCTGTTTATTACGCCGACAAGGAAGCACGAATTCTAATGAATTCTCATCCAATCATTTCGGAATCACTAATCGATTGGTTCGGTAAAGAGATCTATTCAAATGGTGAATTGAACCGAGAAAAAATGGCAACTTGTATTTTTCATGACGAACAAATGCGATCAAAAGTTAATCAGTTAGTTCATCCATTAGTCCGTGAGGCTTTTGTAAATTGGGCCTCAAATCAAAATAAACCACTAGTATTTAACGAGGCTGCTATTCTTTACGAAACGGAAGCTTACAAAAAATTTCACGAAATTATTTTGGTTACTGCACCTGTAGCATTGCGCATAACACGAGTGATGAAGAGAGATGGAATATCCGAAGAACAAATTCGCGATCGTATGGAAGCACAATGGTCAGACGATAAAAAACTGAGCTTCGGGCCGTATGAAATAATAAACGACAACCGCATGCCTCTGTTGAGTCAAATTGAGGAAGTCATCGCACAATTGCTCAAGTCCGACGATTAGAGAAAAAATAGAACAAGGACGCCCCCAGAACGACACCAGCCGTATTTGCTAAAGCATCTAGAAAAGAAGGCACTCTTCCAGGCACAAGACCTTGAAGAAATTCAAGTAAAATCCCATAGGCAATCATTAGTAAAATCCCTACAAATAGATGTTTGTTCTTTTCTTTCCAAATACCAAAAGCAAGAATAAGGATGAAATAAGCGAAAAAATGAGATAATTTATCAGAACTTCCAAGTTCTACTTGTTTTGGCGGGAGTAAACTCAAAATCGCGATGCCAATAAATACGCAAAAAAATAAGCCGGCTTTAACGATCTTCGGTATTTTCATAACCTAAGGTTTTGCCTTTTTTTTCTGCTGGAATTCCTTTTTTCATCCAAATTGGCATTGGTTCATTTTTGAGGTAGTGGTCAAAAAACTGGCGCATTCGAATACTCAAGTCAATTTTATTTGCAACCCGTGTTAGGTTATGATCTTCTTCGTTATAATTCAACATCCAACAAGGTTTTTGGAGTCTTCTTAGTCCGTTATAGAGTTCTATTCCTTGATACCATGGCACGGCTCCGTCTTCATCATTATGCATAATCAAGAGGGGTGTTGTCACGTTGGGTAAATGAAATAACGGAGAATTTTCTCGGTAAAGTTCTGGTGCCTCCCAAATTGTTTTTCCAATTCTACTTTGTTGTGATTCATATTGGAATTGTCGGTTTAAACCAGAACCCCAACGAATGCCGCCGTATGCAGAAAACATATTCGAAACGGGAGCACCAGCCATTGCTGCAGCATATCTCTTCGTCATTGTGATTAATTGTGCTGTTTGATATCCACCCCAACTTTGCCCTTGTAAGCCTATTTTGAAGGAATCAATTGGAAAGTTTCTCATGACGAATTCTGTTCCACTTACGATGCAATTATAAGCAGATTTGGCAGGCTTACCTGGATAGGTATAACGGATATCTGGAATCAGCACAAAATAACCTGCTGAGGCATATTCAATTGGATTAATCGTACTGGCTGAAGGTTTAGGCGAATTGTAATTATGCAAATTATCCGCGTTCAACTCATAAAAATAAACGAGTAAAGGATACTTTTTAGAGGGATCAAAATTTTCGGGAGAATAAAGCAGACCTTCTAAAGCCAACTTATCATGGGCTTTCCATTTTACCAATTGTACTTTGGCCCAATTATAATCTTCTTGTTGCGGATTTGTTTTCGAAATGACCTTCTCGTTCTTAAAGTCTTTATCTGAAATTGATACCTCGGGATACATTGAAACAGACATCGTACGCAACATGTGTACATTAGCATTTTTTGATCTGTCGATACCAAAAAACTTAAAGTCCCCAACTTTTTTCGGAAAAAGTCCAAAATCTTCACCATCGTAAAGGGCATATAAGCCTGTACTTTTGTCAATTTCATTGAAACCTGTGAGGTAAACATCCTTCAAGTTGATGTAAGTAGAATCGGCATTCCACTTTATTAAAGAAAACCGCGTCTTTCTCTTTTCTCCTTTTCGTTCAGTTACCGATAGTAATTTGTTAGCTCTAATATCGTATCCCCAAATATCATATTGCGATTGAAAGTAATAGACGGTTTCATCGTGATTATAACCGTATGTCTCCATTGGGCTAGCAAGCATAGGTTGACCATTCATATCTTCTGTCCAAACCACATCAGTCAGGTTACACGTAATACAGGTTTCTTTTGAGGAAATTAGATCCAGTATGAAATGTTGTTTTTTATTAGGATCAAAATAACTAAAGTACTTTCCTTTTGGTGAAATCCCGCTATGATAGGATACACCAGATTTTACTAGGTTCGTTTTCCCTGTTGATATGTCAATGCTGTAAACATCTTCTACTGCTGGACTTTTCCATTGTGCGCTAACAGCATAAGCCATATTAGAAGTCGCAATAAGTTTAGTACCTTTTATTTTCGTTTCAATGGAAACATCTAATGTGTCGTTGGAAAGTGGAAATAAAGTCAAATCTCGTGTATTACCAACAAATAGTTTTGTTGCTGGTCCATCTCTATCTAACTGAACAAGCTGTTGAGGTTGAATGTATGTGTCGTTGTAATGCCAGACATCCACGTGAACTTTTTCATTTTCTGTAAGGGTATCTTTTTCATTTGTGACACGATCAGCTATTTGAAAGTATAGATAATCAGAGTTCTCAATGAAGGCCAATTCACCAGCTTCATAAACCCCTAATGTGGTATCAAAGTCATAGTTTAAGGTGTCGCCTAACACCCACATTTCTTGATTATTTAAATTAAAAACATGAAGATCGAATTGCTTGTTTTCATTGGTGTCTTTCGTGGCAAAAAAAGCAAATTTATCAGCAGTTGAATTCCATACTGGTAGTTGAATAGCGGTATGGTTCCTAGATTCGAAAATTAATTCAGGAACCTCTTCGACGGTCATCAATTGTAGGTGGAATGAATCGGCATCTTCCTTTTTCTCGTGTTGAATTATTGCCAAAAACACTCCCGATTTTTCAAACTCGAATTCGGTTACGTTTGGTTTTTGAAAGGTAAATTCTGGGCTGTATACACATAGAGGAAAACCGTTTGAATTTACAGGTTTTGGAGTTTTATCTTTTCGTTTGAAGATTCTTTTTTTCTTTTTTAAAACTGTGGTAGAAACCTTTTCAGTTGTATAACCAATTACAGATCCTTCTTCCGCCATTTTTACTGACTTTAATTTAGGAACAACAGTCATAGAATCATTCTCCAAAGAATAGATTAATAAAGAATCTTTAGGCCATTTTTTCTTTTCAATTTTGTTGATTTCACACGATCTGAGTGTATCGTATCCTGGAGTAATGGTAAGCGCTATGAATGATTCATTTTTTGGAAGTAAGGCATTTTTACCGCGAGCAAACGAGTCTAAAAGAGAATCTTTTGTATTGTAAATGAAGAGATAACCGTCTCCAATGAGTGGATTTCTTTCGTAAGTAACAAATTTACCATTATGGGATAATTGTACTTTTTCAGTTCTTTTCCATTCCTTATAGGCATTATGATCAATTGTTTTTTTTTGCGATAAAAACAGGAAGCTTATGAAAGAGAAGATTAATGTGATAAATTGATTTTTACTCATGTTCCTTTTGAATTTTTTTAGTTTTAAGGGTACTCAAATATACACCAACAAAAATG
>JACCDJ011073031.1_pt1 | contig 14999 bp, 15 predicted proteins | sample 7444481 | NCBI WGS metagenome assembly JACCDJ01 (sample SAMN15323435, study PRJNA562643) | freshwater metagenome | isolation source: river surface water | place: USA:Blue River Watershed | collected 2017-08-15 | reverse complement strand
ACGGTGTCGGTAGCTGCACAACCAAGGGTATCTATCCCGTTGAGCACAAAATTTTGAGAAACATTTAATATAGGAATACTCGGGTTCGGCGTATTGGCACCACTCATTCCGGCAGATTGCACCCAATTATAACTAATTCCACCACTACCTTGGAGAGTCAAGCCTGTACCCTTACATATAGAAGTATCTTTACCAGCATTGATACCAACCAACTGATCATCCTTAACCCATATTAAATTAGGGAGGGTCGTTCCGCTAGAGCCAGGCTGTGCACCGGCACTACTGCCATTACAAGTTGAATTAACACTGCTAAATATTCCTGCTACACCGCCTAAAACATTAGTGGTAGCATTTGCAGGGAGGGAAGCGCCATTATACCAGACAATCCCGCCACCGCCACCGCCACCTGGTCCATGGCAATTTGCGTTATTATTCGTCACATTCCCTCCATCACCACCTTTAGCATTAATATCTACTGCTGTGGTGATCGTTCCAACATCTATTAAAACTGCGCCACCACCGCCACCACCGCCGGCACCATCAAAGCCTGCAACCAAGGTTTGATCTGCTCCATTTGCACGAAGTTTACTATTATTTCCGGATAAAAATCCTGCTTTTAAAAAAATAATCCCGCCGCCATTAGCGCCGTCGGTCGCTTGAATAGAATTATCTTGATGACCGGCGCCGCCACCACCACCCATAAATACCTTTTGGGAATTATTACTAAAAAAGGCAGGGCGACCACCTTGTCCGCCTTGCACAGAGCCTGGGCAAGCTGACATTTGATTACCTCCATTTCCTCCAAGCGAAAATCCTGCACCTCCGGCGCCACCAGAATTTATCTGATTTCCACCGCCGCCGCCGTTGGCGTTGGCCCCACGCGCATATTCCTTATTTCTCTTGTATTTGGCAATTCCCTCTCCTTTCATAGCGCCATTGGCTGTGGACGCAGAGGTATAATAGTCAGTAAATCCGCAGTTAGCTGCATTGTAGGCCAATACATTGGCATTGGTAATACCTCCTCTGAATCCCATTCCATTCACCTCAATATTATCATACATATACAATGTCCCTCTAACCTCCATGGCCAAAACCCCTCCTGTAGAGCCATTCCAAGCTTGACAAGTTACCGGAGCAGTCGTAGAGGCGTTCATATATACAGGAACGCTTATCAACTGAACCTTATCTGCTACGGTATATTGCCTTGTGATCACATACTTAAGCTTTACAGTATTCCCTGATACCGAAGCCACCTCATTGAATTCATAATTACCACAATTACGGTAATCAACTACAGTACCGAAGAGGAAATTATTGGATGAATCGATTACTGCACCTTGCATTTGAATGATCAAGACCTTGGTGCCAGGAACAAAAGGAGCTGTATTGCCTGTGTAAATGTTACGTTTACAGATATTAATGGAGTCAACTGCTGCATAATTATTAATCACCCCACTTATATAAGTTAATTGTGCTTTTGCCTGATTCAGGCAAAAGAAATGCATTACGCATAACAATGCGGGCAGCAAATACATTTTAAGGGAGTTTAGTCTTATTGACATACCGTCCCTAAAATACAAAATAAACGAAGACTTAAAAAAAAATTAATCGTTGGCTACCGGCTTGAACTGTTCGAATGCTTGGTTGCAATCTTTACAAAAATGAATGGCTCTACAAAGAGTATATCCAAAAGGGATTTGCAGAAAGGTGTTGACCCCTCCGCAACGTGGGCACGGCACACCTAATAACATTTCGCGATCAACTTCGGCCGTCACTTTTGGCGGAGGAGCAATTCCTGCTTCCTTTAATCGTTGCTTACCTAATTCGCTTATACGGTTTGTGTTCCAGTGGATGTCGGTATCGACCACCACTTCACAATGAATATCAGCTAATTTTTCTTGGAGCTGTTCTTTAATCATTTTTTGAATAAAGGAAGTAGCTGGGCAAGCGGCATAGGTAGGTATCATATGAACCACCACAGCGTTTTCGCTTTGCGGTACGATAGCTGTAATCATTCCCAAATCGATTACCGATAGTGCGGGAATTTCAGGATCGTAAATAGTGCTCAGGATTTCTTTAACGCGTTCTTCAAGCATAAACTACAATTACCAAGTTGCATTAGGGTCGGTAGAGGAAACCTCTCTCATTTCATGCATCATTGGAGCGAAATGTTCTGTATGCTGCTTTTGACGTCCGCCAAAAATTGGCTTAACATTTAAATCAGGCATTTTCAAATTTGCTTGTGCAATGATAGGTGTAATTCTTTCTAGCCACTTTGCCTTCAAGACATCTTCGCCAGGGAATACGCCTTCTGTAATCACTTCACTTTCTCCTTCATAGGATTCAAACAAGCCAAGAGCATAAGGGAATGCTGCATCTAAGGCCTTTTGCATGCGTGTATTAGATTCTTCGCTTCCTTGACCCAATTGAATCATGAAGCTTTCTGCGTGCATGGTATGATATTTCAATTCTCCTTTGAACTTTTTAGCCATGTGGGCTAAAGGGGCAAAGCTTGAATTCAACAATAAATCGTAACGTAAAAATTCGGCTTCGTCAAATAAGAAGTGGCGAAGTAGGGAAAAATCGTATTCTCCATTTGGCAATTCAACCAAGTGGGCGTTACGAAAATCGTTGATATCGCGATAGAAGGCTAGTTTTTCAGCATCGTCTAATCCCGCATGCTCATTCAACATCTTATAGAGTACCCATGCATGACCAATTTTGTCTTGCGCCATAGAAGCGAAGGCAATATCTTCTTCGATAAATGGTCCGAGGCCTGTCCACTCACTATTACGATGACCGAAGATAAAGCTATCGTCGGCAGTTTTGAATATAAAATTGATAGTCCCTTGATTCATTATTTTTGGTTTTCGGTCAACGTTTTTTTGAAGGCATTGATTTTATCGCGCACTTTAAATCCACCTGCTTCGCGATAATCTTTTTCGGTAGCGGTAGTAAACATATCATCGTCAGAATACGCAAATGCAGTAATTGCATCTGTCGGTACTACCCACATATTAGAGCAAGGTAGACGACGGCCGTATTGTTCTTTCGCAAAAAGGAGGGCTTGCGTAGGGTTAGCAGCATGAACACTTCCTACATGTATATGATGTTCACCACGTTTTTTCTGGTGAAATACTTCAAAAGTAATCCAAGATTCACCAGCCTTCATTTCAGTGGTAGTGTCTTCTGCTGGCTGAATGCGATTGATTCGCGGGTCGAATGATTTCATGTCATTTTTCGCTTTAGGGTGCAAATTTATCCAAAATCCCCTAGTATTTCATTTATAGTAACCAGAAGAGAGAATATATTGTTCAACTTTTTCTGGAACGAGGTAATGAATCGACTTTTTAGCTTTTACTTTTTGACGGATCAAGGTAGAGCTGATGGGAAATAAAGGAACTTCCAACAAAGTTATATGCTTAGCGATAGAGTTCCATTCTTTTGGCAACTGATCTTCGTCACTTCGTTTATAGATAATAATCTCATTTTCGGAGAGGAGCTTTTGATAGTTCTTCCATTTGTGGAAGCTATTGATTTGGTCGCCTCCCATAATCAATACAAATTCATGATTGGGATATTTTTCTTTTAGATAAGCGAGTGTATCAATGGTATAAGAAGGTTGCGGGAGGTCGAATTCGATGGTAGATGCCTGAAAATGAGGGTTGTTCTCGATAGCCAGGTTGAGCAAATGAAGGCGGTCATACTCTGGCAGGAGTGTTTTTTTCTCTTTTAATGGGTTTTGCGGACTCAAAACGAACCAAATTTTTTTCAGCTTGGCTTCTTCGCTCACGGTATTAGCTATAATAAGGTGTCCGAGGTGGATTGGATTGAAAGAACCGAAGTATAAACCTATGCGCACGAATAATACGTTTATTTATTAAAAAATCAGTTTGAATTTAAGCTAGGAAGGATTACATTTGTCGGCTATTAAAATATCCAAACTTTAAAAAACCCCACTGTTGCTATGGCAATAATAGGTAAAATCAGAGAAAGATTAGGCGTACTGTTAGCAGTAATTATCGGCTTGGCCCTTTTTGGCTTCTTGTTGACGTCTGCATTGAATGACAATTTGAACTTGTTAGGCAGTCGTAGTACTGTTATTGCAAAGATCGATGGCAACAAGATTGAGGCCAATGATTATTTTGCAAAAGTGGACGAGTATTTGACTGTTTATTCGTTGTTCAACAACGGACGTACAGCAGATGAAGCAACGTCACAGAGCTTCCGTGAGCAAGTTTGGAACGACATGATCAACAATGCTTTGATGGAATTGAAATACCGTAAGTATGGTATCGCAATTACTAACGAAGAAATGGTTGATCAATGTATGGGTCCTAACCCACATCCAGTTATTCGCCAATATTTTGGTAACCAAGAAACTGGTCAGTTTGACCCTAATACTATCATTGAGTGGAAGAAAAAAGCTTACAAGGAGAACCCTGAAGAGCAAGTAAAATGGAAGTTTTTGGAAGATATGATTCGCAAGGATCGTTTGAAAACAAAATTGTTGACGATTTATCGTAAGTCTGTTTACGTTCCAAAATGGCAAAAGGAATTGGAATATCACCAACGTAATGATAAGGCGGATGTGAACTATGTAATGGTTCCTTACCAATCTATCAGCGATGATAAAGTAAAGCCTACTGACGAAGAGTTAAACAAATACTTGAGTGAGCATGCTGCTAACTATCAAAACATTGACGAGACTCGTAAATTAGAATACGTGGTATTCGATATGAAGGCTTCTAAAGAAGATTCTGATCGTGTACGTAAGCAATTTGTGACTTTATTGCCTCTGTTCCGCTCTTCTACCAATGACTCTGCGTTTGTGTATGCAAACTCTGAGGAGCCATTAAATGTAGGATTCGTTAAGCGTGAAAATATGAACATGTTAATTGCAGATTCAGCTTTTGGCAAATCTGTTAAAAGTGTTTTTGGTCCTTATATCGACAATGGCATGATGAAAATTGCGAAAATCTATGCAACTAAGAATGTTGCTGATTCAGTTCGTGCACGTCATATTTTAATTGCCGCACAAGGAGATACAAGTGCTGCCAACCGTCGTATTGATTCTATTATGAAAGCGGTGAAAGGTGGTGCTGACTTCGCAGCGATGGCGATGAAGTATTCAATGGATCAAGGTAGCAAAGTGAAAGGTGGTGACTTAGGCTACTTCACTGAAGGTAAAATGGTTCCTGAATTTAACGATGCTTGTTTCGAAGGAAGCACTGGTTCTTTAGTTAAGGTACGTACGCAATATGGTGTTCACTTGATTCAGGTGACAGACCAAAAAGGCGGTAAACCTGCTGTAAAATTGTTTGTCGTTTCAAAGAGCTTGAAACCTAGTCAATCTACAGAAAAAGCAGTTTATGCCATGGCCAATCAATTTGCTGCGAGCAATAATACAGCTGCCTTATTTGATACAGCTGCGATTAAAATGAATTTGATGAAGCGTGTAGCGGAACCAATTCGTGAAAACGATCGTAGTATCCCAGGATTCGCTTCTGCACGTGATGTAGTTAAATGGAGTTATCAAGCAGAAGTAGGTAACGTTTCTGGTACATACCGTTTAGATGACAAGTTGATTGTAGCTAAATTGGTTTCCATCAATAAAGAAGGAACAGCTAGCTTAGATCAAGTTCGTAATGAAATCACGCAAGAGGTGATTCGTGAGAAGAAGGCTGCAATGATTATTAAAGATATTCAAAGCAAAATTGCAGGTAAAACAGACTTAGCTTCAATTGGTCAAGCAATCGGTGATACGATTCATCGTGCAATGGACGCAAACATTTACAATCCATTCATTCCTGGATTCGGTCCTGAATTCGCTATGATGGGAACAGCGTTCAGCGGTAAATATACTAGCAAGGTTTCTGCACCTATTAAGGGTACACAAGCGGTATTTATCATTCAAACTGGTGCATTGAAAGTTGCTCCTGCTACAACAGACTACAACATGATTGATGTGTCAGTTAAAATGCAAGCAACCAGCAATTTGGAACAACAATTGCCAGCTGCTTTGAAGCGTCAATTTACAGTAACGGATAACAGAAGTAATTTCTTTTAACAAATTAGCGTCTTAGTGCGCGCACAATAGAAGGGCTGTATGCTTAACTTTGCATACAGCCCTTTTTAATTTTAGTATATGGAGAACACATTTGTCAATAAGGTAGAGGAAAGCGGAATCCTTACGTTTAATCTTGAGGATTTCTTTCCGAAGGAAGAGCTAAAAACGTTCGATCTAGCGCCTTTTCTATTTCAGGGATTGATTTTGCGTGAGAAGGACTACCGTGCTGCTCTAAAAGAATTTGATTTTACGCCCTTTCAAGGCACCTGGACCAACGTTTACTGCTCTGCTGACGCAATCATACCGCACTGGGCTTTTATGCTAGCAGCAAGCTATCTATCAGGCATTTCTTCGAATGTGTTTTTCGGAACCAAAGAGGAGATGTTAAATACCTATTATCACGAAGTGTTAGGCAAACTAGATTGGAAGGTGTATGATGGACAGCGCGTCGTTGTAAAAGGCTGTGGCGATAAAGAGGTGCCTGTTGGTGCTTATTTAGAAGTGACGAATCATTTACGTATGGTGGCGAAGAGTATTTTTTACGGAGAGCCGTGTTCTACGGTACCGGTGTGGAAGAGGAAGAGTGAATGATGAATGATGAATGATGAATAATGAATAGTGAATGGTAAATAATGAATAATTAAAACAGCGTTATGTTAGTACAAAACAGAAGTATTGTAGTTACGGGAGCAGGGGGAGGCATTGGTCGTGCTTTGGTATTGAATTTATTGGAGCGTGGTGCTAAAGTAGCGGCTGTCGATATTAATGCTACGCTTTTAGCAGAGACCAAAGAAAAGGCAGCGAAATATGCAGAGCGTTTGACGACGCATCTTGTGGATATTACGAATCGTGCAGCGGTAGAGGCGAGTTTGGAGGAAATCAAAGCAGCTCACGGAGCGGTGGATGGCTTGATTAATAATGCTGGGATAATACAGCCTTTTGTAAAAATAGCGGAACTTGAATATGCGGCGATAGAGCGCGTAATGAATATCAACTTTTATGGGATGTTGTATATGACGAAGACGTACTTGCCAGAACTACAATCGCGTTTGGAAGGACATATCGTGAACATCTCAAGCATGGGAGGTTTTTTACCGGTACCTGGACAAAGCGTTTATGGCGCGTCGAAAGCAGCGGTGAAATTATTTACAGAAGGCTTATGGGCTGAATTAATGAACACTAGCGTACGCGTAACCATTGTATTTCCCGGAGCAATTGCGACTAACATCACAGCCAATTCGGGTGTTGCAATCCCTGGCGGTGCAAGTGCGGAAAACAGCTCATTCAAAGCACTTGATCCCGATAAAGCAGCCAAACTAATTTTAGATGCAATGGAAACTAATAAATTTAGAGTTTGTGTTGGTCCGGATTCAAGTTTTCTAGATATCTTATATCGTTTGATGCCGAAATTTGCAGCGAAATTTATTGCGAAGAAAATGGCGGCGCTTTTAAAGTAAACAGCAGAAAGAAGTATGAAAGCAATTTCAACAAACCTTTTGTTATTTATACTTCTACTCTTACAGCACTGCTTTGCACAAGATTCTACCTATATTGATTTTTTAGTACCAAATACGCATACCAAACAGACAGACCAAATCAATACGTCACAGTTTGTAGAGACTAGAGTCATTAGCTTCAATCTTCGCTACGACAATTATAACGACGGTGAAAACGCGTGGAATAAGCGCAAGGAAGAATTGCTACAGTGCTTGAAGCAAGAGCAATGCGACCTTTATTGTTTTCAAGAGGCTTTGGTAACACAAGTGAATTTTCTACAAGATAGTTTAGGAAGAGATTTTGCCTATTATGGTATTGGGCGAGATGATGGAAAGACTGGCGGCGAATACTCCCCTATTTTTTACAATATGCATCGATACAAATTAATGAATGCTGGAACGTACTGGCTTTCTCCGAGAAGGGATACCGTATCGCGAGGATGGGACGCGGCGTGCAATCGTATTGTTACAGTGGTTTATTTGTATGATCGTAAAACGGATAAATTCCTTACAGTTTTCAATACGCACTTCGACCATATTGGCATAATTGCACGAAAACATTCAGCAGAAATAATACTTGACCTACTTGATCAAAAGCCTTGGATAGAAAGTTCGCAAACAATTTTATGCGGTGATTTCAATGCCGAAGAGAGCGATGAATCTATTCAACTTTTAAAGGAGAGACTACAGCTTGCACAAGCATTTGATGGGATAGCTAAGGGCACTTTCAATGCATTCGACACGACACAAGCTCCTAGAAAAAGGATTGATTTTATTTTCTATCACAACTTCTCTAAAGCTGGTATTAAAACCATAGAACAACGTCGCCGTAATGGCTTGTGGCTTTCCGACCACCTAGCTGTTGAAGGAATTTTACTAGAAGAATATTAGATTTCTATTTCTTAAAGAGACCATATTTGGTAATACAGTAGAGGGCGCGAAAACCATCCTTCCAACCAATTTTTTTACCTTCCGCATAGGTTCTTCCATAATAGGAGATTCCGACCTCATAAATGCGAATATTTGGGATACGCGATATTTTAGCAGTAATCTCAGGTTCGAATCCAAAACGATTTTCTAAAAGCGAAATGTTCTGAATCATCTCTGTCTTGAACAATTTATAACATGTTTCCATATCTGTTAAATTCAGATTGGTGAACATATTCGACATGAACGTTAAGAAGCGATTACCAATGGTATGCCAGAAAAATAAAATACGATGAGGCTTACCTCCGATGAAACGAGAACCGTAAACGATATCGGCGAATCCGTCCATTATTGGCTTTAAAAGGATATTATATTCCGCCGGATCATATTCTAAATCTGCATCCTGAATAATGGTATAATCGCCTGTTGCACTTTTAATACCGGTATGCAAGGCAGCGCCTTTACCTTTATTTACTTCATGCTTTAAATAACGAATGTTCAAAGAGGAGTTACTTGCGATATAATTCTGTATAGATTCCTCCGTATTATCTTTAGAGCAATCATTGACAATAATGATCTCTTTCTCAATTCCGTTAATCAATTGCACCGCCTTTATCTTATCCAAAATAAGATGAATGGTGGCACCCTCATTATAGGCAGGGATTACGATTGATAACTTAGACATAAAAGAGAATACTTTAGCGTTTACCCATAAAATGCAAATGCAGTTTATTTCGTAGCTCTAAATTACTACTTTTCTATCACTAAACATAAACAAAGGCTATGCCATAGGTACCTCCATTAGTAGCAGTTCACTATCACTACTTAATGCTTTAATTTGAAAACTACTAAGTTCGGAAATACCGAATCCATCGCGCTTTTGAAGCTTTTGTCCTTCAATTTCAAAGCTTCCTTCTAATACAAAACAGTAAACGCCATTACCTGCTTTATGAATGGAATAATTCACTTCCACATTCTCTTCGAATCGTCCCATATGAAACCACGCATCTTGCTGTATCCAAACACCCTCATCCGCTGCATTTGGAGACAATACTTGTTGCAAGCGATTCACTCGATCTTCTAATTTCAAGGTCAATTGATCATAGCGCGGAGTGACATTCTTTTTATTGGGAAAAACCCAAATCTGCAAGAACTTCACTGGCTTATCTTTATTCTTATTGTACTCCGAATGACGAATGCCTGTACCGGCAGACATTACTTGAATATCGCCATGACGGATAACGGTTCCATTACCCATGCTATCTCGGTGCTCCAAATCTCCTTCTAAAGGGATACTGATGATTTCCATATTGTCGTGCGGATGCGTACCGAAGCCCATTCCTGGCGCAACAAAATCATCATTCAATACACGCAATGCGCCGAAATGCATCCTAGTAGGCTCATAATATCCAGCGAAACTAAATGTATGACGCGAATGCAACCAACCGTGGTCGGCATTCCCACGAGAATCCGCCGCATGATAAACGAACTTAGACATATAGAAAAATTAAGACTACGAAAATAGAATTCCTTACTACAAAAACAATTGACCTACATTAAGAATTTGAGCCACGCTTCTTACGGCAGCCGTCGCTACAGTACTTAACTTCGTCCCAACATTTCTCCCACTTCTTGCGCCAGGTAAAGGGTCGATTGCAAACTAAACAGACCTTTTCTGGTAAAAACTCTTTCTTGATGTTCTTCATCGACTTAATACTTTTGAAACTTTGTTCCAATAATTAAAAAAAGAAGGAAATTCACCTTGCAGCGCAGGAACAATCCAATCACGCTCTTCATATTCGAAAGCACCAAATTTGAAAAGCGGATGTTCTTTCATTAGCCATTTTCTCTTCGTCTTCATCACTTGTTGCAAATCTTCTAGCTCCCCGATGAATACTTGCAAACCTGCTATCTGACGAGCATTGTTGAGTATAAAACGTATTACGTTATCCGAACAAGGCCAACGCTTGAAATAAGAAGGCTGGAGCCAAAGGATTCGATTAAATACTTCGTCTTTATGCCAATTCGGATCGAGGTTATAAGGCGTATAAAAAAGACAATCCAAATTTTCGTCTAACAGCAAGTCATCACTCTTTGGAAGATTAACAATAGGTTGCCATGCAATCATCTTTTCCAAATGCTTTGGAGAAGGTATTTCAGGCAGCTCTTCATATGATAAATTCAAGAAAGAATCGACTTGAAACGAATGTGTATAATAATTAATATTTTCTTGATTAGCCCAGTACTTTTTCTTGCCACGATCTCCATTCACCCACAACCAAGAAGCAGTATTACTGGCGAAATCGCCATCGAGTAAATGATAGAACAACCACTTGGCTGGTCCATTATAGTGATGTTTAGCGACATTCAAGGTAATGGAAGCAAGATACATGCGCACGTGATTATGCATGTATCCACTCTGCTCCAATTCTTTGATACTATGATCCACTGCTTGTACTTCTGAACTCGCATCTAGTAGAAAAGCAGGAACTTCACTTTCCATTGGAGTATCCCATTCTTGGGAATAAACCTGACCCAAGCGCTGAAAATAATCTCGCCACAATAGCTCTTTCAATAAAGGTTCTAGCACTTTCATACTATATCCTTTTTGAAACAATCGTGTTGCTACTTGATTCGTGCTAAGGATCCCGCGACTGATATAGGGTGATAGTTTGGTAACGGAGCCGTTGGTAAAATTGCGTGTTTGCGCATAGGCTATAGGGTCGATTAAATCGACCTTTTCCATCAGCTGGGCAAAGCTTAAAATTTCACTCATCATACTTTTGCGTAAGGGCGATGCGAATCAAATGCAGCCTGATAATAATTTTCTAAACCCAAAACATTCATGGCTTGTATGCTAGAAAAATCAAGATTGCCATCTTCCAAGATTAATTCTTTTTGTAGTCGAATCCACTCCACTTTTGCTATCACTAATTTCGTATCATTGATTTCCATTGGCACAACTTGGAATAGGCTCAAACCTATTTGCAATGGACTTTCCTTCACGGCTGGCGCAAAAAAACCATCGACATATTCCTCCGTTAGATGACAAGCTTGAAATTCAGAAACCTCGCTCGCGTAACGAGCACTCGTCTGATGCGCCGCTGCCGCAATCCCTGCGGTAACTACATTCAAGGTGAAATATTTATTGGCCTCCATATTTCTAAACGTATCCCCACTCTGCCCTACCGGACGTTGCACATACCCAATCAAAGCTGGATCTGCACCAAGGTGAAACACATTCGTAAAAAGCGCTAGGTTAGAGTTTCCTGCTTCACTCTTTGATCCTGCTAAGAAAGCAGGCTTGGCACCTGTCAAGCAGTTCACCAAATTCCCACGATAAAAACGTGTATAGCTTTTCAACTCCTCCGCCAATATCACTTTCATTTCTTTGCTCATCGTTTGCTAATTTTATTTAAAGTAATCGTTCGTTGACGGCTGCACTTAAATCGCAGGATATCGGGATCTCTACGCTTCATATGTTTCTGACTTACTCCCGTGTTCACTCTTTTCCGCCATAGGTTAAACGATGATCTTTTGAGATTCTTTCGCATCAACTGAATCGTATCTGCTTCCGTCAATTTGAATTGAATAAAAATCGCTTCGAAAGGAGTTCTATCCTCCCAGGCCATTTGTATTACACGATCAATATCTAGTTGAGATAATTCCATACTAACAAAACACACCATTCGTCAATTTGTTCGTCAAAGACAGCCAATCGCTTTGATTTTATACTCTTGTTGGAAATGCGTATTTTTAAAATAGAATTTTAGCCATTGCAAGACACACTACTTTCTGCACTTTTACCGAAACGAAAACGCGTTTTGGTCGCTCCATTAGATTGGGGTATTGGTCATGCAACACGCTGTGTGCCGATTATTGACGACTTAGTGCGTTTGGAAAATGAAGTGATCCTCGCTGCTGATGGAAACGCGTTTGAAGTCCTTGCCCGTTTATATCCGCAATTACCTTTATTACGTCTGCCGGGAAAAGCTATTCGTTATAGTAACGATCCAAAGTGGCTCTGGTGGATACTTTTGAAACAATTGCCTTCCTTTCTCTTTTCTATCTATAGCGAACATAAGGCTTTAGAAAAAATTCGGATTAGCGAAAATCTGGATGTTGTCATTTCCGACAATCGTTATGGACTTTTCAATAAAAACTGTTATTCTATTTTCATTACGCATCAATTACAATTGCCGTTGCCACGAATTTGGCAATGGATGAGTCCGCTGACGAATGGTTTTATACAATGGTGTATTCGAAAGTATGATGCGTGTTGGATTCCTGACTTTGCCGCGCACGACAATTTAAGTGGAGCATTGTCTCATAAAGCGAAGCTAAGCACAAATACTCGATTCATAGGACCTTTGAGTCGAATGAAAGCAAGCGAACGGAATGAGGCTTTGCACAAAAAAATGAGTTTTGTATTGAGCGGACCAGAGCCACAGCGAAGTATTTTTGAGCAACAAATTATAGAACAAATAAATGCTTTGAATGACACGGCTCACTATAAATTTTTATTAGTTCGCGGCAACGCACATCTCTCTAAAATACAAGAAGTGTTACCAGCTAATTTAGAAATCATCGACTTCGCAGATAGTGAAGAGATGGCATCTATCTATACAAATTGCGATTCGTTGGTAGTTCGTAGTGGCTATAGTACGATCATGGATTTGGATGTGTTAGGTTGCAAACATGCTATTTACGTTCCCACTCCTGGTCAGGTAGAACAGGAATATTTAGCAAAGCATTTACAGGAGGAGCGGGGCTATCCTTTTATTTCGCAAGCGGAGTTTCGCTTACAGGCTTTTCTTTAATCTTCTTTCTAGTAGCGAAATAAACGCCCATCAATACAAGGGCTAAACCGATGGCATGTGACCATCCGACGGATTCTCCGTCAAATAATCCCCAAAAAACGGCTACGACAGGTATTAAGTAGGTTGTCATGGCCCCAAACAAAGTAGAAGTTCTTTGCACGAGCATGTAGAAAACTACAGAGGCGCCAGCAGTCCCTACGATCGCCAAAACACTAATGTAAAGCATTGCATGTTGAGCGGCAGGGGCAGAACCGATGCGTTGAAAGAAGCCGGTGCTAATTAAAATGATCAAGGCCGGAATACCAATCAATAAGAACGCATAAGCGACAATAGCGATGGGTGGTACGTGTGATAACTTGGAACGTACCAGGTTTAAATTCGCTCCGTAACAAGCGGTAGCAATGATAATGTAGAAGGCATATTGAAGATGCTCCCAATCTAATTGCAATTTGCCATTCGCGATCAAAAACATCGCGCCGAAAAAGCCTAAGACTACACCGAGCACTTGCAAGAGATGTGTTTTATGTCGGAAGATGAGTATCCCTAAAACGAGGGCCCATACGGGTGTTAAGGCATTTAATACGCCAGCGATAGAACTTGGTAGATGTTGTTGTGCAGTGGCAAACAAATAAGCAGGCAAACCACTTCCTAAGAAGCCACTTAAAAAGAGCAGTGGGTATCTCGCACGTGTCACGCGTCTACGATAGATAAACACAAATGGCAGCAAAACCGTCATTGTTATTACGATACGCAAACTTGCTACCTCAAAGCGTTCTAAGCCCATTAAGGAATGTTTGATTAACACGAAAGAAGTTCCCCATGTCAATGCTAGAGCGATTACAATCACCCAATTGATTAGTCCGTAATTGGCGCCGCGATATTTTCTCATTTATTCAATTCTTGCCACAATACATCCTTCAATTCTTGCAGTCCTTCGCCTAGATAAGAAGAGATGAATACCACAGGAATTTTCTTTGGCAATGTCTTTTTGATGAGCTTCTTCAATTCTTCATCCAACAAATCCGATTTCGTAATCGCCAAGACGTGCTGTTTATGCATTAGCTCTTTATTATACTTCTTCAACTCATTCTTCAAGATCTTCAAAGTTGCTTTGATATCATTATCGTCGGCAGCGACCATGAATAATAATACTGAGTTACGTTCGATATGACGCAAGAAGCGTATTCCTAAACCTTTTCCTTCAGAAGCTCCTTCGATGATTCCAGGGATATCGGCCATGATGAAGGTCTGATGTCCACGATGTTGTACAATTCCGAGCTGAGGCGTCAATGTAGTGAAAGGATAATCAGCGATTACAGGCTTTGCAGCGGTGATTTTTGACAATAGGGTCGACTTTCCGGCGTTCGGGAAGCCTACCAAGCCTACGTCGGCCAAGACCTTTAATTCAAGAATTTTAGTGGATTCTATGCGAGGTTCTCCGGGTTGAGCGAAGCGTGGGGTTTGACGGGTAGGCGACTTAAAGTGTGCGTTTCCTTTTCCTCCACGACCTCCATAAAGGAGTACTTTCTCTTCTCCATCTTCAGTGATTTCGAACTCAATTTTACCTGTTTCGAAGTCACGTGCTACTGTTCCGAGTGGAACATCGAGTATCACATCTTGCCCAGAAAGCCCTGTGCAAAGCTCTCCTGCGCCGTTGGCACCATCCGGAGCGAAGATATGTTTCTT
>JACCDJ010753049.1_pt1 | contig 15000 bp, 13 predicted proteins | sample 7444481 | NCBI WGS metagenome assembly JACCDJ01 (sample SAMN15323435, study PRJNA562643) | freshwater metagenome | isolation source: river surface water | place: USA:Blue River Watershed | collected 2017-08-15 | reverse complement strand
CTGTGGATGGATGATGTGGAATTGGCTATTTATCTGCTTAATTCGTGGCACCACCATTGTTTTATTTGATGGTTCACCTGTATATCCGGATGGCAATCGGCTCTTTGATATCGCCGAAAGAGAGCAGATAAATTTCTTTGGAGTTTCTGCAAAGTACATCGATGGCATAAAAAAGTTGGGAATTTGCCCAGCTAAGACTCATGATTTAGCTAGTATCAGAATGATTGGTTCCACCGGCTCAGTGCTTGTGCCGGAAAGCTTTGACTACATCTATCAAAATGTTAAGGAAGATGTGCATTTGGCTTCGCTATCTGGGGGCACCGATATTTGTGGCTGCTTTGTGGCATCAATACCAACGCTTCCGGTCTATCGCGGTGAGATTCAAGGACCTTGTTTAGGAATGGCCACAAAAGTTTTCGATTCGCAAGGCAAAGAAACCGTGAATGATCAAAAAGGTGAATTGGTCTGCACCATTCCTTTTCCATCAAAACCTCTTGGTTTCTGGGGTGACCAAAAAAATCAAAAGTATTTAGCGGCCTACTTCTCTGGATTTCCTGGAGTTTGGACTCACGGAGATTTCGCATCTCGCAGCGCTACCGGTGGTTTTACTTTATTTGGAAGAAGCGATGCCACATTAAATTCTAGAGGTGTGCGTATCGGTACCGCAGAGATCTACCGAGTCGTCGAAACCTTTGATCAAGTTCAAGAGAGTATGGCAGTCTCCCAAGATTGGGACAATGACACCAGAGTAATCTTATTTGTCACTTTAAAATCTGGATCAGATTTCTCTGAAGAACTTTCATCGCAGATTAAAAAGGCGCTAAAAGATCAAGCGAGTCCAAGACATGTGCCAGATAAGATTTTGGTTGCTCCAGAACTGCCTAGAACCAAATCAAATAAATTAGTTGAGCTTGCAGTTACTGATGTAATCAATGGCCGTGAGGTGAGAAATAAAGATGCCCTGGCAAATCCCAGTGCACTTGATTGGTTTAAAAATTTACCTGAGCTCTTAAATTAGCTGCATCAAAGCTGCCTGCTGCTCTAACTGAGACTTGGCATCGGGGTGCGCGGCATGTCTAATAATGTTTGCCGCTTGCTCTTTGGTTGGGTGGCCAAAACATGGAGCCACGCCTTGTTCAGTTACTACGTAAGAATGTTGGAATGAGGTCACAGGCGTCTCCAATTTTGGAATGATCGTAGAAACCTTGGCTTTAGGATGCCATGAAGGAAGAGCGATAAACGATTGCCCACCACGTGAGTGAAGCGCACCAACTATAAAGTCAGTTGAGCCGCCAATACCAGAGTAAATCTCACCGCGAACGTAAGAGGCATTTGCTTGATCATATAGGTCAACCTGCAACGCAGAATTGATCGAATTCATCTTTGCCTGTCTAGCTATCAAGGACGGATCATTCGAAACTTCGGTTCGTCTCATTCTGATTCCGCGATTTAAATTAACCCAATCATAAAGTTCGCGACTTCCAAATATAAACGAGGCATTAATCGGCAGCTCTTTATCCAAAACCCCAGCCTTATGAAGATCCAGCACGCCATCGCTAAACATCTCGGTCCAGATTCTCATATCTTTACGCCCTTTTAGGGATGCAAGTACCGCATCGGGGACACCACCAATACCTAGTTGCAAAGTGGAGTGATTTTCTATCAAGGCTGCGATTCGCGCACCGATTTCGGAATGCAAATCTGTGATTTCGCAAGTTGGGTTCTCAAGTATTGGCTCATCGACTTCGATCAAATAATCAATCTCTGATTCATAAACTTGCGCATCACCATAGGTGTAAGGCATCTGTTTATTAGCCTGTGCTATGACTATTCCATTTCTTGAGCGGGCGGCTTCGATAGCAGCAGGAAGAATATTTACCTCTACACCTAGCGAAACGGTATCAAAACGTTTTGGAGAGGTGTGAATAAAGACTATATCTGGGCGGTAATGATCTCGAAAGAGTATGGGGACCATCGAAAGCCTGGATGGGATGTAGTTAAGCCTTGGATGTCTGCGCATACCTGGCCCTACAAAAGCGCTTTCATAAAAAATACCCTCGCGATCTGGAATCCCGGGCTGGGCATTTAACATATTTAATTTGAAATTATTTATAGCTTCATCTGCCGCCTCCAATAAAGTTTTCGGGGCTGCGAAGTTTCCTGAGGCCACAATTCGTGGCTCTTCATATGTAGCAAGGATGCTTTTTAATTGCTCATAATTTATTACGCGCATCGCTTGCCAACTTTCGCCATTTAGCAATCTCTGCATGGTTTCCAGAGAGTAGAACTTCAGGGACCTCTAAACCGCGCCAATTGGCAGGTTTAGTAAAAGTTGGATATTCCATATATCCATCAGTGGTGTGTGACTCTTCTTGAAGCGAATCAGGATTTCCAAGTACTCCTGGTAACAATCTGGTGACGGCTTCAGTTATTACCAGCGCAGCTACCTCTCCGCCATTTAATACATAATCTCCTATCGAGATTTCCTTCACCTTATGACCCGCATTTAAATAATATTGCCTGACTCGATCATCAATACCTTCATAGCGACCACAAGCAAAGATTAAATGCTTAGATGTGGTTAGCTCTTCGGCCATTCTTTGATCAAATCTCTTGCCAGCAGGTGTCAGAATTATCAGCTCAGAGTCTTTAGTAATTATCGGATCTAGAGCACTTGCCCAGACTTCAGCCATCATTACCATTCCTGCGCCACCGCCATATGGCGTGTCATCTACTTGGCGATGCACATTAGTGGCATGGGCTCTCAAATCATGGACACCAATCTCGATTAATTGCTTATCTTGAGCTTTACCAATTAGGGATAACTTAAGCGGCTCGAAATATTCTGGAAAAATCGTGACGAAGTCTAGTTTCATGAACTCACCGGCGGAATGACCACCACTTTTTTCGCATTCAAATCAACTATGGGCACTAATTGATGGACAAATGGAATTAAAACTTCTCCATCTTTAGTTTTTATCGCTAAGCAATCTTGGGCTGGAAGATTTAAAACCTCAGTGATTACACCAAATTCAGATCCATCTTCAAGCTCTGCTCGAAGTCCTAGCAATTGCTGAACATGGTAATCATCGTCATTGCCAGCAGGCTCGTTTATATCAACTTCAGAATAAAGCAGAGTATTTCTTAGTTTCTCGATGGTGTTTCGATCGTTGATACCTTCGAAGCCAAGTAAATAGATACCATTATGAACCCGAGAACTTGAAACTATTAGCTTTCCAGTATCGGTAGATAATTCCGCTCCAATAGCAAAGCGACGTTCAGGTTCTGTGGTGCGAACCTCGATCGTCGCTTCACCCAAAATTCCGTGAGCGCGACCGATGCGCCCAACGTTTAATCGCATTAGCGGACTTCGTCGGCCTCGATGAGATCTACGCGTACCGAACGACCAGCAAGCGCGCTCATCACAGTACGTAAAGCTCGCGCAGTACGTCCGTTGCGACCGATTACCTTGCCAATGTCCTCTGGATTGACATTAACTTCTAACGTGGTGCCACGACGATGTGTCTTCTCTTTCACAACTACATCGTCAGGGTTATCAACGATTCCCTTAACAAGATGCTCTAGAGCTTCATCCAACATAATTTTTAATTACTCCGATGGAGTTTCGGACACAGCATCTGTAGTCGCAGCTTCAGCTGGAACTTCTGCCACGTCACTACCTGTTGAAGGCTCGGACACCTCGGCCACGTCACTACCTGTTGAAGGCTCGGAAGCCTTTGCGACCTCTTCCTTCGGTGCACTCTTCTTGGCTAACTTATCTTGCGCCTTCTGCTTAGCAGTGGTTGCACCTTCTGCTGGCTCATTAGCTGCAGCTTTAACTGCCGCTTCGTAATTGGCCTTCTTATCAAAACGTGCAGGTTGTGGCGCTACCGTACTTGAAGTGCTTCCTTCACCGGTGAACTTTGCCCAATCTCCAGTTAATTTAAATAGCTTGGTAACTGCCGCAGATGGCTGTGCACCAACCTTTAGCCAATGTTGTGCGCGTTCTGAATTTACCTCTACCAATGATGGTTCATTTCCGGGGGCATATCTACCGATCTCTTCAATAGAGAGACCATTTCGTGCCTTCTTGGAATCGATTACTACGATTCGAAAATATGGTGTGCGAATTTTTCCAAGACGCATCAAACGAATCTTTGTTGCCAAAGTCTTACTCCTAAAATAATTTTTCCGATGCCAAGATCGTCCGTCATTTTGGAGTATCTGACAGCAATCTCAACCTGTACATCCGGCGCGGGTAGAGGGCCGCACTCAGACCCCTAATTCTGCCAAAGCTAGGCCCGTGGGCCAAATCCGTGAAAACCAATCAATTTACCAGCGCGGCAAGGCTCATAATCCTGCTTATTGGACGGTTCTACTACGTCACTACAATCGCAAGGTGAAAAGCGTGGCAATTGATTTGACGCCGCTTCGTAAATATCGCGACTTTCGATTGATCTTTACTGCGGGTCTCTTTTCCTATTTTGGCACCATGATCACATTGGTCGCGCTTCCGTTTCAAATCAAAGAATTGACTAACTCCTATTGGATGGTTGGCCTGATAGGAAGCGTAGAGATTATTCCACTCGTAATCTTTGGTTTATATGGCGGAGTGCTAGCAGATCATGTGGACCGCAAGAAGATGATCTGGTTTACCGAGTTTGGCACCTTGATAGCAACTTTTGTGCTCTTTCTAAATGCAATGCGTGAGAAACCAAGCGTCATCGTAATTTTCGTCATTGCCGCAGTGTTTGCAGCTTTAAGTGGGTTGAAACGACCAAGCCAAGATGCGATTTTGCCGCGCTTGGTTAATCATGACGATCTTCCAAGTGCCACTGCGCTTATGAGTCTTCGTTGGCAATTTGGTGGAATTGTAGGACCTGCAGTTGGTGGTTTGATTGTTGCAGCATATGGAGCAGAAGCTGGTTACCTAGTTGATTGCACCACTTTTATTGTTTCGCTGACTTTACTTTCAAGGATTAAAGCGGTACCACCACTTACCACACGTACTAGCCCCAATATTCAAAGCCTTATGGAAGGAATTAGATATGCAATTGGCAGAAAGGATTTATTAGGAACTTATGTAGTTGATCTAGCGGCAATGTTCCTAGCAATGCCGATGGCGCTGTTTCCATTTTGGGCTGATGCAATTGGTGCCCCGTGGGCACTTGGTCTCTTTTATTCCTCCATTACGGCTGGAGCGGTAATCGTTACATTATCAAGTGGCTGGATGCGAAATTATCCAAAACACGGAAAGGCTGTTGTTATCGGTGCACTTGGTTGGGGAATCGCAATTGTGATTGCGGGAACCACTGACTCTTTACCAATAGTGATTGGATCATTAGTGATTGCAGGAGCATTTGATCAAGTTAGCGCGATGTTCCGAGGCTTCATCTGGAACCAATCGATCCCTGATGAACTGCGTGGAAGACTTGCTGGGATTGAGATGATCTCCTACTTAGTAGGCCCACTAGGCGGACAAGCTAGAGCTGGTGGAATGGCGGCAATGACTTCGCTTCGCACCTCAATTATTGGAGGTGGAGTCTTATGTATCGGTTTTGTAGCCATTATCGCTTCGGTCATGGAAAAATTTAGAAATTACGATGTAAGAACAAACGAGTATGCATTGAGAGAAGCCGAAATTAGAAAAGCAAGAGAAGCCACTAAAAAGAGCTAATTTTTTATTGCTCTTCAGCGGCGCGTTTTGCAGGACTTCCGCTACGAGATTTCTTCTTATTAATTACTGGGGGTTTTGATTGTGAACCGCCGGGCATCGCTGGAATTGGTGGCATACCTGGCAACGTGCCACCACTTCGCATAACTTTCATCGCCTTCTGAGCCTGCGCAAATCTATCTACCAAATTATTAACTTCAGAAACTTGGCGGCCACTTCCCTTTGCGATTCTTGCCCGCCTCGAACCATTTAAAATCTTTGGATCTTGGCGTTCTGCTGGCGTCATAGATTGAACAATTGCGGTTGATTTAGTTATCTCTGAATCATCGATATTTGCCATCTGTTTCTTCATTTGGGCGGTGCCTAAATTCACTCCCGGCATCATGCCCAGAATTTTCGACATCGATCCCATCTTTGCGATTCCTTGCAACTGCTCAAGAAAATCTTCTAATGTGAAGTCTTCCCCTTTTACAAACTTTTCTTCTAGCCTTTTCGTGGTCTGGGTATCTAACGCTTTCTTTGCTTGTTCTGCCAGAGTTGCAATATCTCCCATACCCAGAATGCGTGAAGCCATTCGCTCTGGATGGAAAGTATCAAAATCACCAAGTTTCTCACCGGTCGAAGCAAAGAGAATTGGCTTTCCAGTTAATTTGGCGATAGAGAGTGCTGCGCCACCTTTGGCATCGCCATCTAATTTGGTGAGCACTACTCCATCGAACCCAACACCCTCGCTAAACGCGCTTGCGGTACGTACAGCATCTTGGCCGATCATTGCATCCACTACAAAGAGGATTTCATCCGGAGAGATTGCATCACGAACTCTTATCGCTTCATTCATTAGCTCTTGATCTACGCCTAATCGGCCGGCGGTATCAACAATTACGATGTTATAAAGTTTCTGCTTTGCAAATTCCAAACCAGCTCTGGCTACCTTTACAGGATCTCCCACGCCATTACCTGGTTCTGGAGCGAATACCGGTACCGATATTTCTGCACCAACTACCTGCAATTGAGTTACTGCATTCGGTCTTTGTAAGTCTGAAGCCACTAAGAGTGGCGTGTTTCCCTGTTCTTTCAAGAACTTGGCTAACTTTGCAGCCAGCGTTGTCTTTCCCGCACCTTGTAATCCAGCCAACATAATCACTGTTGGTGGATTCTTTGCGAATCTGATCCGTCGGGTTTTGCCCCCAAGAATTTCGACCAATTCTGAGTGAATCAGATCAAACACCGCTTGCGCTTGATTGGTGCCGGCCTGTAGACCTTTGAGCAATTCCAAAGATTTACTTTGAGCGCTCTCAATAAATTGATCTACAACTTCCAGCGCTACGTCAGCATCCAGAAGCGCTGCTCGAATCTCTGAGAACGTGTCATCTATATCCGAGGTCGATAACTTCCCGCGGCTTCGAAGCTTAGAAAGCGTCGAGCCAAAACGGGAAGTTAGACCTTCGAACATAAGAAGGTGATTCTAAGGCTAAATTGCGGAGACGCCTCTTTCACCAGTTCGCACTCTTACGATCTCTTCTACTGGAGTCACCCAGACTTTGCCATCACCTATCGAACCGGTGTTTGCAGCTTTTACGATAGCGCTTAATACCTTCTCAACATCAGAGTCATCGATGATGATCTCGAGGCGAACTTTCGGAATCAAATTCACTACATACTCCGCGCCACGATAAACCTCGGTTTGGCCCATCTGTCTACCAAAACCAGAGGCATCTGAAACGGTCATTCCTTTGATGCCGATCTCTTGCAGTGCGCTTTTAACTGATTCCATAGCGCCCGGCTTGATAATCGCTGTTACAAGTTTCATAGTTTGGCTCCTACCAATGACTCATACGCGGTTTCACGATGTTCTGCAAAATCGATACCAGATACTTCTTGGTTCTTTTCGACTCTGAATCCAATAGTTTTATCTAGAACCTTGCCAATGATAAAGGTAATTACAAACGAATAGACCATTACCAAGACCACGCCAATACTCTGGGTAAGTAGCAGCGAGACTCCTCCTCCACTAAATAGCCCGTCACCACCTAGTTCGTTTGCAGTCTTTGAAGCAAAAAGTCCAATCGCAAGTGATCCCCAAATGCCACCGAAGAGATGCACGCCGACCACATCTAGCGAATCATCAAAACCAAATTTGTACTTAAGACCAACGGCCAGAGCGCAAATGGCACCGGCAAAGATACCGATCAAAACTGCAGCCCACGGTTCTACGAATGCGCATGCTGGAGTAATTGCAACCAAACCAGCAATTGCTCCTGATGCTGCACCCAGAGAAGTTGGATGGCCATCTCTTAATTTTTCAACTAGTAGCCAGCCAAGTAGCGCACCACCTGTTGCAACTTGGGTATTAATCAAAGCTAAAGCTGCCACCCCATTTGCTCCAAGTGCACTTCCTGCATTGAATCCAAACCAGCCAAACCAAAGTAACCCTGAACCAAGTAAAACTAGCGGCAATGAGTGCGGACGCATTGGCTCGCGTCTCCAACCACTTCGCTTTCCGAGGACAATTGCAAGTGCCAAACCAGCAGCTCCCGCATTTATGTGAACTGCAGTTCCACCTGCAAAATCTAGAACTCCCATTCCAGCAAGAAGACCTACACCGCGTAGCTCTTCACCGATCTTGTCGCCGAAATCAAATACCCAGTGTGCAACCGGGAAATAAACTAAAGATGCCCAAATCGCAACGAAAATTGCCCAGGTCGTGAATTTGGCTCGATCTGCAATAGCGCCAGAGATTAACGCGGGTGTAATAATCGCAAACATCAATTGGAAAGCTGCAAAGGCAAGAGTTGGAATCGGATAGCTTCCACCATTGTTTGCAAAAGAAGTCTCTAGGTTACTGATGCCATTAAAACCAAAATCTCCGATCAACGAAGAATCAGCTTTGTAACCAAATGCCCAGTTATATCCGTAGAAAACCCAGAGTACGCTGACGATTCCTATCGTTATGAAAGACATCATCATCATATTTAGCACGCTCTTAGTTCTGACCATGCCACCGTAAAAAAATGCTAAACCAGGTGTCATCAAGAGCACCAAAGCGCTACTAGCAAGCACCCAAGCGGTATCACCGCTATTTAAAACCATATCCATCAAAGATCTCCCAATCGGGCAAATAGGCTCAACGCTGAGTTGGGAGAAGTTTGGATATGGTCGGTTACGAAACTGTTAAGAGATGAGGCTATTTAGGTAAGTATTGGGCTGAAATGTTTCAAAATCGTTAACGGACTCGCCTGAACCCACCCACTTAACAGGGATATCGAACTTATGCTCGATTGCCAGCGCAATACCACCTTTGGCTGAGCCATCCATCTTGGTCAAAATAATTCCAGTGACTGCCACCGCTTCAGTGAAAACGGCAGCTTGGGTCAAACCATTCTGACCTGTAGTTGCATCAATAACCAACAAAACTTCTGAGATTGGTGCACTCTTTTCAATAACTCTTCGAACTTTACCAAGTTCTGCCATTAAATCTGATTTATTATGCAATCTGCCAGCGGTATCAATAACTAAGTTGTCAATACCGTTTTCCAAAAAGTATTTGGTGGCATCAAATACCACTGCTGCTGGATCTGAACTTTCTTCGTTGCTTATAACTGGAACTGAGATCTTTTCGCCCCAGGTCTTGAGTTGATCTACTGCCGCGGCTCTGAAGGTATCAGCTGCAGCTAAGGCGTTTTTTCCAGGTAAAGCTTTTGCAAGTTTTGCAGCAGAAGTAGTTTTCCCGGTTCCGTTAACACCAACAATCAAAATTATGCCTGATTTAGTGGTGCGCTCCTTTTTTGAGAGCGCTTCTGTAAGCGAATTGGTCAACGCATCTACCGGTGCATCTTTTGACTTTTTCGCTGATGCAATCAAGTCTTCGCTTAGCTCGCGACCAAGATCTGATTGTAAAAGTTCTGAGCTTAATTCTTCCCAATCTGCATCTCTTATTTCGCTATTCCCACGAACTCTTTCAATAAATCTTTTAAAAAGCCCCATTGTTAATTAAGTAATTTCTTTAAGCAGTTTCGATCTCACGGAGTCTCTGCGAAATCACCTCTGAAACTCCGTCGCCGCGCATGGTGACCCCATAAAGAGCGTCCGCAACTTCCATAGTGCGCTTTTGATGAGTGATGATGATTAACTGCGAATTAGTGCGTAGGTCTTCTAGAACCCCAAGAAGACGCTGTAAATTCACATCATCCAATGCAGCTTCAACCTCATCCAGGATATAGAAAGGGCTTGGACGAGACTTAAAGATTGCAACTAACATCGCAACTACAGTTAACGATTTTTCTCCGCCCGATAATAAAGAAAGTCGTTTGATTCGCTTGCCCGGTGGTCGCGCCTCAATATCAACACCAGTAGCTAGCAAGTTATCTGGGTCGGTGAGGATCAGTCGACCTTCTCCGCCTGGAAATAGTCGCGCGAAGATATCTTTAAATTGTTTTGCGGTCTCTTCATAAGCTTCCATGAAGATTGATTGAACTCGATCATCAACCTCTTTAACGATGTCTAAAAGATCCTTCTTGGTTCGTTTCAAATCTTCTAATTGCTCAGTTAGGAACTTGAGCCGCTCTTCAACTGAGGTGTATTCCTCGAGCGCAAGCGGATTTATCTTGCCAAGTAAATTCAAAGCTTTCTCGGTCTGCGCCAATCGCTTCTCTTGTTGATCACGGCGATAAGGCACATGTTCGCCTTCGATGATCTGCCCATCTTCTGTTTCAATAAATGTTGGTACATCTTTATGTGGTCCATATTCATTCTGCAAGGTATCAACATCGATACCAAAATCTTCTAGCGCTTTAGTCGCAAGTGCTTCAATTCGAAGTCTCTGCTCACTTCTTGCCAGCTCATCGCGATGCACGCTAGAGGTTAACTGCTCTAACTCCTGGGTGAGCTCACGATTTCGAGAACGCACTGCCAAGGTCTCACCTTCGCGCTCTTGCTTTGACTCCTCTAATCGAGAACGTTCTGCACCGGCTTTCGCAATTGATCGCTCGATATGCACTAGTGTTTCGTAAGCGGCTTCACCTATTGCCTGCGAGATTACAGCTGCCTTAGCTCTATTTGCTCTTCTGTTGATTGCGTTCTCATTGGCTAGACGCTCAGCTTGTGCAGCGGCCTCTAAACTCATTGCACGTTCTGAAATGGAATTCGCACGCTCTTCTGCAGTACGTACAGCTAACCGCGCTTCTACTTCGGCGCTCCTTGCCCCAGTTAATTTTTCTCGCAGCGCTGCTGCCTGTGAGTGATCTGGTTCGGTAATCTCAACTCGTTGCCCCAATTGACTCTGAGCAATCTCAAGTTCGCGTTCGTCGGCAACTCTTTCATTGGTGGCTTCAGCGATCGCAATATCAAGTCTCTCGATTTCGGCATTTGCTGACTTGATGTTTTGACCTGCCACCGCCAATTGCTCAGTGAGCGCAGAGATTCTGGCATCTGAATCGTTGAGCCTGGAGAGCGCTTGATCGTAAGTGCTTTGACGATTAGATAGACCATGTTGTGCATTTTGAATCTCAAACCCGATTCTTTCGCAATCGTGATTAGCGCTTACTAAATCTTCAGTCAATTGATTTATTAATGATGTAATTTCGATGAGCGAGCTAGCGCTCTTAGAGCCGCCTCTAACTCTGGTGTTCGTGAATAGATCACCTTCGCGTGTCACGACCGTTAATTCTGGGTGCGAAATCAAGATTTCCGCTGCAGTTCGAGCGTTATCAACTACTGCCACCATTTGGAGTAATTCTGAAAGTAAGGTACCGACTTCAGGGCCACTAACATGATTTAAAAGTGGTACCAGCCCTGTCGGCAGCGCATTGTTTTGATTTCGAGTGCCACTTGAGACCAAAAATTCTGCTTGTCCTAGGTTCTCGTTTCGCAATGCAGTAATTGCGACCACCGCTGCATTTAGATCTTGCACCACTAAAGAATCTGCGAGGTTTCCAAGTGCTGCGCTTACCGCACTTTCATAACCTGGATCTATCTGTAAAAGGCTAGCTAAAGAGCCCAAGATTCTTACGCCTCGTGGATCACTCAACAACGCGGACGAGCCATCACGATTCTTGCTTGCAAGTTTTAATGCTTCTAGCTTTGATTCTATTGAGTTGCGTTTGCGATCTGCTTGTCGCTCAGCTTCCAATAATTTGGAGAGTTGCTCTTTGGCGGTAGCCAACTCTCGCTTAGCGTTCTCGAATTGAGTATCAAGTCCGGTTTCGCCACTGTCCGCGCTTGCGATTTCTAGTTCAAATTGTGCATATTCGCGCTTAGCGCTCTCTGCGCGCGCGTTCGCATCATCTCTTGCTTTAGTCAAACGAGTAATCTCTTGGGCCATCGCATCTAAACGAGCCTGTAATGACTTGATGTGGCCCTCTTGTCGTGCTGTGCCTTCGCGCTGATCTGCAATAGCTCTCAACATAGCTGCGATTCGATCTTCTTCTGACTTTACATCGCTCTCAAGGCTACGAAGGGCGCTAATTGCTCTGTTCAATTCGTCTTGCTTTGAATTTAATCCTAGACGTAACTCTTCTTCTTCCTTCCTAAGTAACGCAGCCTCACTTTCCAAAGCTTCTGGGTCACGACCGGCAGTTATTTCAATTTCTTGAGTTAAAAATCTGGTTCGTTCTTGAGCCAAGGCTGCTACGGCCCGTAACTTTTCGCGAATACCTGTCAGTGCATAAAAAGTTTCTTGGGCTGAAGTTAATAATGGACTTTCAAAAGCAGCTGCTGCATCAAGCGCCTCTTCGCGAGCTCTGACGCCTTCTAGGTCAGCCTCAACTATGGCTCGACGTTCGCGCAAAGCATTTTCATCGGCAACTTCTGCGCTAAATACTTTGCTCATTGAAATGTAATCGTCTGCGAGTAGTCGAAGTTTTACATCGCGCAGATCCGCCTGAATGGTTGCAGCTTTTTTGGCAACTTCAGCTTGCTTTCCCAAAGGTTTTAACTGGCGACGAAGTTCTACCGTTAAGTCCTGAACACGTGCCATATTGGCCTGCATCGAATCTAATTTACGTAGCGCTTTCTCTTTGCGCTTGCGATGTTTTAGAACTCCTGCTGCTTCTTCAATGAAGGCGCGTCGCTCCTCGGGAGTTGCCATTAAGATCGCATCTAATTGGCCTTGGCCGACAATTACATGCATCTCACGTCCGATACCAGAGTCAGAGAGCAGTTCTTGAATATCTAGAAGTCGAACCCCTTCTCCATTAATTTGGTATTCACTCTGGCCGTTTCTAAAAAGAATTCTAGAGATGGTAACTTCGCTGTAATCGATCGGCAGTGAGCCATCTGAATTGTCTATTGTCAGCGCAACCTCTGCACGACCAAGCGGCGCACGACCTGAAGTGCCGGCGAAGATGACATCTTCCATCTTGCCGCCACGCAATGACTTTGCTCCCTGCTCGCCCATTACCCAACTGATTGCATCGACCACATTGGATTTGCCTGAACCATTTGGACCAACCACGCAAGTAATACCTGGCTCTAGAAGCAGCGTCGTCGAAGAGGCAAAGGACTTAAAGCCCTTTATGGTCAGACTCTTCAAATACACGCGAGAAACCTATCGGGTTTGGCAGGCGGGACAGAGGCGCGACGAGCGGTTGGCGAAGGCAATTCTGATAATTTTCGAACCGCACCTACTACCCCTGCGACATTGCTCACCTTCGCGGCCATAAACTGCCAGAGACCTTTCGAAATATCCGCTTTCGCCATTTACATTTATATATAGCTCATCAAAGGAGGTTCCGCCGGCGGCGAGGGCACGCAGCATCACATTGGTCGCGGCAGTAATGACATTTGAAATCTGCGTCTTAGTCAATTCAGATGCAATTGTCTCTGGATGAATCTTGGCTCGCCAGAGAGCTTCGTCGGCATAAATATTGCCAATTCCGCTAATTATCTCTTGATCAAGTATTACTTTTTTAATTTGGCCACGTTTCTTCTGGATATTGGAAACCACTTCAGCTTTTATGAATTTGGGATCAAATGGATCTCTTGCGATGTGAGAAACTAGATTTGGAACACCGTCAGTCAAAGTATCCACCGCTAACCAGCCGAAAGTTCGCTGATCAATAAATCTTAACTCTTTGCCATTTGAAAGAGCGAAATTAGCGCGAAGGTGAGCCTCTTGTGTGCTGCCTTGCTGTTGAACCTTAAACTGCCCGCTCATGCCCAGATGTGCAACTAAGACTTCTGGCCTATCAAATTCCAGCCACATAAATTTTCCGCGGCGATTTACGCGCTTTACCTTCGCGCCTTTGAAAGTTCTTAACGGGCCCAATGAATCGGGTCTTAACGCACGAGGATGTAATTGCTTGGTCGTAATTATGGTCTTTCCCACCACATGTTTTTCTAGGCCAGCTCTTACAGTTTCAACCTCTGGTAGTTCAGGCATTTATCTTCCAAAATTAAGAATCAGCAGTTAACTTCTCATAAGCAATACGTGCTGCGATCTGTTCGGCTTCGCGTTTGCTCTTTCCTTCGCCGGTTGCGATTGCATCACCACCAACAATTGCAGTGGCTAAAAATGTTTTATCGTGATCTGGTCCTGATTCAGTCACTTGGTATTCTGGCGCTGCTAATTTCCTGGCCGCCGCTAACTCTTGCAATGAAGTCTTTCCATCAAGGCCAGCACCTTTGGACATCGCACTTTCAAGCGTCTCTCCAATTAGATTTCGAACAATTCTTTGAGTTTCACTAAAACCTTGGCTTAGATAAATTGCCCCGATAAGCGCTTCTAGCGAATCTGCCAGAAGTGAATTCTTATCCCGACCACCAGTTAACTCTTCACCCTTACCTATTCGAATGTATTGGCCAAGTTCTAAAGATCTTGCAATCTCAGCCAACGCTCTCATGTTTACGATTCCAGAACGAAGTGGTGACAACCTAGATTCATCTAAATCTGGATACTTTATATATAGCTCTTCAGTCACTACCAATCCAAGGACCGAATCTCCCAAGAATTCTAAGCGCTCATTAGTTTCATCAAGGCCATTTTCGTAGGCAAAAGAGCGATGTGTAAATGCAAGTTCTAAAAGCTCTTGTCTTATGTCTAAGCCAAGTCGCGCTGTAAGTTGCGCGAACACTTTATTAAACCTCTACGACTTGGCGACGGTTATAAGTACCGCAAGTAGGGCAAGCTGTGTGTTGAAGCTTTGGTTGCTGGCACTGTGCGCAGGTAGAGATGGCAGCAGCAGTGGTCTTCCATTGGCTACGACGTGAACGTGTCTTAGAACGCGACATCTTTCGCTTTGGTACTGGCACTTTGCTACTCCTTGATTAATCTTTTAACTTCAAGCACCGAATTATCACCCAATCCAGGCAATTAGTGAAATCGGCTATTT
>JACCDJ011727834.1_pt1 | contig 15004 bp, 24 predicted proteins | sample 7444481 | NCBI WGS metagenome assembly JACCDJ01 (sample SAMN15323435, study PRJNA562643) | freshwater metagenome | isolation source: river surface water | place: USA:Blue River Watershed | collected 2017-08-15 | reverse complement strand
GGCGTTTTTGCCCCCACATTCCGGTGACGGGAATTAAGGGGCAAAATGAAATAGGAATTAAGGGGCATTTTGGGGCCAGAATTGAGGTACATTATCTTTCAAAATATAGCTTAGATTTTTTTTTGTCCTGAAGTTTTTGCCGATTTTTGACGGCTTTAAGTAGAGGTCTCGTCTTTTCTGTAAGGTTCTGAACGGGCCTCGCCGCACACCTAGGCACGATCAAAACCTTACCAAAACTTAAAGAAGGTTCGACGCATTTCTAGGAAAACCAAAACCTTACCAAAACTTAAAGAAGGTTCGACGCATTTCTAGGAAAACCAAAACCTTACCAAACTTAAAGAGGGTTCGACGCATTTCTAGAAAAGCCTTACCAAACTTCGCCGCACACCTAGGCAAAATCTAACGCTTACCAGAATTCAGAGCGAAATCATACTGCTCGAGGAGACCTATCTTGGCTATCTCAGCTTCCTCACGACTTTCGAAAGTCTCGAGGATAGTCATGTCCCAATTATCCCAACCTCCATGCTCTCTCACAAAAGTATACAACTTGGTCTTGGAGTTTCGACCATGATCATATGCCTCACTATGATACTCAACACACTTTTCCCAGTTTGTTGTGTATCCAAGGTATCGCTCGGTAATCCTAGAATCTTTACAACTTATCACATACAAGTAGGCTTCCATCTATATGTCAAGGCTAATTTCTTTTATTGAAAACTTTTCCAAATTCAAACTCAAACAAACACTCTCTTCAAACTCTTCATCAGAACCTTTCCACTTTGACCTATGAGACCCTGGTACAACACTATTCAAAGCACCTCCAAGAGTTTTCCACCAGTACCACTCAAGTCTATCAAGGGTTTGTTTCGATGTTTCAAGAGGGTACTGTCTCACAGGGATCATACACCAATTACTCCATCCACCATGGGTTCGCATAAACTCATACAACTTTATTGAACTTTTGTAAAACTCCAAAGACATCATGTGAGAAAACCTACGACACTCAAAGTTTATTGTCTGACCCACATAGACTTGGGGGATTGAGGGGTCGCGACAAAAAATTTTATAAATGGTGGGAACATTCATCATGTCTTCATTCAAACTTCCAAAAAGTTTTTTATTTTTTGCGTCTTCATAGGTCTCATGAGTACTCACATGTCTCATGAAAAAGTTTTTCCAACCACCATGGGATCGGATAAAGGTGTACAAGTTTGATGAACAATACTCACTACAGGTCTCATGATAATACAAAGTAAGTTCGGGGTGTCGGGTGATTCCCACATACGTTTCAGGGGTTTCGTGGGACTCAATACTATATATGTGGTACATGAATCAAAAAAGTTTTTTAATTTTAATCGATTGAGTATCATCAAACCTCATCTTGAAAAGTTTTTATTTTTTTGACATCAAGGGTTGAAAAAGTTTTTGAAGTTTGAAGAGTTTCAATCGATTCAATCGATCAAAGAATGTGGGGACTTTTTGGACGACGGGTTTTGGGAATCCTGGGGTCAAGAATATTTCATGTACAACAACTATCTAAATCTACTCTAAGAGATCCTCCTCCTCGAACTCATCCTCGGTCATCTCGCCATCATCATCAAACTCAGGAACCTGACCCTTCTCGGCCAATAGCATACGGTGGCGGATGGCACCGGGGGACTCAACCTCGGGTTCAAGCTCATCCTGGATATCATCACTCATAGCCATGATCATACGAAGGCGCTCCTGAAGGGTCATACCGTCCTGGTTGGACTCAAAGGGGACATTCACGAGACTCGGGTTAGCGGCGTCTCCGTGGGTATCACACAAACCACAGGGGCCATCAGGGGCGACCAGGGGGGCGTGGGTGTGGCTAGGCTGGGACTTGCTCGCCTTCACCTTGGGAACACGGGGCGGCTTGGGGGGCTTGGGCTCGCCGTTTGGGAGGGTCACAGAGTGGAGGTGGCACTTGTCAGAACCGGGGAGGCACCTGTTCTTACAAGGGGTCTTCTTGCCTGTCAAACTGGGACACATGGGGCGCTCCTCGAGAGGAACCTTAGTAGCCTTGGGAGGAGCATTAGGGTCCTTGGGAGCGCGGGGCTTCTTCACCTTCAGCAACTCCTCTGGGCGGGTCATGTACTTGTTCACCAACTCATAGGCTGGGATGTTGTAATCAACAGCGATACGGGACAAAAGGTTGGTGGTGTACTTCTCGAGAGCGGGCACAAACATAACGCAAAGGGAATCCATTTGATGTAAGTTCTTTGAACTTGATGAAGTGCTTTGGTAGTTGGTTGGTTGATGGAACAGTCGTGAACGACTGGAACCTATGTCCGACTCAGACATGGATTTTTTAGAAAGTAGTTATATAATGGTCAAGAAAGGAAAAAAGTGGTCCCAAAAATTCAAAGATAGTATCAACTGTAAATACGGGAAGAATAAAGCTACATTACTTAGAACCAATAATCTCAAAAACACTAAGACGCAATGAATCCAGAACAACAGAGTGCTCTCGAGGCAGTTTCAAAAGGTCAAAATATTTTCATTACAGGTGGGGCTGGGGTCGGTAAGAGTTATCTCGTTAATGAAATTGTGAAGAGTACAAAAAAGATTATCGGGGTATGTGCGATGACCGGGTGCGCAGCATTACTTATAAATGGAGCCACACTTCATTCATATCTAGGAATTGGTCTTGCGAAAGAACCCGCCAAAGTGTTGGCAATAAAAATCAAAAGGTTTGTGACAATTGTTAAAAGGATTCAGGAACTTGAGCTTCTTATCATAGATGAAGTGTCCATGTTAAATGATGAACTATTTGAAAAAGTGTATGAGTTTCTTCAAATAGTTAGGAGAAATGAAAAGCCTTTTGGTGGGGTTCAAATGGTTTTTGTGGGTGATCCGTTTCAGCTCGCACCAGTCGAGGGAAACTATTGCTTTACATCCAAGTTGTGGAAAGATATAACAGTTCACACATTGACTCAAAATATGAGACAGGCTGGTGATCAGGATTTCAAGGATCTCTTAGACCGCGTTCGTTGGGGAAATTGCTCAATAGAAGATTATAAAACCCTAAAAGCTCTTAGAACCACAACCTTTCCAGATGGCATCAAACCGACAAAGCTCTATTCAAAGAATATAAATGTGGATGCGATCAATAATGACGAACTTGCCAAGTTGCCGAGTGAACCCGTGGAATTCCATACATATTACATGAATGAGCCTTCTATCAAATGGGCCAAGAGCAACAAGATTCCTGAAAAGTGTATCTTGAAGATTGGCGCCCAAGTCATGTGTACTCGGAATATTCCTGCTCTCGGACTCGTGAATGGATCCAGGGGTGTCATCGTATCGTTTGATACCGGATACGTAAACATTCGTCTATTAAATAATGAAATAGTTAGACTTGAATACATAGCAGTGACACCATTTGATAATCCATACATAGTGGTTCGGTTTGTTCCGCTCAAACTGGCATGGGCAGTCACTATTCACTCTTCACAGGGAATGACTATAGACGCACTCGAGGTTGATCTGGGGACGGACATATTCGCATTTGGACAAGCCTACACCGGACTATCTAGGGCTAAGAGTCTCTCGACTGTTCGTGTGACAAATGTTTTATCTAGTTCGTTTGTTACAAGTCCTATTATTAAACAATTATTCAACTAATTACTGTTCCACGTGGCACACGGTTCATAACACTCTTTATAATGTTCCGGGCGTTGAGAATCCTGCGCCTCTTGGCCGTCAAGGGTCGAAGGGTGGTATATCGATTGCTGAAATTGTTTCCGTTGACGGTGAGTGTTCCTTTTCCGCGTTTCTTCGCATATGAAACGCCTTTACCAAAATGAGCAATGTCTCGACAGAAGACGCCGATAACATTTGATATGTTTCTGTTATTTGTTTGATTGGAAATAATTTTCAAAAGTTCAGAGAGTTGGATCCGCCTCGGTGAACTTATGTTTATCAGTGAGTTTCCCCTCGGATTCTTGATGTTGTTCGGGAGTTTATAAAGACCATAATACAATGAGTTCTTTGGACCTATTGTTATCACTTGGTTATTATAAAGATTCCCGGGATCAAAGCGTTCTAATGTCTTCATGAGTCTCTTTGTATTGTTTTTATTTTTAAGGATCGGTTGATACTCGTTGTTGTTTGAAAAAACGTGACCGCATTTTGAAGACATATAAAGACGGACCTTTGGTGGTATTCTCATGTGGGTACTATTATTCGTGTGAAAGCTGTGACCTAGTATGACGTACATTTATATTACATGTGAAAAAGTTAAAACGTGCTGATGATTGAAGAGTCGTCATAGGGTTTTGGGATTGTTTCTTCTTTGTCTTCTTCCTCATCGATCAACAAGGTGGAGCCAGGTAAAACCTCTTGAATAATTTTCAGGGTGTTTAAAAGAACATCTACACATCTATTTATTTCAATCTTCGCAGACAACAGTTCCTTGCCCATCTTGGTCATTTCATTGAAAGTCGTCTTGGCACACTTGGCGTTTTCAAAACTCTCACAGACCCCGTGTAGTAAAACTTTCTGTTCCTCATTCGCGTGTAACATTAGTGTTCTAAGAGCCTCATCGACTTTGAGGCTTTGACGGTTCGAAGAGTTTAGGATGTCGCGGGTTCCTTTGAATTTAGGTAACAGATCTTTAGTAATCTCAGTACACTTGCTTCTAATGTATTGCTCCATTTCTATCTACTATGAGCCATCTATCTCTAAGTCTAAAACCAACTTCTTGTTTCTAGGACCCTATCTATCCAGGCTTCGTTTCGGTGAATGGCAAACTTTGTATTCTTCATAGTCACTAAAAAGTCAATCAACTCAGACTCGTGATCCTCTGAAAACTTTTTCAGTTTTGTGATAAAGGCATTCGGCATATTCGCATTCTTCTGGGCCGTGAATACCGTATCCGGGTTTTCCATCTTGGCCCACCTATCATACTGAACCTTTTCGGCGGGGTTCTCATCAACACTGAGCACCCGACCACTGGGGTCAACCACCATATTATTCGTATTGGTATCAGTGCTCTCAACATACCGACGAAATAATAAAACTTTCATGAGTTCGAGCATATCTATGGGTTCTCCGGCTCGTATGACGTGGCACATATTCGACCCACCCTTCACCTGCTTCACCAAGAGCACATCAACAACACTCGCGCACCTCTCTCTCAGGGCTTTTATGGCTTTTTCAGAAGCAACAACAGAAGTCGGACCAGCCATGGAGCAATAATCATATGTCATGAGAACCTTTTTAATAACAAGGGTCTTTTGAGAATATAACCCGAGCTTTTTGCGAAACTGGTGACACAACACAGCAAAGTCCGCGGTCCCAGGATACATGAGTTTGAAAAAATAATCCTCATTTGTTATGATATTCTTCCCAAAGAGTGTAGGGGTTTTAAATCCTATGAGGTTACCCTCGGGTACAAAGATATCAGTATCCTTACAAAAATAGTGAGTCTCGGGGGGTTTCAAAAAGGGGTAGTATCCATCTCGACCAGTCCTCTTACACTCGTTATAAAATTCCTTGAGATGTGGGTACATAACCTTTTCATTTTCGACATGAGCCCCGCGAATAGCAAAGTCATATTTCGACTCGGTTGTTTTTTTCTTTTTTCCAGTGTGAATATCCATGACAATATCTCTCATGGTGCCCTCAAGTATCACAGGTTCCGTGACCCACTTTTCAAATAAATAATTCGTCTGAAATGATTCAATAGGGGGCTCTTCACCTTTTTCCGGGCGTATCAAAACAAGTATGAGACCATAGATCCACTCCTTTTTAGTGTGTTTCCCATTCGCATACAACCACTTGCTGAGTGCTGAACTGTTGGACCCTATTTTTCTTTTTTTAATTTCAGACGGATCAAGATTAAATATATATCGAATATTCTCAAAAGGTCCGACGTCACACTCAATCTTTTCGCGACCCAGTGCGTTTTTTATCCAAGATGACAGCCGAGTTTTAGGTGACTCACACATAACCTTGAGGACCCCTGCGAGAATATTAAACTTTTGAAGAGGCTCAGTACTCAAATTGTTTCGAACATGTTCAACTTTCTTCAGGACCGCATCAGTCAAAAAAGGGTTCGCGAGACCAATATCCTCCATGGCGATAATTTCTATACGATTGAGCAAAAAAGTTCCGAGTGGAGCACCCCTTTCCTCAAGCGCAAATGAAAATAAACCAGCCGCCGCATAAAGAGCCTGGTCAAATAAACCCCTGCGAATAGCTTTTTGAAGCCACGAAGCATAAATAGAGGGGGTCACGCCGTTACGTCCGACAGTACCCCTCATACCACTTACGCGCATATCTGGGAAAGCCTTTGAGAACATTTTTATTTTTTTGGGACGGCCGCGAGTGACTAGTTCCTATGACTACTTGATACACACTTTTATTTAGCATTCTTGTGAAACGCAATAACGTACCTGGGAAATGATCCATCTGCGTGGGTCGTTGTGAGTATACCAGGCCCCACGTGATTATCGACCCCGGTCACCCCTTTTAGCACATCAGCCAGGAACATGAATGTGGGCTCATTGGGTTTCTTTGAAGTCATGTACGCCGAAGAGTAACCCGCTTTCTCGGCAAAGTACACACCGGGTCCAAAAACTTTTCGGACATTGAATTGAGGGTCGAACCCATTTTTTATTATGAGGGGTATAGTATTCTCATGAGTCCCGTGAAACATTTGAACCTCGGTCGCGTGTATGCGTTTTTTTCGGTTTAGAAACTTTTCATAGAGCTCGGGGTTGTGTACCTCATCTATATACAATATACAGGCGTTTGGATAACTATCGAGTATCTTTTGTTCGATTTCAGAGTATCTCTTGTCGGACATTAAAACTGGGACAAGCGACATAATCGTATACCCTTGACTTCATTTGTGATTGATTTTTTAAGCGTTTCCAAAGATTCACCTTCGAGATACTCGAGCTTCAGGTGCCTCACGTGTATATACGAAGGCACCTCTTCCACATTCTTCAGGATGTGTCCCTTTTGTTTGTAGACGTGACACACGCTCACGACCCAGGGCCACACGCTGACATTTGAGGCGCCAGGGTAAAAGGTACACTGTGTGCTCAGGAGATCCCGGAGCTCTTGTTGGAGTTCGTCGAGTGTCATATACTGAGAACACTTTTCGAGTGAATACATGACGTTGCGCTTGACATCAATAACTTCACCGGTTGCGAGCTGTATCTCAAACCCCATCTTCTTTGAATTCACCACGTTCCAACTTTCTAAGAGGGTGATTTGCGGTAATCACAGCCCGTTTGTGAAGACCCAAAAGAACCGTGGCGACCCATAAAAGTGTCTTGGCTCGTATAGGTTCAAGAAAGTCAATAAAGTGTTGATGAAATTGATCCTTATTAATGATGACTACATATTCAAAACTTTTTCCAATTTCTAAATTTTGTATCTTTATCTTGTCAAAGTGGTACACAATAGAATAATACTGCCACCTGTGCCGAAATGTATAAAGGTGGTTACCAGTTCCCTTTTCTATTTTGTCACACCCTCTATTTACAAGCTCTTCTTCCATATACACACATGCGGTTCCTTTTTTAAATTGGGTGTAAATTCAACATGAGATCTCGCTCTTCTTGCGAGTAACCTGGATAATCTATATTATAGTACTCGAGAGAATTGAGAAACCTACTAAATGGAACCTTGAGTGAACGATCCCACCATTCAACCAAGGACCCACGCTTATCATCGCCGATCCACGAAAATGGGTTATTTTTAAAAATGGACCCGTGATTGCTCGAATACATGGGTGGTATTTGACCACTCGGTATTCTCGGAACCCCGAGAGTATCTATCGTGTGGGCCTTTTCCGGGAAAAGCGTGGTCCGGGACTTTGTGAGCCTCCACCCAAAAAAGAGTCTAAACTGTTCGGGTCCCTTTTGGGAAAGAACCTCATGTAGTAGGTGCTGTGGAAAAATAATGAGGTGACCAGGTGGAATCTTGAACTTTTGTTTAGACTTTTTATACTCTTGATATTCTTGAGACTTTGTATCGAGTTTACAAAATCCCTCGAGGGCCCTTGAGACCTGAAAGGTGTTTCGAATTCCTATATGAGAACCAGGTTTTCCCACAAAGTATTGATTTTGGGATGTTGGGTTCAACCAGCCCCCAAATAATAAATCATCATCCTCTTCGACCAAAAGGTTCCCGGGGGTCACATCTCTGTGGGCCGTTTCGGCAATTGGTTTTTGTTCTGGGTACCTGTGCATCATTCGATCAAATAAGAGTTCGAGTCGAAACTGTTGCCAGGTATCTGGTCTAACTTCTTTGAGGTACTCTCTAAAGACCCCAGACTTTATGACCGCATCGAATGTTATCTTTCGAAGACTTTTTACAAGTGGGCAATGGAATGAGGAAGGGTTCGCATATGCCGCAAACCCCCCTAGGACTTTTGGGACCGCACCGGGTTTAAATTCGGGAAACGATTCTTCGGCTTCTCGAAATAATTGGGATGCGTCATCTTTTAAAACTTGTATCGTCACGACACCTGTGGTATTCATGGTGCTAGGTTCCAGTCGCGAGCGAAGTGGGGACAAGTGCTAGCACTTGGAACCTATGAAACCCCGAGACATCTTTTTGGATCCCAGGGGATTTTTAAAACCGACTGCTTCAGCACTCATGATTCCTCAACACTAAAGTCTATCCTACTCGGATGATTCGCCGTGACCACCGCCCTTGCGTGAAGACTCAATAACTTCACGCAAGCACGAATCTTAGCCCAATGAAATCGACTCATATGCTCAACCAGAATTTTCAACTTGGCACCTCGGGCCATATCAATCGCTCTGCGACCCTTGTTGGGTTCTTTTCGAGCAAATGAATCGCGTCTTGTGTTAGTATATCTCCAATTCCTTAATTTCTTCAGTGTCCAAGCACCAACTCGCGAACCTCTTTGGGTGCCAAGTCCTAGCCATCAGTTGCTCACGAAGAAAATCACTCCTTTCCTTGCAAAGTGTCTGATAGTCAACAAAGATGGATGGGTTTTCTGATAACCTGTCCCAATAAATTTTATCAAGGTTCTTTTCAAGTAAATGAATAGCACTTGGGTTGAGTGATAAACAGTACCAAACAATCTTCTCGGAATTCTTTTCGAGTAAGTGAATCGCGTTTGGGTTTCTCGATAACCAGTACCAATCAATCTTCTCGGGATTCTTTTCGAGTAAGTGAATCGCGTTTGGGTTGAGTGATAACCAGTCCCAACGAATCTTCTCGGGGTTTTTTTCAAGCAAGTGAATTGCGTTTGGGTTTGCTGATAAAAAGTCCCAATGAATCTTCTCAGGGTTTTTTTCAAGCAAGTGAATTGCGTTTGGGTTTCGTGATAACCAGTCCCAACGAATCTTCTCGGGATTCTTTTCGAGTAAGTGAATCGCGCTTGGGTTGAGTGATAAACAGTCCCAATTAATCTTTTCAGAGTTCTTCTTGAGCAAGTGAATGGCACTAGGATTTTGTGATAACCAGTACCAATGAAACTTCTCAGGGTTTTTTTCAAGCAAGTGAATGGCACTTGGGTTTGCTGATAACCGGCCCCAATCAAGTTTTTCGAGTGGGATCCAGTCGAGCAAATTCATTGTTTCTTGTATGTGGGACAATCGTAAGCAGTTTGGAACAAGTGTGAACACTTGGAACCTGAGTACCCCTGAGACACAAATTTTTTCAGGAGGGGGTTTTTAAAAAACCAGAGGCTCCTTCAGATTAATCTTTAATTGAAAAATCCATTCGACTCGGATGATTCGCCGTGATTACGGCTCTTTGATGAAGACTCAAGAGTTTCACAGAAGCCTTGATAATTTTCCATCGTCTTTTTGGAACGAGTCTCAAAAAACTATCAATCTTTTCGAGGTACTTTTCAAAGTCTTTATTTTTCTTTTCAACTTCGCTAAACTTTTTATAAACATTTTTTAGAAAAGGATGATATTTTTTAAAAACAAAAAAACTCGACCTAAACAAAGATTCAGTGAATACCATGTAACAAAGACGATTCATATAAATAGATGGCATATGAATTGTTCGCGTGACCCATATTTTAAAAAAATCTTCAAAATGTTTAAAATCACCCGTCCCAATACTGTGAAGTCTGGCTGTTCTGAGAGTCGGCCACGACTTTCCAAAATATAACTCTGTCACTCTACCTGAACGGAGCTTCATTTTTGTTTTGTTTGGCTTGACCAGGGGCCCAAGGGACCTAAGAACCCTTGAGTCACGAATTTTTTCAGTGGAGCGTTTTTAAAAAACTAATCCAGAACCGAAAAATCCATCCGACTTGGGTGATTCGCCGTGACCACCGCCCTTGCTTGAAGTCCCAACAACTTGACACAAGCGCGAATCTTGGCCCAGTGAAATCGACTCATGTGCCTTGCAAGAACTCTTCGCAAGATACCTCGGGCCATATCAATTGCTCTGCGACCCTTGCCAGGTTCTCTGTATGAAAGGTTTGCACCGTATGTGACCAACTCATAAATCATCTCCGGTGCCACATCCTCATCGGTCCTCGTGATGACACGCTGAATAGGAGTCCAACCAGACAAATCTTTTTTGTTTGGGTCAGCACCTGTTTTCAAAAGAAATTTCACCAGTTCCAAATCTGAGTTTTGAACAGCACAATCTAGATCCGAGTTCATGGAAAGTTTAAACCTTCGAACCCTTTTGAGCATCTTGGTTTTACACACAGGACCGTATATGGGTTCGATATCCATGGCTTTAAAGAGCCAGAATCCGTCACATGTGTGGTCTATGTAATGCGTATGGTCCGCCAGTACCACGCAACTACGGTGAGTACGCATGAAATCGAGAAAGTGGGACATTTGGAGCCAAGTTCTTGGGGGTTAGTCACAAGCAACTGGAACCTATGAACTTCTGTAACACTTTTTTTGATCTCGTGGGGTTTTTAAAAAAACAAGTGACTGGAACCTTAAATCATCCCACGGATAATCACAAAGGCTTCGTGAATGAGTTTTCGCTCAGTCTCATTCTTGGGTACGGGCCAGAATCCTTTGCGGGTTTTCCACTTGAGGACTTGGGTCACGATACTCAGGGCGCGCTTAGGAGTCATCATTTTGAGTCAACTACTTGTGCTTGGGGTCAGGTGCTTGGGGTCAGTCGCAAGCGACTGGAACCTATGAAACCCCGAGACATCTTTTTAGCGTCTGAAAAGGCTAAACCTGGGTCTGTTGTACATCAAGTTGTACAGGCTCGTTTTACCTGGGGTCAGTGTCTTCCAGGGACTAAAGTAATTCAGTCTCTTTAGAACAGTCGCATTTGATCGATAATGTTGCCCCTTTGGTTCAATCATAGGGACTGATTTATTTGGGTGAAACGTTGTTCTCGCGGTGACCGCCTTTTTTGCGTGCGAGTTTTTAAACTCTCGGTTGATTATATTCATAATCTGTTCAAAACACTTTCCGGTCACGTTTGTTTTGAAGCGTTTGTGGGCTCCGTAATCAAAAATCATAACCCTTTCAAAGTGATCATTATTATCAAAGATGAGTTGTATGTTGTCAGAATGAAGGTCACCGTGGTACCCTTGTGTAACGTGATAAAATTTCGTCAACCTTTTCTTGAGATCTTTAATAACGGGGTTTGAACTACTGGGACACGAATTTCTCCACGCCTCTCTGGCGAATTCGGCGAGAGACATTGAAGAGTACCCGCGTCGTCCCTTTATAAAGTTATCCATTATGTATTCACCGTATCGTTCATCGGGGCTGTATGTAAAAGCGTAAATCTTTGGGCCGACGGCGGAGATGCCGGGCATTGATCCTACAGTGACCTCGTTTTCAAATATTCTTCTCCGAGATGGAGTTGAGATATCCATCCTCTTAAGCACGTACATGTCGTCGTCCCCGAGAAGGAACACCTTTCCAAAAGAGGACTGAGTTCCAATCTGTTTACCAAGCCTGAGTTTTCCATTCAACGTGTGAACGTGTTTTAAAACTTTGAGACTTTGCTGTTTGTGATAATTTTGAACATTTTTAGAATAATTTGTTAATGGAATTGATCGCCACATTGTTATTTATAATAACTTAGAAAATAAGAGACTTTTATAAAAAATGACCAAGATCATTGGGCTCATAGGCGCAGCTGGAAGTGGCAAGGACACCGTGGCCCAGTTGCTCGGGTACAAGAAACTCTCCTTTGCGGGCACCGTGAAGGATGTCGCTTCTGTCGCATTTGATTGGGACCGTGAATTGCTCGAGGGTCTCACGCCAGAGTCTCGTGCGTTCAGAGAAACCGTGGATGAATACTGGGGCGTGACCCCTCGCCTCGCAATGCAGAAGATTGGCACTGAAATGTTTCGGGACCTCATCTCAAAGGACTTTTGGCTGAAGCGTCTTCGCAAGGAAATTGAAAAGGCTGGTGACACCCCAGTGGTCATCACCGATTGCCGATTCCAGAATGAGGCTGATTTCATTCGGGAACTCGGTGGAACAATCGTGTACATAAAGCGCGACGTCGCAGAAGAAAAGGTTCCGCTTTGGGCCAGAGAAATCGCAAAGAAATACAAACTATCAACTCAACCTGATACCATATCAGAATATCAGTTGCGCTCGACTGGAGTACACATCTCAGAGTTGGCATTTTATGGCATCACCCCAGATGTCACAATTGAAAACAATGGCACGTTAGAAGACTTAAAAAGCACGTGTTTAAAAATAAATAAATGAAATCACCTTTTTCTCAAGAAGAAGTTGAAAAGTTCGAGGCTCACATTGGGAATCGTTTACCAGAAAATCTGCGTGAGTATATCCTCAATGTGTCTCGCGTGATTGTTGGTTGTTACGGTGAACAAGAATTTGAAATTGATTTGACTCGAGAATTTCGAGGATGTGAATTACCCGAGGGTACGACACATTGGGATGACCCCCACATGTTCCCCGGTACTGTTCAGTTGGCCGAGGTGGCCTATGGTCAGCGAATCACTATGGTTGTGAAAGGCACAAACTTTGGAACACAGTGGTACGAGGATTGGGAATTTTGGAACGAGTGTAAACTTTATGAAGAGGATTATCTTAAAAACAAAGCGCTTGAAGACAAGTAAGTAAAATGTCAACAAAAGTAAATGTTATGTTGACGCAAAATTCGGACAGTAGTAGTCCTTCTTTGCCTGTTATAATAGTTCTATCTTGTATGTTTGGTTTAGCAACCTTGGCAATTTTTTTGGCAGTCGTTTCCAAAATAAGAAAAAGTTGTCACATTAAAGATTCGCCGGTATAAACAAGTAAATGTCAACATACTGTGAACGTTTGTGGCAATTGTACAAGGATGCGCACACCGCAACTGAACAACGAAAGTTACTGAAACTGTATGCAGACAGTTGTTCATTTCGATGGGAACGTGATTACATGGATGATGACGATGACTAATCCAGTTCACTAAGATTTTCTTGGTAAATCACAACGACCAATAATAGTCGGAGCATCTTTTATATATATATAACAACTGCAGAACTTATAAAAGAAATGTTTGATAGAAAAATTCTAACAAAATGTGATACTCAACTTAAAGTGTATAGAGAAATAGCACGAAAATAAAATAAAAATGGAGGACCTTGCGACATTCGTCACTCTGTGTCGACAAGATGGTTACACTGCAAAAGAATTACCCTTTTGTTATTTTACTCGGTGGATACGAGCACAGTACCGAAATGTGGACCGTGTTAACCTGGTCAAAGACGGAGAAGACATTCTTGTGAATGGATACGAAGGTGCTAAATTAATGTTTACTTTTAGACACGTTCCAGTACCTGAATGATCTGTGGTCACACCCTCTTAAAAAATTGGAGCGAGGTGAATTCAATGACATCTGAACTTCAAGAATTATTTAAACGATTTAAATCGGAACATGGTATTTCAGTAGGTTTAGTTGACAGTTTAAATCATATTGATGATATTATACATACGGATGGTAGACAACAAACACTTCTTATTTATGGATCTTATTATGGTGATGTTCTTTTAATTGAAAAATGTATAAAACTTGGTGCAGATGTGAATAAATGTACTAGACTTTCTCCACCACTTTGTTGGGCATTTGCCATGAAAAATTTTACTATTTGTAAAATGCTTTTAGAAGCCGGTGCTAATCCAAATGTTGTATATAGTATGAGTGGTTATTATAATAGTTTCCCTCTTATTTTTCATACACAACTAAATGATTATACAACATTATTTATAAAACACGGGGCACTGATAAATGAATTTTATAAATATAAACTTAAATTGGGACAAAAATCACACACTTATTTTAGAAATTTACTTGCCAAACGTCGATGGGTGACTATCAAGTGTTTAACACTTGTACTCTCACTTCACAAACGAGCGGTTGAACGTGTCAATCATCCTGATCGTTTATTTCAACAAGGGTACTTTGAATTAAAAGATTGACACACAAGTAAAGTAAATGACGATTGAACGATTTGTGGCGACAGCGTATCACACTTGTATCGTTGTGAGTCCCTTTCTTGGAGCGGGTATGGCGGTATCTTGTACATCTGGAGACTCTGTTGTTGACTTGGTATCAGCTAGTCTTTTCGGAGGATTGTGTGGAGCAGTTGTTGGTGTGGCTTCACCATTGATTGTAGCAGGCACTCCAGTGTACCTATATAAAAAACTAACTCGCGACACAGATAAATGTTGAGATTTGTATACGAAACATTCACACATGTATTTCCAGTAATCGGAGTACAAGTTGGTATGATAACAGCACAAGATGATGCGTTTGATTGGTCACAACCTTCTTTAATAAAATTAAAAGGTGCTTACATCGGTGCAGCCACTGGTTATGCTCTTGTAGCCATGTCCCCAATTGTAATACCAGCTTTACCATTTGCGTACATTTATAAAGAAATGAAATACAGATCTATATAAATGAGAAATGCTTTTTTTTCACCCAATGTATGCTTGGGCAAACGTCGGTATAGTACGAGCAGATGCTTTTGATTGGTCACAACCTTCTATAAAATTAAAAGGTGCTTATATTGGTGCAG
>JACCDJ010144507.1_pt1 | contig 15014 bp, 18 predicted proteins | sample 7444481 | NCBI WGS metagenome assembly JACCDJ01 (sample SAMN15323435, study PRJNA562643) | freshwater metagenome | isolation source: river surface water | place: USA:Blue River Watershed | collected 2017-08-15 | reverse complement strand
GTACGCGAGCGCGTGAAGTTCTGCGATGAGTGTGGCAATGTCTCCGAAGATATTAAGTGCAAGATCTGCATGGATCCACGTCGAGATGGTGCAAATATCTGTGTGGTCGAAGAGCCAAAAGATGTGGTCGCAATCGAACGCACCCGAGAATTTCGCGGTAAGTACCATGTTTTAGGTGGCGCAATTTCACCGATAGATGGAATTGGCCCAGAACAACTTCGAGTCCGCGAATTGATGGCAAGGCTCTCGGATTCAAAAATCCAAGAAGTCATCTTGGCGACCGATCCCAACTTAGACGGCGAAGCCACTGCGACCTACCTTGCGCGCATGATCAAGCCGATGGGGATCAAAGTCAGCCGCTTAGCGTCAGGGCTACCAGTTGGCGGAGATCTTGAGTATGCCGATGAGGTCACGCTTGGCCGAGCCTTTGAAGGGCGTCGAAGTCTAGATTAATCTCAAATAATGATACGTATTAGCGTTTCATTATTTGAGATTTTTTGAAGTTAATGTGCGTTTGCCCTAATTAAGCGGGGAGACTTATCCCATGAGGTTCTCATGGGCTTAATTGTTCAAAAATATGGTGGCTCTTCGGTTGCCGATGCCGAAGCGATGAAGCGGGTCGCAAGCCGGATCGTCGCCACCAAAAAAGCTGGCCACCAGGTCGTCGTGGTGGTCTCTGCAATGGGCGATACCACTGATGAATTGATCGATTTAGCAAATCAAATTACGCCAATTCCGGAAGGTCGCGAATTAGATATGTTGCTGACCGCCGGCGAACGAATCTCGATGGCGCTACTTGCGATGGCAATTAAAAATTTGGGGCACGAAGCACTTTCTTTCACAGGGTCGCAAGCAGGTGTGATCACTACTAGCACGCATGGCCGTGCACGAATTATTGACGTAACTCCTTCAAGAATACGCGAAGCGATTGACGGCGGAGCAATAGCAATTGTTGCGGGCTTCCAAGGAATTAGCCAAGACACTAAAGATGTTACGACTTTAGGTCGTGGCGGTTCGGACACCACTGCGGTTGCACTTGCCGCAGCGCTAGATGCGGATGTCTGCGAAATTTATACCGACGTTGACGGCGTCTTCTCTGCAGATCCAAGAGTCGTACCCAGCGCTCGCAAATTAAAAACTGTTACCTACGAAGAGATGCTGGAATTGGCTGCAGCCGGTGCCAAAGTCTTACATTTACGTTGCGTCGAATATGCGCGACGTTTTGATTTACCAATTCACGTTCGATCAAGTTTTTCAAGTAATGAAGGAACTTGGGTGGTTAAGGATCATCCTGAAGGAGAAGACATGGAGCAAGCAATCATCTCTGGTATCGCACACGATAAGAGCGAAGCAAAGATCACAGTAGTTGGCGTGCCAGATCGAACTGGAGTTGCCGCACGTATCTTCCAAGCAGTTGCAGATGCCGACATTAATATCGACATGATCGTGCAGAACGTATCTGCTGCAGCTACTGGTCTTACGGATATCTCCTTTACTTTGCCAAAGACCGAAGGGGCGAAGACCACATCAATCTTGCAGAAACTACAAGGTGAGATCGGATTCCAATCAATTCAATTCGATGATCAAATCGGCAAATTATCGTTAATTGGCGCTGGTATGCGCTCTCATCCTGGCGTTACCGCCACCTTCTTTGCAGCGATGGCAGAGGCTGGTGTGAACATTGAGATGATCTCAACCTCCGAAATTCGTATCTCAATAGTTTGTCGCGTAAATGATCTTGATAACGCAGTACGCGCAGCTCATACCGCTTTTGAACTTGATGCTGATGGCGAAGCAGTTGTTTATGGAGGAACTGGCCGATGAGCAAGAAAGTCAGTAAGAAGAGGAGCCTTCCATCGCTTGCAGTAGTTGGTGCAACCGGTGCAGTTGGTACCGTGATGCTAGATATCCTTTCAAAGCGCAAAAATGTGTACGGTGAAATTAGATTGATTGCATCGGCTCGTTCGGCAGGAAAGAAATTAATTTGTCGTGGCGAAGAGTTAACTGTGGTGGCACTTTCACCTGAAGCATTTGATGGAATAGATATTGCAATGTTCGATGTGCCTGATGAGATCTCTGCCGAGTGGGCACCAATAGCTGCATCACGTGGCGCAGTAGTAGTCGATAACTCTGGCGCTTTCCGAATGGATAAAAAAGTTCCATTAGTAGTTCCAGAAGTTAATCCACTTGATGCCAAGAAGCGTCCAATCGGAATCATCTCAAATCCGAATTGCACCACGCTTTCGATGATTGTTGCGATGGGTGCCTTAAATAAAAAGTTTGGGCTCAAGGAATTGGTTGTTTCTTCCTATCAAGCAGCATCTGGCGCAGGCCAACCTGGTATCGATGCCTTGCATGCGCAGATCAAAGAGGTAGCGGGCAAAGATTTAGGTTCAGTTGCAGGAGATGTGAGGAAAACTGTTGCAGATCTAGGTCCGTTTCCAGCTCCACTTGCAATGAATGTGGTGCCTTGGGCAGGTTCATTAAAAGAAGAGGGGTATACCTCGGAAGAGTTAAAAGTACGCAATGAATCTCGCAAGATATTGGGTATGCCAAAATTAAAAGTAGCCGCAACTTGTGTGCGTGTTCCAGTTTTAACAACCCACTCGTTAACAGTGCATGCGACGTTTAAGAAGAAGATCACCCGTAAAGCGGCGCAGGCAGTTTTAAAGAAAGCAGCCGGAGTTGAATTATTAGATAACCCCGAAAAGAAGCAATTTCCAACCCCTGCAGATGTTGTGGGCACTGATCCAACTTGGGTAGGCCGAGTACGCCAATCATTGGATGATCCATACTCGATTGACCTATTCCTATGTGGCGATAACCTACGCAAAGGTGCGGCGCTAAATACTGCGCAGATCGCAGAATTAGTTGCCAAGGAGTTAAGCAAATGAGCGAATTAAAATCGAAATTACAGAGTGACTTAAATGAGGCGATCAAATCTCGCAACACAGTAGTCGCTGAAACAATTCGTATGATTCTTTCAGCAATCACCAACGAAGAGGTGGCAGGTAAAGAGAAGAAGGAACTATCTGAAGCCGAAGTAATCACCGTGCTAACTCGCGAAGCCAAGAAGCGGCGTGAGGCTGCGGAAGCATTTGAACAAGGTGGTAGAGCAGATAGAGCAGCCGCTGAACGAGCCGAAGGTGAAGTCATCGCGGGTTATTTACCAGAACAACTTTCTGAGGAACAGATCAACAAATTAATTGCAGAGACTATAGCCGCAGTTGGTGCGGCTGGTCCATCAGATATGGGCAAAGTAATGGGCGCTTTGAAAGCAAAGGTTGCTGGCAAAGCAGATGGTGCAGTTGTTTCATCACTAGTAAAGGCGGCGTTAAACAAATGAGCGATCAGAAAAAGTATGAATATGTGACGGTGCCACTTTTAACTCATGCTACCAAGCAGATTTTAGATACCTGGGGTTCAGAAGGTTGGGAGTTAGTACAGGTAGTTCCTGCGCCAGGTGGCGGCGACTCACTTGTGGCTTACATGAAGAGAGAAATCAAGTGACCGATGTTCGCGCCAAATTAGCCGAAAAAGGATTATCTCTACCGGTTGCGGCCAAACCACTTGCAGCATATGTTCCAGCAGTCAAAACTGGCAATTTAGTTTTCACTGCAGGGCAACTTCCATTTGTAAATGGCGAATTAGCAAAGACCGGAAAGGTCGGTACAGATTTAACTTTAGAAGAGGCAAAAGCGATGGCAGAGATTGCAGCGCTTAACGCTTTAGCTGCAGTAGAACTAGTTACGCCAGTCGATTCAATAATTAAAGTGGTGCGAGTAGTTTGTTATGTAAACGGTGCGGCAGGGTTTAATTCTCATCCTGCCGTGGCAAATGGCGCATCCGAACTTTTCATGCATATCTTTGGTGATAATGGAATCGCAGCTCGCAGTGCGCTAGGTGTGGCAGAACTTCCGCTTAATTCACCGGTAGAAGTTGAGCTGACGGTCGAAGTTCGAGGGTAGAGCCCTCGGACATTATTTACTGCGCTTGATCAATCGATCTAAATCAGTAATTAAAACTGCACGACCATCAAGTTTCAGCCAGCCACGACCTGCAAAATCTGCTAACGCTTTATTTACAGTTTCGCGAGAAGCTCCGACTAATTGAGCTAACTCTTCTTGGGTTAGATCATGATGCACATACAAACCCTCGTTGGTCTTTTTACCAAACCGTTCGCCTAAATCTAGAAGCGCTTTAGCTACACGACCAGGTACATCTGAAAAAACTAGATCGCCGACTGCTTCATTGGTGCGACGTAAGCGTTGGGCTAAACGGCCGAGTAATTGCAGCGCAACTTCTGGGTTTTGCTTAAGCCAAGGAATTAACTTGTCATGTCCAAGTGATAGCAACTTCGCATCTGTGACTGCAGTGGCAGTTGAAGTGCGTGGCCCTGGATCAAATAAAGAAAGCTCTCCAAACATTTCTCCGGGCCCCAAAATAGAGAGCAAGTTTTCACGGCCATCACCCGAAGAGGTACCGAGTTTTAATTTTCCCTCTATAACCACATAAACCTGATCACCAGCATCGCCTTCGGCGAAGAGCACACCGCCACGATTGATTTTGACCGGGGTCATTGCGCTTCTAAGTGAAGCAGCTGCAGCATCATCGAGAGCAGCAAAAAGAGGCGCTTTACGAACTACTTCATCTTCCATGCTCATGTTCCAAATCTTAACTGGTCGGGTGCTTAAGTGAAAAATCGGCGATACTTTACGCATATGTCCAGCAGTGCAAAAGAGATCTATAAGATCTTGACTAAAACATATCCAAATGTGCGCTGCGAATTAGATTTTAAAAACCCATTACAACTACTGGTTGCCACAGTGCTTTCTGCCCAATGCACCGATAAACGGGTCAATCAAGTAACGCCGGCATTATTTAAGAAGTATAAAACTGCAAAAGAGTTTGCTAACGCCAATATCCGTGAATTAGAAGGGCTGATTAGATCAACTGGTTTCTTTAGAGCTAAAGCTAGACATATAAAAGGTCTAGCTACGGTTTTGGATGCAGAGTTCAAAGGCAAAGTGCCACCGGATCAAGATGAATTGGTAAAGCTACCGGGTGTTGGTCGAAAGACTGCCAACGTGGTTTTAGGTCATGCTTTTGATATTCCAGGAATAACCGTTGATACCCATTTTGGCCGATTATCCAGAAGATTTGGTTGGACTAAATCAATGGATCCAGTAAAAGTAGAACACGAGGTTGGCGCGTTAATTCCGAGAAAAGAATGGACTAATCTTTCGCAAAGAATGATTTGGCATGGTCGAAGAATTTGTCATTCTCGTAAACCAGCATGTGGTGCTTGTCCGTTGGCAAAACTATGCCCGTCATTTGGAATTGGCGAAGTCGATCCAGTGAAGGCAAAGAGATTGGTAAAGAGCGATGAAGATTTTCGTTAGCGCTTTACTCTCAATTTTTATACTTACTGGATGCGCAAGCACTCAACCAGCAAAATATAGTGATGGCAAAGTTGTGGATTGCAGTTCTATAAAGAGATCCGAAAGCGCTGGAATCGAGCTGCAATGCGTTGGGGACCAAACGGTAACTACTTTTGAATCCCTTCGTGGACCAATGATTTTAAATGTTTGGGGAACTTGGTGTGCACCATGTTTGGACGAACTACCGCTATTACGTAGATTCCATGATCAATATGGCGATCAAGTGCAAGTTGTTGGACTAAATGTCGAGGAGCAAGAAAAGAGTGCGGTAGAACCATTTATCAAAACTAATGGCATTGTTTGGCCAAGCCTTTACGATCCTGATGGTCGCACCAGAAAAGTAATCGGTATGGGAGTACCGGTCACATGGTTTATCAATGGCGACGGAACAGTTATTTATAAGAAGATTGGTGCTTTTGCAGATTATCCCGAATTAGAGGGCTTAGTTAAGAAGTATTTTAATCTTCCGTAGAAGTTGCCAAACCATCTTTAATCAAGTTCATAACGTTTGGATCTGCCAATGTTGTGGAATCTCCGACTTGGCGATTCTCTGCGACATCTCGAAGTAATCTACGCATAATTTTGCCACTTCGAGTCTTGGGCAATTCATTCACTACCAAGATTTGGCGCGGTCTTGCGATTGCGCCAATCTCTTTGACCACATGTGCCTTAAGGGCATTAATCAAAGCCTCACCTTTGGTGTGATCAATTCCGCCGCGTAAAATCACGAAAGCCACGATTGCTTGTCCGGTCATTGCATCGTTAGCACCAACTACTGCAGCTTCGGCGACCTCTTCATGTGAAACCAATGCAGATTCAACTTCAGTAGTTGAGATTCGATGGCCAGAAACATTCATCACATCATCCACGCGACCTAATAACCAATAAGCACCATCAGTATCTAACTTTGCACCATCACCTGCAAAGTAAACGTCCTGATATCTTGACCAATAAGTCTCTTGGTATCGCTCTGGTTCGCCCCAAACGCCACGCAACATGGATGGCCAAGGTTTGTCGAGAATTAAATAACCACCGTGTCCTTTACCAACTTCGTGCGCAGTTTCATCGACAACTTTGGCGCTAATTCCAGGAAGTGGTCGCATTGCAGATCCGGGTTTGGTAGCAGTCACACCCGGAAGTGGTGAGATCATGATTGCACCAGTTTCAGTCTGCCACCAAGTGTCCACTATTGGGCATCGATTTCCGCCGATAACTTCGCGGTACCACATCCAAGCCTCGGGGTTTATTGGTTCTCCAACTGAGCCAAGTAAACGTAGTGAATTTAAATTATATTTATTTGGAAATTCATCGCCCCACTTCATCCAGGTACGAATCAAAGTTGGCGCAGTGTACAAAATCGTGACTTTGTACTTTTGGATAAGTTCGAACATCCGTCCTTTATGTGGAGTATCGGGAGTTCCTTCATACATTAATTGGGTAGCGCCATTAATTAGTGGCCCATACACCACATAGGAATGTCCGGTAATCCAACCGACATCCGCAGTGCACCAATAAATGTCTTTCTCAGGTTTTAAATCAAAGACTGCACGATGAGTGTATGACGCTTGAGTTAGATATCCGCCAGTGGTGTGGAAGATTCCTTTGGGCTTTGCGGTGGTTCCGCTGGTGTAGAGAATAAATAGCGGATGTTCAGAATCAAAACTTTCCGCAACGTGCTCCTCGCTCTGGCGATCAACTAGTTCATGCCACCAAACATCACGATTAGTCCAAGCTATATCTTGGCCAGTTCGTTTTACTACCAATACTTTCTGGACATTATGCGATCCTTGTAACGCTTCATCTACTGCAGGTTTGAGAGCAAAAGCGCTACCTTTTCGATAACCTCCATCAGCGGTTATTACCAATCTTGCATCGGCATCATTAATTCTTGAAATCAGCGCTTCTGCACTAAAGCCACCAAAGACTACAGAGTGCGCTGCACCAACTCTGGCGCATGCCAGCATGGCCACTGCAGCTTCGGGGATCATCGGCATATAGATTGCAACGCGATCACCCGATTTGATCCCGAGCTCAGTTAGCGCATTTGCACATTTCTTAACATCTTTCAAAAGCTCGGCATACGTAATAGTTCGGGTATCTCCAGGTTCGCCTTCAAAGTAGAAAGCCACCCGATCACCGCGACCTTCGTCTACATGTCTATCTAAGCAATTAACTGATGCATTTAATTTGCCATCCACAAACCACTTTGCAAAAGGAACTTGCCAATCTAAAACGGTATGCCAACGTTTATCCCACTTTAGATATTCGGCTTTTGATTCCCAAAATGCGATGCGATCTACATCTGCAATTTCATATTCATCAGCCTTGATATTTGCCTGCGCAGCAAATTCGGGGGCAGGGGCAAAGGTACGATCTTCGCTTAGTAAATTCTCTACTTGATCCTGTGACATCAGATGTGAGGTTACTAGTAGCGACTATCCACAGCAACAGAAATTGCCAAGAAATTTTCTAGCTACTAGTAAAGGATGCGCACCTGTACCAAATATATCGATGGCAAAAATTGAAAGGAGTACAGGTGATAGCCGCGCTACTTACCTTATTAATCAAGTTGCTCAACACCCCATCAAATATCCAAGCGCTTGTTCAACTGCTGACCAAGATGCTTAAATCCCTGGGCTAATCGCAACTTAAGCCTGCAAAATCGCCGCGCCTTTACCAATAAAAAGGGCGGCGATTTTCGCTTTTAGCCACCGAAATGGTTGGATTAGCCGTAAGCCTGGCTCACCGTTGCGCCCTTGGTTTACGCCACTAACCAGGAGCAAATATGCCAATTGCAACCCCTGAAATTTATGCAGAGATGTTGGATCGCGCTAAAAAGAACGCTTTTGCATATCCCGCTATCAATGTCTCATCCTCACAAACTTTAATTGCTGCACTTCGTGGTTTTGCCGAAGCGCAATCAGATGGAATCATCCAGTTCTCTTGGGGTGGCGCAGAGTATGCCTCTGGTTCAACAGTAAAGAATGCAGTAGATGGCGCAGTAGCGCTTGCAGAGTTTGCACACATCGCAGCAAAGAATTACAACGTAAATATTGCGCTACATACAGATCACTGCCCAGCAGAGAAGTTAGATACTTTTATGCGTCCGTTGCTTGCAATTGGGGCAGAGCGCGTTAAATCTGGTCAGAAACCACTATTTAATTCACATATGTGGGATGGCTCTGCGGTCGACATGAACGAGAATATGAAAATTGCCGACGAACTTATTGATAAGTGCGTTGCAGCAAAGACTATTTTAGAGATCGAAATTGGTGTTGTCGGTGGAGAAGAAGATGGCATCGAAGCAAAACATGATGCCAAGTTATATTCGACGCCAGAAGATGCGCTTCACACCATCAAGACTCTAGGTTCAGGTCAGCGGGGTCGCTACATGGTGGCGGCAACTTTCGGAAATGTTCATGGTGTTTATAAGCCAGGCAATGTGGTGTTACAACCAAAGATTCTTAAGACGCTGCAAGAAGCAGTTGCAAAGGAATTAGGACTTTCCGCAGGATCAAAGCCGATGGATCTAGTTTTCCATGGTGGTTCTGGCTCTTTGCTTTCTGAGATCCGAGAAGCGCTCGATTACGGCGTAGTAAAGATGAATATCGATACCGATACTCAATATGCATTTACTCGCCCAGTCGTAGACCACATGATGAAGAACTACGACGGTGTATTAAAGATCGATGGCGAAGTTGGTAATAAGAAAACCTACGATCCCCGCGCATGGGGTAAGTCTGCTGAAGCCGGCATGGCAAAGCGTGTAGTTGTGGCCTGCGAAGATCTTCGCTCAATCGGAACCTCACTTAATAAAGCTTGATATCAAAAGGAATGTAAGAAGATGCCAGCTCTAGTACTCCTTGGTGCGCAATGGGGCGACGAAGGAAAGGGCAAAGCCACTGACCTTCTGGGCGATCGCGTTGATTATGTGGTTCGCTATCAAGGTGGAAATAACGCTGGCCACACAGTTGTAATCGGAGACCAAAAGTATGCGCTGCATCTTCTGCCATCCGGAATTCTTTCAAAGAACTGTATTCCGGTAATCGGAAATGGTGTGGTGATTGACCCGGCGGTTTTACTAGAGGAGATCAAAGGACTTAACGATCGAGGTATCGACACCTCCAAACTCTTGATTTCGTTTAATGCGCATTTGATTACTCCTTATCATCGCACCATCGATAAAGTAACTGAACGTTTCTTGGGTAAAGCAAAGATCGGAACCACAGGGCGTGGTATCGGACCTGCTTATGCAGATAAAATAAATCGAATTGGAATTCGAGTCCAGGATCTATTTGACCCTTCGATCTTGCGTCAAAAATTAGAAGCTGCGCTTCGCGATAAGAACCAAGTATTAATAAAGGTCTTTAATCGCAACGGCATCAATGTTGATGATGTTTTGGCCGAGTATTTAAGATATGCAGAGACCTTACGCCCATATGTTGCAGATACTGCACTTTTGCTTAATAAAGCGTTGGAATCTGGCAAGACAGTTTTGCTTGAAGGTTCACAAGGAACTTTGCTAGATGTCGATCATGGAACATATCCATATGTAACATCATCAAATCCAACTGCTGGTGGCGCATGTACCGGTTCCGGAATTGGACCAACCAAAATTGATCGGGTGATTGGAATTTTGAAGGCTTACACAACTCGAGTAGGTAGTGGGCCATTTCCAACGGAGCTCTTTGATGAAGATGGCGAAGCGCTACGACGAATCGGTGGCGAAGTTGGGGTAACTACGGGTCGTAATCGCAGATGCGGCTGGTTTGATGCGCCAATTGCTCGCTATGCCACACGTGTTAATGGATTGACTGATTTCTTTTTAACCAAATTAGATGTCTTAACTGGTTGGGAGAAAATCCCGGTCTGCGTGGCTTATGAAGTGGATGGCAAGCGAGTAGAAGAGGTGCCCGCATCGCAAACTGATTTCCATCATGCCAAGCCAATTTACGAATTTCTAGATGGCTGGAAGGAAGACATTTCCAACTGCAAGAAGTTCGAAGAGCTACCAATAAATGCCCAGAAATATGTAAAGTATTTGGAGCAGATAAGTGGTGCGCCGATGTCGGCAATAGGAGTTGGACCAGGCCGTGACCAAACAATCGTGGTCAAGGATTTCATTTAATCAAGGGAGAATAATCCGGTGAGCGTTCTAGCAAATCGTTATGCATCGCAGGCGATGCGCCAGATTTTCTCTGCCGAATCAAAGATTATCGCCGAGCGCGAACTTTGGCTGGCAGTTGCCAGAGCCCAGAAAAAGATGGGCCACGATATTTCTGAGGATCAACTGTCGGCATATGAAAAGGTAAAGCAGTCAGTTGATTTAACATCAATCGACAAACGCGAAAAAGAGAATCGACATGATGTAAAGGCACGCATCGAAGAATTCAATGCGCTTGCTGGACATCAAGTAATCCATACAGGGATGACTAGCCGCGACTTAACGGAGAATATTGAAGCGCTGCAAATTCGATTAGCTCTGGAATTAGTTCATGACAAAGTGGTAGCGCTACTTGCGAGACTTGGCGAAAAGGCAGAAGAATTTAGCGATCAACCAATTGCCGGCAGGTCACATAATGTTCCTGCACAAGTAACCACGCTAGGTAAGCGTTTTGCTAATAGCGCCGAAGAGTTGTTGTATGCATATGAACGCTTAACTTCTTTGATGCAGCGATATCCGATGCGTGGGCTAAAAGGTCCTGTCGGCACCGCACAAGACTCAATTGACTTACTTGGTTCTGTTGAAAAGCATTTCAATTTGGAGCAAGAGATTGCGGCACATTTGGGCTTCAATCGAGTACTTAATTCAACGGGTCAGGTTTATCCCCGGTCTCTTGATTACGAAGTAGTCACCACACTTGTGCAGTTAGCGGCTGCGCCATCTTCACTTGCTACCACCATCAGATTGATGGCAGGAGCAGAGCTAGTTACCGAAGGATTTAAAGCCGGGCAAGTCGGCTCTTCGGCAATGCCACATAAGATGAATACGCGCTCCTGCGAACGCGTGAATGGTTTAGCCGTCATTTTGCGTGGTTTCAGCGCCATGATCGGAGAGTTATCTGGAGATCAATGGAACGAAGGCGATGTTTCGTGTTCGGTTGTACGCCGAGTTGCAATCGCCGATTCTTTCTTTGCTTTTGATGGTTTGATCGAAACGATGCTTACTATTTTGTCAGAGTTTGGTGCGTTTCCGGCAGTTATAGATGCTGAACTCGAACGCTACCTACCGTTCTTGGCCTCTACCAAGATTTTGATGGCCGCTGTCAAAAAAGGCGTTGGGCGTGAAAATGCACATGAAATTATCAAAGAACATTCCACCAAAGCAGCGCTTTCAATGCGTGCCGGGGAAGCAAATCAGTTGTTGGATGCACTTGCCGATGATCCACGTATCCCACTAGATAGACACGAGTTACAACAATTAATTAGTAATCCAATTGAATTTGCCGGTGCTGCCAAAGAACAAGTTACGCAAGTATTAAGTCGCATCAATCAGATTACTGCCAAACATCAAGATGCTGCTAAGTACCAACCAGAAGAGATTCGTTAACTTTTTACATGTCTCGCGACCCGGAGATACTGCGACAAGTTAAAGATTCGTTAGCCAAGTTGGTAGCGCGCGCACCTGGCCGAGCGATCGAAATTCGAATTCCCCCATATGCTGCAGTTAAATGTGGCGAAGGCCCGACCCACACACGTGGCACCCCGGCAAATGTGATTGAAATGGATGCCGAAACTTGGCTTGGGTTAGCAAGCGGCGCGGAAAGTTGGGATTCGGCAATGGCTCGCGGCGCAATCAACGCATCCGGGGTGCGGGCTGATTTAAGTAGCTATCTACCCATCAATTAGCGCTGCCACGCTCAATTTTGTGAGCCAGGCGGGCCAAGCGATAACCTACGCACCTGATTAAATGACGTTAAGGGGCTGAACCATGGGCCGTGGCCGTGCAAAAGCGAAGCAGACTAAAGTCGCGAGAGACCTCAAATACGATTCTCATGAAATTGATTTACAAAAATTAGCCGATGAACTTCACGGCGAAGTCGATCGAAATTCAAAGAATGATGATGACGATCCATTCGCTGAAGGCAACTACATTCGTCGCGCTTAATCGATATCAACTTTAAATATACTTCAACAAAACTTCTATTAAACTGCAATTGTGCGCCCAACCCCTTATGTAGCCTCGCTACGAGTCTACGAGCCACTCTCTGCTTTTGAAGCTGCAGATCGACTTCGTTGGGAAGCAATCTCACCAGAGCAACAGTTTGATTCAAAAAATCTAGAGCAGCGCGATTCACTGCAAAGAACTGCCACGATGCAACTACCGAATACCAGGCCCGATGGTGTACATGTCTTGGATTTAGATGGTGAGCGTTATATCTGTCCGTGGTCTACCTCTGTACGTACTTGGGCTGCGCTAACAGAATTTAAATCCACGATCCCAGTAACGGTCGCCCCATTTTTTCTATCAAACTCTTTCGAAGAGGCGCTACAAGACAGCATAGATTTTTCTAGCAGCAGAGTCCCACATATCATCACAAATACTTGGACCATTCCACCACGTTGGTTTGCACTTTTTGAGACCCATGAACGAGTGCGCGGCCATAACCACGATGGCGCATATGTCTATTCCAGAACTTCAATAAATCGTGCAATCGGAAGAGCAAAGACCACGCATAGCGCCGTAAAGAGCGCATTTGGCGAAGGGCCAGTGGAGCAAGAGATTCTGGATTTAGTCGATTGGCTCGAGATGTTTCATCCAAACTCGATGGTCGAATTAGATTACGGAGGGCTAGCAAGTTACTTGGAGCTTGCGCTCGCCGAAGAGGGCGGTTTAGATGCTGATACCTCGATCGAAGATATTCAATCCTCGATAGCTGGGTTGGCGGTCGGCGATGGCGCGCTTGCTGGTCGTGGATATGAACGCTTAGTCACCCGTTGGCGGAAAGTTTCGGCCTTCGAAGGCGCTTCGTAATTCGTAATTGAGCGCAGAACTTCCCTAAATTTAAATTTTTTCACCGATAGTTATTGCCAAAGGCGCTTTAAAAGGACTAACTTCACTCTACCCAAACTGCTCATAACGGACATTATGGAGGCGCACATGAACGGATATACATCCGAAGTACTGCTTACTCCATCTGAAGTCGCTGCGCTCTTTCGTGTAGATCCAAAGACCGTGACCCGTTGGGCAAAAGCGGGAAAATTAACTTCGATCAGAACATTGGGCGGACATCGTCGCTACCGTGAATCTGAAGTGAAAGCGCTGCTGGAAACTCATTTAAAGAATAAACCGTAAGGAAGCTTCTTGCAGTATCAAATATCGCAGTATCTTTATTTAGCGCTGGCTACTTTTATCTTCGTTGGCGCGTTAACGCCAGTGATGCGAAAGTTAGCGCTTCGAATTGGTGCAGTTGATGCACCGAACATGGCGCGCAAAACTCAAACTGAACCCGTGCCATATCTTGGTGGCATCGCGATAGTAATTGGAGTCTTAGTAGCGACTTACTCTGCAGTGTTAATCGAGAATCGAGAGCTGGCTTTAGCGTCAACAGTATTGATTCCGGCAACTGCAATGGCGGCGATGGGGTTGATGGATGATTTACGGGGATTGCCCCCATGGCCTCGGTTGATTTCACAAACCATAGTCGGAATCATCGTGGCAGCGATTTTGATCTTCACAGACACTATTGGAACCCCTTCAAAAATTTTCATCATCGATTCCGTAATCACAACTCTTTGGATAGTCGGGGTCTGTAACAGCATCAATTTCTTCGACAATTTAGATGGTGGAGCTGCCGGCACAGTGGTGGTAATTTCGATATTCACATTCTTGATTGCATTTGATCAAGGGCAGTTATTGGTCGGTGCACTCGCAATTGTCACCGCTGGAGCTACCGCTGGATTTCTACTCTGGAATCGCCCGCCAGCCAAGATCTACATGGGAGATGCGGGTGCACTTTTTCTAGGCATCATTGTTGCAGTTTTAACTATCCGTTTAGACCCCGCAATTCAACCAACTTGGAAATCGCTATCAATTCCACTTTTATTGATGGCAGTTCCACTTTTAGATACCACAGTTGCAGTCACCTCAAGGTTAGCTCGCGGAATCAGCCCATTTACCGGTGGACGTGATCATCTTTCACATCGCTTAATGCGTAAAGGCTTACATCGTCGTGCTGCTGCGATCTCTTTATGGGCGCTAGCTGGTGTTTATGGGATTTCCGCGTATGCGGTTTTCAAAGAACAGAGCACGCTCTTAATTTTCATAGCAGCAGCCACTTGGGTCTCTCTCTATATATTCTTCATCCGAATTCCACACTCTGATGAGTAACTAGTAGAATACGAACATGGCTGAAAATAACGATGCAAAAGCAAAGATGCTTGCCGCGCTAGAAGCGAAAAAGGCAAAGCAGGGTGGCCACAAAAACAATCAAGGTGTTGCAGGCGGTTCTAAAGTAAAAGGTGGCCAGCGTTCTGGTGGCGCTCCGCAAGTTCAACGCAAAGCAGGGCCTTCAGGTTCTGGCGCTGCTGGTTAATATTCAAAAAAAGTGGCTGGGGCCGGGATCGAACCGG
>JACCDJ011827455.1_pt1 | contig 15018 bp, 11 predicted proteins | sample 7444481 | NCBI WGS metagenome assembly JACCDJ01 (sample SAMN15323435, study PRJNA562643) | freshwater metagenome | isolation source: river surface water | place: USA:Blue River Watershed | collected 2017-08-15 | reverse complement strand
TTGATGGAACACGTGGCCAAGAAAAAAGACGGCACCGAAGATTTGAAAATCTTGCCTCAGTGCACATTGCCTTTAACAGGCGTGGGCGTGGTCGACCGCATCATCACCGATTTGGCAGTGATGGATGTGGTGCCTGAAGGTTTGAAGGTTGTCGAAATGGCGCCGGGTGTGACGCCAGAATTACTGCAAAGCAAAACTGGCGTGAAGTTGATTTTTTAAATTGAGCCGCTCAGACCGAAATCCCGTTTGTTATTTGGGTTGTCCCGAGGTTCAAATTTTTCAATTTGTGTGATACTGATTTGAGTGCAGTTTGATGCGCTCAGTCATTCACACAAGGAGAGAATATGCGATCGGTTTCGCTCAATTTGAAACGTGTTTTTACGGCCATCGCATTGGCCTTTGCTTTGCCTCTGTCTGCCTTTGCGCAGGCCTATCCTTCCAAACCTATCAAAATGATTGTGCCGTTTCCCGCAGGGGGGACCACTGACATTGTGGCGCGCATCATTGCGCAAAAAATGACCGAATCCATGGGACAACCCGTGACGGTTGACAACAGGGGTGGTGCCGGTGGCAACATTGGCGCAGACCTCATGGCCAAAGCGGCACCAGATGGTTACACCATCATGATGCACAACCTTTCCTTTCCCTTGGCAGCGGTTGCACAAGCACTGGCTAATCGAGCCCCCTTCAATGTGGACACAGATTTTGCGGGTGTTTCTATTGCGGTTTATGTCCCCTTTATCTGGACTGCTAGCCCTAACGTGCCTGCTAAGGATTTAAAAGAACTTGCCAACTTGTTAAAGAGCAACAAGTCTTTGCAATACAACTACGGCTCCACGGGCCCTGGTTCTACCATGCACGTTCTGGGTGAGGCTTACAAGAAAGATGCCGGCATCAGCATGGAGCACATTCCATTCAAAGGGGCTGCACCCCTTAAGCAAGAATTGTTGGCGGGCCGTTTGCAAATTGGTGGCGATCAATTGTCCTCATCTTTGGCCGAAGTTAAGGCAGGCACACTGAAAGCACTGGCCACTACCGCGTCCAAGCGAATTGAGGGTTTGCCAAATATCCCTACCGTTAAAGAATTGGGCTATCCCAATTTGGAGTTGGAAGGTTGGAATGGTGTTTTTGCACCCGCAAAAACACCCAAAGACATCATCGATCGCTTGAACAAAGAAATCGTTGCTGCCGTCAAGCACCCTGATGTAGTGAAGCGCTTGAATGAGTTGGGTGCTGAAGGTGTGGGTTCCACACCTGCTGCGCAAGATGCCATGTTGCGCAAGCAGATGGATCAGTTTAGAGCCATCATTCGAGAAATGAAACTCGAATAATTTGAAAGTGCTTATTGCGTTTGGTGGCTACCAGTTGCAAGCCACCAAACGGGTAACTCTGAACAGTCTTTTTCATCCAAACCGCTTTGTGCGGCTGCATTGAATTGAGCCAAAGCCAATGACGTTAGAGGCAGTTGTCTTTCTGTGGCTTGCGCTTGATCGATCATGGCGCGCATGTCTTTGCGCATGGTTGAAACACTAACGGTCACTTGTTCGCTTTTCTTGTTTTGAAGAGCTTGGGCAATCATACTGCCCCTGACTTTCAGCATATTGGGACCGCCAGAGCTGTCCGACAAAATATCAATCATTCGGTTGGGGTCAATTCCAAGCGGTTCGACCAAGGACAAAGACTCGCCAAGTGTTTGCCAATAAACCATCAAGGGCAGGTTAACGGCCAGCTTAACTGTGGATCCAGCGCCATAAGTGCCAACATGCTCAACTCGTTTGCAAAGTTGATCAAGCAAAGGTTTAACTTTTTCGACATCCGCAGAATCGCCACCGACAAAACCCAGCAATTTCCCCTCTTTCGCGGGTCCAACACTGCCGCCAACAGGGCATTCCAAAAAGACGGCGCCTACTGCCTTGGCACGCTCTGCCATTTCTTTGGGCTTGGCAGGTTTGACCGTACTCATGTCAATAAAGATCTTTTGCTTCACCAAGCCAGACAATAAACCATCAGGCCCTGAGTACACATCGTCTAAAGCGGATTCGTTAGTCAAAAGTGTGAGCACGGCGTCAACAGATTCGGCCAGAATTTTGGGGCTTGAACACAACGTTGCCCCTGCATTTACCAAACCTGTTGTCTTCTCGGAAGTGCGATTCCAGACGCTTACGTTATACCCCAGTCCCAAAAGCCGAGTGCCGATGGCATTGCCCATTTTGCCTATGCCTGCAATTCCGATCTTCATACTAATCTCCTTGGTACTGATTCAATTTACTTCAAAATATCACCCATGCACAAGTACTTCATCTCGAGGTACTCGTCCATGCCGTGGTGTGAGCCTTCGCGGCCCAAGCCCGATTGCTTCACGCCACCAAAGGGCACATGTTCTGTGGCAATGATGCCCACATTGATGCCTACCATGCCGTATTCCAAACCTTCGCTGACGCGGAAAATGCGGCCCACATCACGGCTGTAGAAATAGCTGGCCAAACCAAATTCGGTGTTGTTGGCGGCATCGATGGCTTCTTGTTCTGTTTTGAATTTAAAGACAGGTGCAAAGGGGCCAAAGGTTTCTTCTTTGGCGCACAGCATGTCTGCAGTGGCATTGCCAATGACCGTGGGTTCAAAGAACTGGCCGTTTAAAGCTTTACCTCCAGCCAACACCACACCGCCCTTGGCTTTGGCGTCTTCCACGTGGCGAGTTACTTTTTCCAAAGCAGCGGGCTCAATCAGCGGGCCTTGGGCCACGCCATCTTCAAAACCATTGCCAACTTTAAGCGCCTTCACTTTGGCTGCAAACTTTTGTACAAATGTGTCGTACACAGACTCTTGAACATAGATGCGATTGGCGCAAACACATGTTTGACCGGCATTGCGATATTTGCTGGCCATGGCGCCTTCAACGGCGCTGTCAATGTCGGCATCGTCAAACACAATGAAGGGCGCATTGCCACCCAATTCAAGTGACAGTTTTTTGATGGATGGCGCAGATTGCGCCATCAAAATACGACCGACTTCGGTACTGCCAGTAAAGCTGATGTGGCGAACAATGTCGCTGGCGCAAAACACTTTGCCAGCGGCAATGCTGTTGTCTGAATCGGCCGTGAGCAAATTGATCACGCCGGCAGGAATACCGGCACGAATGGCCAACTCACCAGCGGCCAAAGCTGTCAGAGGAGTCAGTTCAGCGGGCTTGATGACCACGGTGCATCCTGCGGCCAAAGCAGGTGCTACTTTGCGGGTGATCATGGCCAATGGAAAGTTCCAAGGCGTGATGGCCGCACACACACCGATGGGTTGCTTAATGACCATCAAGCGACGCGTGTTGTCAAACTGGGGCAATGTTTCGCCATTGACGCGTTTGGCCTCTTCGGCGTACCACTCCACAAAGCTGGCGCCATACATCACTTCGCCTTTGGCTTCTGCAAAGGGCTTACCTTGCTCTGCGGTCATGATGCGGCCCAAGTCTTCGACGTTGGCCATCAGCAAGTCGTACCACTTGCGCAGCAAAATGCTGCGCTCTTTGCTGGTTTTGCCACGCCAAGCAGGCAGGGCAGCATTGGCGGCATCAATGGCGGCTTCGGCGTCTTGGGCGCTCAAATTGGCCACATCGGCCAATTTGGCACCGGTGGCAGGGTCATTGACGTCAAATCGGCTGCTACCTTTGACCCACTGACCGTTGACCAAAGCGTCAGTTTTAAGGAGGGTGGGGTCCTTCAATAGGGCCAAGGGGGAAGTTTTCATGTCCATGAGGGTCTCCAACAGGTGTTTTTAAAAGCCATGGGGCTATTTTTGCAATCTTATAATGGAAAGTTAGGCCAAGTTAGGCTTTCATAAAGATACCCCTGCCATGAGCACACCTGTTATTTCTGTTGCCGATATCCGCAAAACATTCCTCGACTTTTTTGCGTCCAAAGGTCATACCGTGGTGGCGTCTAGCCCCTTGGTTCCGGGCAACGACCCGACTTTGATGTTTACCAACTCCGGCATGGTGCAATTCAAAGATGTGTTCTTGGGCACCGACAAGCGCAGTTATGTTCGCGCAGCTTCGGTCCAAGCGTGTTTGCGCGCAGGTGGCAAGCACAACGATTTGGAGAACGTGGGCTACACCGCGCGTCACCACACCTTTTTCGAAATGTTGGGCAATTGGAGCTTTGGCGATTATTTCAAACGCGACAGTTTGAAGTGGGCCTTTGAATTGCTCACGCAAGTTTACAAACTGCCCGCAGAAAAACTTTGGGCCACGGTCTACATTGAGGACGACGAAGCCTACGACATTTGGACCAAAGAAATTGGATTGCCGCCAGAGCGTGTGGTGCGCATAGGCGACAACAAAGGCGGGCGTTACATGTCCGACAATTTCTGGATGATGGCCGATACAGGACCTTGCGGTCCTTGCTCCGAAATTTTCTACGACCATGGTCCCGAAGTGGCAGGCGGCCCGCCCGGTAGCCCCGAACAAGACGGCGATCGTTACATTGAAATTTGGAACAACGTGTTCATGCAGTTTGACATGCAACCAGATGGCAGCTTGAACAACTTGCCTGCACCTTGCGTTGACACGGGCATGGGCCTCGAGCGTTTGGCGGCCATCCTTCAGCATGTTCACAGCAATTACGAAATTGATATTTTTGATGCGTTGATCAAAGCAGCAGCCCGCGAAACTGGCTGCACCGATTTGCAAAACAAATCATTGCGCGTCATTGCAGACCACATCCGTGCCACTGCATTCTTGGTAAGCGATGGCGTGGTGCCAAGCAATGAAGGCCGTGGTTATGTGCAGCGCCGAATCGTTCGCCGCGCTATTCGTCATGGCTACAAGTTGGGTCAAAAAACACCGTTCTTCCACAAACTGGTGCCCGACCTTGTCAAGCTAATGGGCTCTGCTTATCCCAGCTTGGCTGCACAAGAAAAACGCATCACTGACATCTTGAAAGCTGAAGAAGAGCGATTCTTCGAAACGCTTGAAGTGGGCATGCAAATTTTGGATGCCGCCCTTGAAGGTGGCGTCAAAGTGTTGCCAGGTGAGGTGGCGTTTAAGTTGCATGACACCTATGGCTTCCCCTTAGATTTGTCGGCTGATGTTTGCCGTGAACGCGATTTGAGTGTGGACGAAGCGGGCTTTGCCGCTGCCATGGAACGCCAAAAAGCTCAAGCACGTGCGGCAGGTAAGTTCAAAATGGACCGTGCGTTGGAGTACACCGGCGCAGGCAACACCTTTGTGGGTTATGACGAGTTGCAAGCCACTGCCAAAGTGCTTGCGCTGTATGTTGACGGTACACCCGCAACTGAACTCAAAGCTGGTCAAAGCGGCGTTGTTGTGCTTGACACAACCCCTTTCTACGCAGAGTCTGGCGGCCAAGTGGGCGACCAAGGTTTGTTGCAAACTGCTGGCGCTCGGTTTGATGTGGAAGACACTTTGAAAATCAAAGCGGATGTGTTTGGCCACCATGGTGTTCTGTCGCAAGGTAGCCTCAAGTTGGGCGATGCTGTGCATGCACAGGTCAACATTGAAATGCGAACAGCCACTGTGCGCAACCACTCTGCCACGCACTTGATGCACAAAGCTTTGCGCGAAGTATTGGGCGATCATGTCCAACAAAAGGGTTCTTTGGTGAATGCCGAGCGCACTCGCTTTGACTTTGCCCACAACGCACCCATTAGCGATGAGCAAATCTTGGCCATTGAGGCCAAAGTCAATCAAGAAATTTGGGCCAACCCTGCTACGCAAGCACGGGTGATGGACATTGAGTCTGCCCAAAAAACAGGCGCCATGATGTTGTTTGGCGAAAAGTACGGCGAAACTGTTCGCGTGCTCGACATTGGCTCAAGCCGCGAACTTTGCGGTGGTACCCATGTACACCGCACGGGTGACATTGGTTTGTTCAAAGTGGTGGCCGAGAGTGGCGTGGCTGCAGGTGTTCGACGCATTGAAGCCGTCACCGGTGGCAATGCCTTGGCCTACTTGCAGTCTTTGGAAGCTACTGTTTCTAAAGCGGCGGGCAGCTTGAAAGCATCGCCTTCCGAATTGAACAGCCGCATTGCCCAAGTCTTGGAGCAGGTGAAATCTTTGGAAAAAGAAATGGCTGCGCTCAAAGGCAAATTGGCTTCGTCACAGGGCGACGAACTGATGACCCAAGCGGCCGATGTGAAGGGCGTTAAAGTTTTGGCGGCTTTGCTGCCAGGCGCCGATGCCAAAACATTGCGCGACACGCTGGACAAGTTGAAAGACAAACTCAAATCGGCTGCCATTGTGTTGGCAGCTGTCGATGGTGACAAAGTTCAATTGGCTGCTGGTGTCACGTCAGACACCACTGGCAAAGTGAAAGCGGGTGAGTTGGTCAACTTTGTGGCCCAGCAAGTGGGTGGCAAGGGTGGCGGCAAGCCCGACATGGCCATGGCGGGTGGCACTGACGCAAGCAACCTCAATGCCGCGTTGGCAAGCGTACAGGCATGGGTAGCTGAGCGTTTGTAATTTCTATTGCAAGGTGGTCAGCTGCCTTGCACTGGTAAAAAATCTGTCTTGCCCTGTTACAGGGTCTGTGAATTGAATGCTTTTGGCCAAGAGTTTTAATGGCGCATCAAAGGTATCGACTTCGTCAGCGCCGAGAATCACCTTGGGATAAAACTGATCGTTCAAAATGGGCAAGCCTAGCGCGTTCATGTGCACGCGCAGTTGATGGCGTTGTCCTGTGATGGGCTTCAATGCGTAGCGCGCCAGTGCTTTGGAATGTGAGCCTTTTGAAACGAAACAATTTTCTTCAGGTTTAAGAAGCTCAACACAATCAATCCAAGTTTCGCTGTTGATCTCTAAAGGTTCTTTTTGTTCAGGCAAAACCACTTCACGCATCCTGAAAAACTGCGCATCTTCCGCCATCTTGCTTCGATGAACCAGCGGAAACTGCGGGTTGAGTGGGGATGTCTCAGGGGCACCCGCGATCGCTTCATAAGTTTTTTCGATCTGCTTTAGCCTGAACAGTTCTTGGTAAGCATTGCGATCTTGCGCACGAACACTGAACACCACCAAGCCCGCAGTTTCTCGGTCAATGCGATGAATGGGTGAGAGCTCTGGTAAGTTCAATTGCTGCTTGAGTTGAACCAGCAAGCTTTGCTGAACATAACGCCCGCCAGGTGTCACGGGCATAAAGTGCGGTTTGTCAGCCACCACCAAATGTTCATCTTGAAAAATGACTTGCGCTTTGAACGGCAACGCAGGCTCGTCTCGAACGCTGCGGTAATAGTAAATGTGCGTTTCTTTTTTCAGGATGTCATGTGGCAACATGACACGCCCCTCTGAATTGAGAATTTCTTTGGCATCAAATCGAAGCTGCCATTCTTCAAGTGAAACAGCGCTGAACTTGGATGTTAAAAATTCAATCGCAGGAAGTGATGTGTTGGCGGGAACACCCACAGTGCTAGGTCCTACGCCATTTTTTGCGGGTGGTTTAAATGCGTTGGAAGACGACATCCCACACACCATGCCCCAACTTCAATCCACGATTTTCAAACTTGGTCAGAGGGCGGTAATCAGGTTTCTGAGCGTAGCCGCCAAGGTCGTTGGATGCCGTATTTTTCAACAAAGGCTCCGCACTCAACACTTCCAAAATTTGCACCGCATAAGGCTCCCAATCGGTAGCGCAGTGAATGTAAGCGCCAGGCTTTAGACGCGCAGCCAGTTTGGCAATCAACGGCGTTTGAATCAGTCTTCGCTTGTTGTGGCGCGCTTTGTGCCAAGGATCTGGAAAGAAGATGTGCACGCCGTCAATCGACGACAAAGGCAGCATGTTGTCAATCACCTCGACGGCATCGTGTTGCAAGATGCGAATGTTCTGAATGTTTTGTTCACCAATGCGCTTGAGCAATGCCCCCACGCCAGGTTCGTGAACTTCGCAGCACAAGAAGTGATCGTTGGGTCGAACTTTGGCAATGTGGGCGGTGGCTTCGCCCATGCCAAAGCCAATTTCCAAAATGACAGGCGCAGCTAATGGGGCATCACCTACATTGCCGTCTAATGCAAATGCCTTGGCCATGTCCAAAGGCTCGGGGGCATATTTCAGTAGAAACTGAGGACCCCACACTTCAAAGGCTTTGGCTTGACCGGTGGTGGTGCGGCCTGCACGCTTCACAAAGCTTTTGATGTTTTTGGGGAAAGCGACCGAGGCGGGCGCCAGGTTGGATGCGTCTGAAGTCATGCCGCGATTTTAAGGGGTGATGGCCATGTGGCTTTGGGACCATTCTTGAGCCCAAGTTGTCAGCGCTTCAGACAAGTTTGCATGGGGTTCTGCAGGATGCGGCAGGGTGCTCAAGCCCAATGTGCTGGCGGCAGACTGCATGGCCATCCAAATGGACATCGGCGAACTCAAGTCCAAAGCCCGGGCGCCATTTTGTTTGGACAGTTTTTCGCCATTCACGCCCAAGACCAAAGGCGTGTGCAGGTATTGGGGACAACTCAAACCAAGCGCCTCTTGAAGCAAAATTTGTCTGGCGGTGTTGTCTGTTAAGTCTTGGCCGCGCACCACATGCGTGATGCCTTGTGCCGCATCGTCTACCACCACTGCCAATTGGTAAGCCCACAAACCGTCTGCGCGTTTTAATACAAAGTCGCCCACTTCTTCAGAGACGTTTTGCGATTGCAGTCCAAGTCGTCTGTCGTGCCAATCAACCACAGGACTGCCGCGCAGCATGCACCACTTCGCAACGTTAAAGCGCCAAGCTCTAGCGGGTTTGCCCTTCAGCCCGTCTCGACAAGTGCCAGGATAAACAGCCGCCTTGTGCCTCTCTAAACTCAAGCCTAATGCAGCTTGTTGCTCTTCTATTTCTTTGCGCGTGCAAGCACAGGGGTAAGCCAAACCTTTGGCTTTCAACTGATCTAAGCTTTGCTGGTAAAGGCTGCTTCGAGTCGACTGAAACACCACGCTGTCATTGGTATGAAGGCCGCACAAAGTTAGTTGCTTCAAGATTTTTTTAGCTGCGCCGTCAATGCAGCGCGGCCCATCGATATCTTCAATGCGAACCAGCCAATGGCCCTTGTGCGAGCAGGCGTCCAGGTAGCTGGCCAAAGCCGCCACCAAAGAGCCCGCATGCAAATCACCGGTGGGTGAGGGCGCGAATCTGCCGCGGTACATTAAAAATTAGAGTGCTGCGAGCGCCAATTCCAAACCGGAAATGAAGGCGTCTTCTACGCGGTGGCCCAAGCACCAATCGCCACACAAACCAATGCCTTGTTTTTTGCTAAGGATGTGCGAGGCTCCCAAGGGCTGCAATGTTTTGGCATAGCGCCAACGGTGCACCTCGGCATGTGCAGGCGTGGCACGGATGCCCGTAATTTCAGAAAACGCTTTGAGCAATTTGGCTTGAGCGCGTTCGGGGGAATCTTCCAAATGCTCTTGTGACCAAGCGGCACTGGCTTGGACGGTCCAACGCTCCACATGACCGCGTCCTGGTTTGGACGATTCGCGCGCTAACCAGGCGACACGGTGATGCACACTTCGCGCGGCATTCCATTGCGGGCCCAATGTAATGAGCCCAGGTTGTGCGGCATTGGGGAAGGCCACCATGAGTGTCCAGCAGGGTGCAACTTGAACCTTGTTGAGTGCTGCTTGATTTTCCAAAGTGATTTTGGAGTTTCGCAGCAAGTCGATGGCTTGGTCTGAGGGAATGGCCAGCAACACTTGGTCAAAGCCACTGAACACCGATTGCGCGCCTTCTGGTTCTTCGCTTTGCAATTGCCAGAGCTCTGGATGAAGGGTGTCGCGTTCAATTTTGAAAACCTTGGATTCAAAATGAATGCTGTCGTTTTGTACCAAGGGTTGTGCCCAAGCTTTAACCAAGGCACTCATGCCGGGGCTGGCCACCCAGTGTTTGTCTTCGGTATGGCGTGCAGCTTCTAAAACTCGCCCCATGGCATCGAGTACACGCACAGCATTGGCGCTCCAAGGTTTGCAAATGTTGGGTGTGGTGGCCAAAGCTTGCGCAAAACGCGCATCGCGGACGGTGAAATATTGCGCGCCATGATCAAAGGTGCCAAATGCTGAGGTGCGAGTTGACATTCGACCGCTGGGGCCTTTGCTTTTTTCAAAGACCGTGACACGGTGTCCCGCCTGCATCAGGGTTCTGGCGCAAGCTATGCCCGCCATGCCAGCACCAATGATGGCGAAATTTTGAACAGGTTGTTTGGCTGTGTTTGTTTTGGTCATGGGGCTACTCTACACGCGATGGTGGGGTTGGAGCAATGCTTCTTGTGTTCGTGCTTGTTTTAACTGCGCAAGCCACCAACTTAATGCATGGCCCACACTTTGGCCATGGGGATTACGCCATGCGTATTCAACTTGGCTGATACGCTGGACTCGGCTGACTTTTTTGGCAATTAATCTGCCACTTTCTAAATAGGGCCTGGCCAAGCTTTCTGGCAAAAATCCGCCACCCAGCCCTCTCAGTTGCGCCTCCAATTTGCTTGGCATGTCTGGCATGGTCAACACATCTTGGCCCCCCAGTAGACCAATGGTCACGCCCTCACCACGGGGCACAGAGTCGGCAACCGCAACGGCGCGGTATTGCTGAAGAACGGCGTCTGTCAGGGGCTCGGGTGCTTTGGCCAAAGGGTGGTGTGGGGCTATGGCATAAACAAAACTGACTTGGCCCAGCGTTTCGTGAAGCAGCTCTGTGTGGCTCGAAGGCGAGAGAAAGACACCAATGGCCAAATCGGCTTGACCTGACTTTAGGGTGGCCAAGGTGCCTGACAAAGTTTCGTAGCGAATGCGCAAGCGTGTGGGAGGATTCTGGGCCAAGAAGCCTTCGCAAAGTTCCATGACCACGGATCTGGAAATGATGCTGTCGATGGCCACCGTTAAGACCGACTCCCAGCCAGTGGCCACGCGCTTGACACGATTGGCCAAGGTTTCTACGTCTTGGAGCAAGCGCTTGGCCTCTCTCAGTAATTCTTTGCCTGCTTCTGTGGGTTTGGCCTGGCGGCTGCTTCGGTCAAACAACAAAACATCCAAGGCGTCCTCAATTTGCCTGACTCGGTAGGTAAGCGCACTGGGGACCAGGCCACGCTGCCTAGCGGCGGCGGCAAAACTGCCGGTTTGTTCGATGGCCAACAGCATGCTGAGGGCATCGGGGGTGAGTAGATCGCTGGAAGAACTTGACATTTTTAAATTCAAATAATTTGAATGATAACGACAAATATGAATCATCCAATTGAAACTATTGCAATTTAAAGTTCAGCCATTGTGATTTTTTTGTAGGAGCTGTTTGTGATCCAAATTCGCCGTTCCGCCGATCGTGGCTATGCCGACCATGGCTGGCTCAAGTCTTTCCACAGTTTTTCATTTGCGGGCTATTACGACCCTGCATTCATGGGTTGGGGCAATTTGCGCGTCATCAACGAAGACCGCATCGCACCCGGCACAGGTTTTGGGACCCACGGTCACAAAGATATGGAAATCATCAGCTATGTGTTGTCCGGCAACTTGGCGCACAAAGACAGCATGGGTAATGTGAAGGGCATTCCACCTGGGGATATTCAACGCATGAGCGCAGGCAAGGGTGTGATGCACAGTGAGTTCAACCATGCGGAAGGTCAATCGACCCATTTTTTCCAAATTTGGATTGAGCCCAATGTGATGGGCATTCCGCCCAGCTATGAGCAAAAGACCGTGCCTGCCGCGACCAAACGCGGTGCCTTGAAAGTCGTGGCTTCGCCCCAAGGTGAAGGTGATGCCGTCAAGATTTCTGCAGATGCAAGTTTGTACGCAGGTCTGCTGGATGGTGAAGAAAAAGCTTCACTGGCATTGAATCCTGCTCGCAAGGCTTACGTGCACCTCATTCGCGGTGAACTGCATGTGAATGGACAAGCATTGAAGGGTGGCGACGCTGCCCTGATTCAAGCTGAATCGAATCTTGAACTGACCCAAGGTAAAGATGCCGAGGTCTTGGTTTTTGACTTGGCTTCTTAATTTTTAAGACGCTTTTTTTATTTCTTTAGGAGAACTTTCATGGCTAAAACAGTCGTTATTTATCACTCAGGTTATGGTCACACACAGCGCGTCGCGCAATTCGTGGCTGAAGGCGCCAATGCCGAATTGATTGCCATCGATGCCGACGGCAACATCACTGACGCAGATTGGGCTGCCTTGGATGCAGCCGATGCCATCATTTTTGGCTCACCCACTTACATGGGCATGGCATCTTGGCAATTCAAGAAATTTGCCGATGCATCATCCAAGCGTTGGTTCACCAGTGCCTGGAAAGACAAAGTGGCCGGTGGCTTTACCATCTCTGCCAGCCCCAGCGGCGACAAGCTGTCCACTCTGCAGTACTTCATCACTTTGGCCATGCAACAAGCCATGGTCTGGGTGGGTCAGCCTGCCTTGAACGACGGCACTACCAACCGAATTGGTTCTAACTCTGGTGTGATGGCGCAAGTCGGTCCTACCAGCCCTGCAGAAGACATTCCACAAGGCGACTTGGACACAGCCAAGGCTTACGGTGCTCGCGTGGCAGCCATGGCTGCCAAATTGCGCGCTTAATTCAAAGGCTGCTTCGCGGCAGCCATGTTGAATGAACAAGCAGTACGGCCTTTGGGGGCTGTGCTGCTTTTATTTTTGGAGCGTTTCGGTTGGCTTCAAAGTTTCCAATGAAGTGTCCACCGCGCGTCGTTCATCAAAGACAAAGCAACCGCCGTCGTAGTGTGAGCCGTCGGTCTCTTCAAAATATTTCAAGATGCCGCCTTCCAACTGGTAAGTGTGCGGAAGACCGTTTTGCTGCATGAAGATGGCAGCTTTTTCACACCTGATACCACCCGTGCAAAAGCTGATGATGGTTTTGTCTTGCAGCTCTTCTTTGTGCGCCCGCAAAGCGTCTGGGAATTCTGTGAATTTGGTCAAGCGCCAGTCTATGGCGCCCTTGAATGTGCCTTCATCCACCTCGTAGTCATTGCGAGTGTCCAAGACGACCACAGGGCGGCCATTGTCGTCAAAACCTTGATCGAGCCAGCGTTTGGCTGTGGCTGGTGTCACCGCCGGAGCGCGTCCTTCGGCCGGCCGAATGGTGGGGTGGTTCATGCGAATAATTTCGCCTTTGACCTTGACCAACATTTTTTTGAAGGGCACCGTTTCGGACCAGCTTTCTTTGGGGGCAATGTCCGAAAACCTAGGATCCGTGTGGAGTTCAGCCACAAAACCTCTGACAGCCTCGGCGGAGCCTGCTAAGAATAAATTAATGCCTTCTTCTGCAAGCAAAATCGTCCCTTTTAAGCCGCGAGACAAGCAGCGATCAAGGAGCAGGGGGCGAAGTTCTTCGGCATCCGGCAGCGGGACGAACTTGTAGGACGAAATATTCAAAATATTGTTCACCCCTGTATTGTAGAAAACATCTGAAGCTGCTTCTACAATGGACCTATGTTTGTTCATTTGCGCCTTCATTCCGAATTCTCCATCGTCGATTCCACCTGCCGCATTGACGATGTGGTGCAGGCTGCGGCAGACGATCAGCAGCCCGCTTTGGCCATCACAGACCTGAGCAATTTATTTGGCGCCATCAAGTTTTACAAAGCGGCTCGCGGCAAGGGTGTACAGCCTATTTTGGGCGCAGAGATCTTTTTGGAAGGCTTGGGTGCCGATCCGTTGGCCTTGTCTCGCGTCATGGTACTGGTTCAAAATTCGCAAGGCTATTTGAACCTTTCAGAACTGCTGGCGCGCGCTTGGACGCAAAACATGGTCAAGAACAACGCTGTGGTGAAGTTGGCTTGGCTCCAGGAGTTGTCAGAAGGATTGATTCTTTTGTCGGGTGCGCAAGCCGGACCGGTCGGCCAGGCCTTGGTGCAAGGCGATAACTCTCGCGCCGCCGAAATTGCTTTGCAGTTGGCGTCCATATTTACGCACCGTTTCTATTTGGAAATTCAACGCGCTGGCAGACCCGAAGACAATGGCCATGTAGTGGCCGCTGTCAAATTGGCTTCTAGGTTGAGCCTCCCTGTGGTGGCCACACATCCCGTTCAGTTTTTAGCCCAAGACGATTACGAATCGCATGAAGCGCGTGTGTGTATTTCTGAGGGCGAAATATTAGGCAATCAGCGTCGTGTGCGAAAGTTCACACGTGACCAATATTTCAAGTCTTCGGCAGAGATGCAAGCTTTGTTTGCCGATGTGCCCAGTGCTTTGGCCAACTCGGTAGAAATTGCCAAGCGATGCAATTTGTCTCTGGTCTTGGGTAAGCCGCAACTGCCCAATTACCCCACGCCCATAACCGATGGCAAACCCATGCCCATCGAGGACTATTTCCGTTTGTTGTCAGTCGAGGGATTGGAAGAGCGCTTGGTGCATTTGTACCCCGATGCAGCCAAGCGTGAGGCAGAGCGGCCGCGCTACGCAGAGCGCTTGGAATTTGAGATCAACACCATTTTGAAGATGGGCTTCCCAGGTTATTTTTTAATCGTTGGGGACTTCATCAATTGGGCCAAGAAAAACGGTTGCCCCGTAGGACCAGGTCGTGGTTCGGGTGCGGGCTCATTGGTCGCCTATTCTTTGAAGATTACCGACCTCGATCCCCTGCAATACAACTTGCTGTTTGAGCGCTTCTTAAATCCAGAGCGGGTTTCGATGCCTGACTTTGACATCGATTTTTGTCAGACCAACCGAGACCGCGTCATTGACTATGTCAAGGACAAATACGGTCGTGACGCGGTCAGTCAAATTGCCACCTTCGGCACCATGGCTGCGCGTGCTGCCATTCGTGACGTGGGCCGTGTGCTCGATATGAGTTACATGTTCTGCGATGGCATCAGCAAGCTCATACCCAACAAGCCTGGTCAACACATCACCATCGATGGTGCCATCAAGGCCGAGCCTGTCTTGGCTGAGCGTTTAGAAAAAGAAGACGAAGTAAAAACTTTGTTGGCGCTTGCACAAAAACTCGAAGGCATGACCCGCAACGTAGGCATGCACGCCGGTGGTGTATTGATTGCACCCGGCAAGCTCACAGATTTTTGTCCTTTGTACCAGCAGCCAGGCAGCACGTCTGCGG
>JACCDJ010725844.1_pt1 | contig 15024 bp, 16 predicted proteins | sample 7444481 | NCBI WGS metagenome assembly JACCDJ01 (sample SAMN15323435, study PRJNA562643) | freshwater metagenome | isolation source: river surface water | place: USA:Blue River Watershed | collected 2017-08-15 | reverse complement strand
GTGAGCGTTTTGGCCCACGATGTATTCGTCCCCCCGCTCACAATGCGCCATCAAGGCGCACAAGTTGCTCTGCGTGCCAGAAGGCATGAACAGCGCAGCTTCTTTGCCGGTGATCTGCGCGATGCGTTCTTGCAAGGCGTTAACCGTCGGGTCATCGCCAAACACATCGTCGCCCAAAGGGGCGTTCAACATGGCTTCGCGCATCGCCGCTGTGGGTTGTGTGACGGTGTCGCTGCGCAAATCAATCATGATCGCTCCAGAAAGTTCTTGAGCATGGCGTGGCCATGCTCGGTGAGGATGGATTCGGGGTGGAACTGCACACCCTCGATGTCGAGCTCAGTGTGGCGCACGCCCATGATCTCGCCATCGCCAGTCCAGGCCGTGACTTTAAGGCATGGTGGGCAAGTGGTCCGCTCAATCGCCAGCGAGTGGTAACGGTTAACGGTGAAATGTTGGGGCAGGCCCGAGAACACACCTTCTTGCGTTGTGGTGATGACACTGGTCTTGCCGTGCATCAACTCTTGCGCCCGAACGATCTTGCCGCCAAAGGCCGCGCCAATGCTCTGGTGCCCCAGGCACACGCCCAGAATGGGCAACTTGCCCGCGAAGTGCTGGATGGCCGCCACCGAGATGCCCGCCTCGGCTGGCGAACAGGGACCGGGCGAGATCACCAAGCGATCGGGTTGGCGCGCTGCAATGCCTTCCAGGGTGATTTCGTCGTTGCGAAACACCTCAACTTCTGCCCCCAACTCGCCAAAGTACTGCACGATGTTGTAGGTGAAGGAGTCGTAGTTGTCGACCATCAGGAGTTTGATTTTTTTCGCCATGATCACTCCAAGCCTTCTTCGACCAATTCACTGGCCCGCAGCAAGGCACGCGCCTTGTGCTCGGTTTCGCGCCACTCCATCTCGGGCACCGAATCGGCCACCACCCCGGCAGCGGCTTGCACGTACAGGGTCTGGTCTTTGATGACCGCGGTGCGAATCGCAATGGCCACGTCCATGTCGCCCGCATAACTGATGTAGCCGCAGGCCCCACCGTAAATGCCGCGCTTGACGGGCTCGAACTGGTCGATCAACTCCATCGCATGCACCTTGGGCGCACCCGTCAAGGTGCCCGCCGGGAAGGTGGCTTTGAGCACGTCCATATTGCTCATGCCCTCGTTCAACACACCTTCGACGTTGCTCACGATGTGCATGACATGGCTGTAGCGCTCGACCACAAAGGCCTCGGTCACCTTGACCGAGCCGATCTGGGCGATGCGGCCAATGTCGTTGCGTGCCAAGTCGATCAGCATCACATGCTCGGCGCGCTCTTTCGGGTCGTTGATCAAGTCCTGCTCGGCGGCCTTGTCCTTTTCGGGCGTCGCGCCGCGCGGGCGTGTGCCCGCCAAGGGGCGGATGATGACTTTGGCGCCCTCTTCGGTAAGTTCCTGGCGCACCAGAATCTCGGGGCTGGCCCCAACGACATGGAAGTCGCCGAAGTTGTAGAAATACATGTAGGGGCTGGGGTTGAGCGAACGCAGCGCCCGGTACAGCGAGAGTGGGCTCTCGGTGTAACGCTTCTTGATGCGCTGGCCCACTTGCACCTGCATGAAGTCGCCACCGGCGATCAGTTCCTTGGCTTTTTCCACCGCCGCGATGTAATCGGCTTTGGCAAAGTCCCGCTCAGCCGGATACGACTGGCTGGCCTTGACCACAGGCGCGCTGACCGAGTACTTGAGCTGCTCTTTGAGGTCGCGCAAACGTTTTTTGGCGCTGACATAGGCCTCTGGCGTGGCCGGGTCGGCGTACACCATCAGATAAAGCTTGCCCGACAGGTTGTCGATCACCGCCAGTTCTTCGCACTGCAGCAGCAAGATGTCGGGTGTGCCCAGGGTGTCGGGCGGGCAGGTTTTTTCGAGTTTTTTCTCGATGTAACGCACGGCGTCGTAGCCGAAATAGCCTGCCAGACCACCGCAAAAACGCGGTAAACCGGGGCGCAAGGCGACCTTGAATCGCTTTTGGTATTGCTCGATGAAGTCCAACGGGTTGCCCGTGGCCGTTTCGATGACTGCGCCATCGTGCACCACTTCGGTCTTGGCTTCAGCGCCAAAGCCGCTGGCGCGCAGCAAGGTACGGGCTGGCAAGCCGATGAAGCTGTAGCGACCAAAACGCTCGCCACCCACCACCGATTCAAGCAAGAAGCTGTACTTGCCGTTGTCCTTGGTGTGGGCCAGTTTCAGGTAAAGCGACAGGGGGGTTTCCAGGTCCGCAAAGGCCTCCAGCATGAGGGGAATGCGGTTGTAGCCTTGGCTGGCCAGGCTTTTGAATTCAAGTTCGGTGATCACAGGCTAGAGCCTCCAAAGCGCTCAGCGACCTCGTTCGAGGTGCTTTCCATTCATCCAAGTGCCCGGTCATGGTGAGCATGACTGCGGGCGCGGGGGGCGGGCAAGGCCGCACGTGGGTGGGGTCAGGCTGGCTGACGCCAGGGCCAGGCTCCCCGGCCTTCCGCTGGGGAATGGCTCGGCAGGCAGGCTGCGCAGGAGTGGCTTGGGATGAACATGATGGGCCAAGTGTAGCAAAGCCCTGACCTGGGGTCTGGTCCGACGTGATCGACCACCGACTCAGCCTGCCACATGGTTCATGCCAAACGGATCGGCAGATCGGCCAAGGTGTCCAACCAAGCCGCCGCGGGCGTGTCTTGCACGGGTTGCCCGTGGTTATAGCCATAGGTGACCAGCACCACAGGACAACCCGCGGCATGCGCCGCCTGAGCGTCATTGCTGGAATCGCCCACCATCAAGGTGCGTGTGACGGCCGTCCCCAGCGCTTCGCAGGTTTTCAGAATGGGCAAAGGGTCCGGTTTTTTGCGCTCGAAACTGTCCCCGCCAAAAACCCGTGCAAAAAAATGGGTCAAGGACTTTTCTTTCAACAAGGCTTGGGCAAAAGCAAGGGGTTTGTTGGTCAGGCAGGCCATGGGCACCCCTTGGCCCGCCAAGCCATGCAGCGCCTCCAACACTCCCGGATACACATCGGCAAATTGCCCGTTGATGGCCATGTAGTGGTGTTGGTAGCGTTGCCATGCACGGTCAAACAAGGCATCGACCGACAAAGCAGGACAGGCCTGGCCAACCCCCTTGACCTCTGGCCTGGCGACTTGATAAGCCAGCAGACTGCGTATCAGGTGTTCCGACCCTTTGCCAATGGTTTGCTCGATCAGCGCATCCGGCACCGAGGGCAAATTCAAATCGGCCATGGTGCGATGCAAAGCCACCTGAAAATCACCCAAGGTGTTGACCATGGTGCCATCCAGGTCAAAAATGACCGCTTCGATCTGCTTCAAGTCATGGGCATGGACCGTCATGTCAGCCCAACGCCACGCGCATCTGGTCGATCACGGCCTTGTAGTCGGGTTTGCCAAAAATGGCACTGCCCGCCACAAAGGTGTCGGCCCCTGCATCGGCCACTCGGCGGATGTTGTCGGCCTTGATGCCGCCGTCCACTTCCAGGCGAATGTCGCGGCCACTGGCATCGATGAGCTTGCGCACATGCTCTATCTTGCGCAAGGCCGAATCGATGAAGCTTTGCCCCCCAAAGCCCGGGTTGACGCTCATGATCAGGATCAGGTCGATCTCATCGATCGTCCACTCCAGCACATCCAGCGGCTCAGCCGGGTTGAACACCAAGCCCGCCTTGACACCCTTGCTTTTGATGGCCTGAATGCTGCGGTGCACATGGGCGCTGGCATCCGGATGAAAACTGATCAGGTCAGCCCCCGCCTCGGCAAATGAGGCTGCCAACGCATCCACGGGCGAAATCATCAAATGCACATCGATCGGCACAGCCACGCCTGCAGCGGTTTTGGCGTGCGGCTTGAGCGCCTGGCAAATCATGGGGCCGAAAGTGAGGTTGGGCACGTAATGGTGGTCCATCACATCAAAGTGGATCCAGTCGGCTCCGGCGTCGATGACGCTTTTGACTTCCTCGCCCAAGCGGGCGAAATCAGCCGATAGGATGGAAGGGGCAATTCTGAAGGTCTTGGTCATCTGCGAATTGTCGCAGTTAACATCGCCGAATGTCTGCCTACAACGTTCTCATCGAGGTCATGCCCCATTACGTGGCCGACCAAAGTCATCCTCTTCAAGAGGTTTTCGCTTTTGCATACACCGTCACCGTGACCAACACAGGGCAGGTGCCCGTGCAACTGATCTCACGTCACTGGGTGATTCAAGACGAACGCGGGCACAAGGAAGAGGTCAAAGGCTTGGGTGTGGTTGGGCAGCAGCCGCTGCTGCGCCCCGGAGAATCATTCCAGTACAGCAGTGGCTGTCGCTTGCGTGCGCCCAGTGGCACCATGGGCGGGAGTTACTTTTTTGTGGCCGAAGACGGACACCGGTTTGATGCCAGCATCGCCACATTTGTTTTGGATTCTTCCACCGCCCTGCCCACAGGGCGCACCCTGCACTGAACCGCAGACCTGGCTTGACTTGCGGTTAAGCTCACAGGCATGGGTGAATTTGAGCTGATTGAACGTTTTTTCAAGCGACCGGCACGAAGCGCCGTTGTCGGTGTGGGCGACGATTGCGCCATCTGGGCGCCCCAACCGGGTCAGCAACTGGCTTTTTCGTCGGACATGCTGGTGGAAGGCCGTCATTTCCTGTCCACTGTGAACCCCCGTCATTTGGGTCACAAAGCCCTGGCCGTGAACCTGAGCGATCTGGCCGCCTGCGGCGCTGTGCCACGCGCTTTTTTGCTGTCCTTGTCCTTGCCCCGGGTCGATGAAGATTGGTTGTCCGACTTTTCGCAAGGCTTGTTTGCGCTGGCCGATGCGCACGATTGCGAGTTGATCGGTGGCGACACCACCCAAGGGCCCTTGAACATCAGCATCACCGTGATGGGAGAAGTCCCGGTGGGGCAAGCCATCTTGCGCAGCGGGGCTCAGGTGGGCGATGACATCTATGTGAGTGGCCATCTGGGAGATGCCCGCTTGGCCCTGGAGGCGTTTCGAGGCCATTTGAGCCTGCCGCAAAACATTTTTGAACTGGCCAGGTCCCGCCTGGAAAGCCCCACACCTCGCAACACTTTAGGGGTGTCGCTGCGCGGTCTGGCTCACGCCATGGCCGATGTCAGCGATGGCCTGCTGGGCGACCTGGGGCATATCCTGAAAGCCAGTGGAGCCGGGGCTGTTTTGTCCTTACCGGCCCTTTCGGGCTTGATGATGAGCCGACCTCTTTGGACCTGCCCGCAGGAATGGCTGTTGCGGTGTGTACTGTCTGGCGGTGACGACTATGAACTGGTGTTCACGGCCCCAGCCTCATCACGCCAAGCGCTTGAATCTGCGGCATCCGACTGCGGCACGCAGATTACCCACATTGGCCAGATCAGCGCCGAACCCTCCGTGCGTTTGGTCGATGAAAAAGGCACTGTTCAGCCCGCCTCATACCCCTCATTTGATCACTTCGCATGACCACGAGTTGGCCACACCCTGAAGCGCGCCCCCCCGACGCACCAGGCCCCCTGCGGCCGACGGCCGCCTTCATGCTCAAGCACCCTGCCCATCTGATCGCTTTGGGCTTGGGCTCTGGTTTGTCACCCAAAGCGCCGGGAACCGTTGGCAGCTTGTGGGGCTGGGTGTCTTGGTTGCTGATTCAGCACCATCTGTCCACCCCCATGCAAGCCATGGTGATTGTGGTGGGTCTCTTGTTGGGCTGGTGGGCATGCACCGTCACAGCCCGACATCTGCGCGTGTGCGATCCGGGTGCCATTGTTTGGGATGAAATTGTGGCCATGTGGCTGATCTTCTTCCTGGTCATGCCCACCGACTTCATGGGACAACTGGCTGCTTTTGCGCTGTTCCGGTTTTTTGATGCGGTCAAACCGGGCCCGGTGGCTTGGGCTGACGGATTGTTCAAGGGTTTTGGCTGGCGCGGCGGTTTCGGAATCGTTCTGGATGACCTGGTCGCCGCTTTTTGTACCCTGCTCGTGATTGCTTTGTGGAGGTATGCCACATGACCGATTTGACTACCCGTCTGGCTTCCCGGTTGACCGCCTTGAACTGGATGATGGCCACCGCCGAAAGCTGTACAGGTGGCTTGATTGCCGCCCATTGCACCGACCTGCCGGGCTCCAGCAAATGGTTTGAGCGGGGGTTTGTGACCTACTCGAACGCGGCCAAGACCGAGTTGCTGGGCGTCCCACCGGATGTGATCGCCGCCGAGGGCGCAGTCAGCGAGTCAGTCGCCCGCGCCATGGCGCTGGGCGCTTATTACCGAACCCCCGCCAGGGTTTCGGTGGCCGTCACCGGTGTCGCAGGCCCCGATGGGGGCAGCGCCGACAAACCCGTGGGCACCGTCTGGCTGGCTTGGTGCATCGATGGCCAGGTGCACGCCGAGCGCCAGCAGTTTGAGGGCCAGCGCCATACCATCCGCGAAGCTACCGTGGCCCACAGTCTGCAAGGCTTGCTGCAACGACTGCCGCATGCACCCACCTGAGTACGGCCAAGGCTCAAGGGGCAAAACCATCAAAAAACCCGCTGAAAAGCGGGTTTTTTGATGGTGACGAGGCCCTGCATCAGGGCCTGCCGACAGGTGTCAGGCTGCGGCGAGCCAGTACCCTGCGTTGAAAGGGCTGCTCATGCGCAGCGCCAGGGGAGAAACGTCCACCAACTTGTCGGTGGGCATTTTTTCACCTTCTTCGATCGATTCGGCCATGGTGGCGTCTTCGGTTTGTGCCTCATTCGCCCGTCCTGCTTGGCTGTTTTGCGCAGAACGGGCTACAGAAAAGAATAGAAGCATCGGAAGGGTACCTTCCTGTCTCCCCAGTAATCGGCGGTGTCGCGGAAGATGTCCAGCAATTGCTCGCGGGCTTCCTTGTCAAATTTGACGTGCGCCGGAATCTGCTCCAAAACCACAATGAAACCTGGCTGTGGGCCCGATTTGTGCAAAGGGTCCGTCATGCAGTCGTACAAAGCATCAAAGTTCTTGCCGAAATGCGATGGCAATGTGAATTGCGCACCGATCAAATCCAGCACGTCCTGTTTGCTTTGGGCTTCGGCCAAATTGGCATACAAAAAGTGGTGGCCCAAGCCTTGGGCGGCTTCCTGCAAATCGCTCACGCGGTAGGCGCGAATCGACTGCACGATGTTAGACCTCACGCCCTTCAGGGGCGCCTCTTGGTCATGGCGTGTCAGCGTGTCCATCTCCGTGGTCTTTCTCAAACAAGAATCAAGATCCTTCGACCATCAAGCGAAAACTCGCATAGTGGTCTTGGGTGTAATAACAGGCTTTCGGCTGTGTCGGCACTTGGCCACCGCAAACAATGCGGCGAGCCCCTCGATGGCCAACGCCTGGCGTCCTGACGGTGTATTCGCGGTAAAAACCACGCTCATGTCGGGGCAAAAGCCGCTCACGATTGCCAAAAACCGTACCGTCCTTGTCGTAAGGAAAGGGGCCACCCTTCCGAATGGCCGCATAGGTCTCTTGTGCTTCGCGGGGCAACTCTGACAACCTGACGGTGGCCAAAGACGTCGCCTCTTGAGGTGCCTGGGCATGCACCAAAATTGTGCAAGCCATCAAAATAAAACCCATCAGCAGGGTGAACCAAGTCTGACGGGTCAAGGCGTGTTGCAGCACCCTCATGAATAAACCTTTCAGGAGCATCCGGGTTTACCCGAAAACTCGAAGGCGCTAGTGTGCGACAAATGCGATAAAAATGCAAGCGAATGCCCAATAAACAGGCAAAGGTATTTTGAACATTTTCATGTCAAGTGAGCGCACACCCTCATTCACGCGCTTATCTCGCTGCGTTGGCATCGGCCACGGTCAAGGCCGTCATGTTGACAATCCGGCGCACCGTGGTGCTGGGCGTCAAGATATGAACAGGCTTGGCGGCGCCCAGCAAAACCGGACCCACGGCAATGTTGCCGCCGGCTGCCGTCTTGAGCAGGTTGTAGGCAATGTTGGCAGCATCAATATTTGGCAAAACCAGTAAATTGGCATCGCCGATCAAGGTGCTGTTGGGCATGATGGCGTGCCGAGCGGCGGCATCGAGCGCGACGTCACCGTGCATTTCGCCATCCACCTCCAGCCAAGGGGCCTTGTCGCGCAGCAAGTTCAGCACGTCGCGCATCTTGACCGCACTGGGCTGGTTGGAGGATCCAAAATTGGAGTGCGACAACAAGGCCGCCTTGGGCTGGATACCAAAACGGCGCATTTCTTCCGCCGCCATCACGGTGAATTCGGCCAATTGCTCGGCGCTGGGGTCGTAGTTGACGTGGGTGTCGACCATGAAGACTTGGCGTCCTGGCAGCATCAAACCATTCATGCAGGCAAACGTGTTGACGCCGGCTCGCTTGCCAATCACCTGGTCGATGTAGTTCAGGTGCATCGGGTTGGTGCCCCAGGTGCCGCAAATCATGCCGTCCACATCACCTTTGTGCAGCAACATCGCTCCAATGAGGGAGAGGCGCCGACGCATTTCGATTTTGGCCATTTGCTGGGTGATGCCCTTGCGCTCGGTCATGCGGTGGTAGGTCTGCCAAAAATCTCGGTAGCGGTGGTCGTCTTCCACGTTGACGACGTCGTAATCGAGTTCCTCCCTGAGCCGCAAACCGAACTTTTCAATGCGCTCGGCGATCACGGCAGGTCGGCCAATCAGGGTGGGGCGCGCAATGCCTTCGTCCACCACAATCTGGGCGGCGCGCAGCACGCGCTCTTCTTCACCTTCGCTGTAGGCAATGCGTTTTTTCAGTGCACGCTTGGCCGCCGTGAAAATCGGCTTCATCATCGTGCCCGATGCGTACACAAAGCCCTGCAAGCTCTCGCGATAGGCGTCCATGTCCTTGATCGGTCTCAAGGCCACACCACTGTCTGCCGCCGCTTGGGCGACTGCAGGCGCAATTTTGATCATCAAGCGGGGGTCAAACGGCTTGGGAATCAAATACTCAGGCCCAAATGCCAGAGGCTCTCCGGCATAGGCCGCAGCCACGACCTCGCTTTGCTCGGCTTGGGCCAATTCGGCGATGGCATGCACCGCGGCGATTTCCATCTCCAGCGTGATGGTGGTCGCGCCACTGTCGAGTGCACCGCGGAAGATGTAAGGGAAACACAGGACGTTGTTGACCTGATTGGGGTAGTCGGTGCGGCCCGTGGCCATGATGGCGTCGTCGCGCACGGCCTTGACGTCTTCGGGGTTGATTTCGGGGTTGGGGTTGGCCAAAGCAAAGATCAAGGGCTTGGCTGCCATTTTCTTGACCATGTCTTGCTTGAGCACGCCGCCTGCCGACAGCCCCAGGAACACGTCGGCGCCTTCGATGACCTGGGACAAGGTGCGCAGGTCGGTTTTTTGCACAAACTGGATCTTGTCCTCGTCCATCAGCTCGGTGCGGCCTTCATAGACCACACCGGCCAAGTCGGTGACCCAAATGTTCTCGCGCGGAATGCCCAACTTGACCAAAAGGCCCAGGCAGGCCAGGGCGGCTGCGCCCGCACCCGAGGTCACGAGTTTGATTTTTTGGGGGTCTTTGCCCACGACCTTCAGTCCGTTCAAGATGGCCGCGCCCACAACAATCGCCGTGCCGTGCTGGTCGTCATGAAAGACCGGGATCTTCATGCGTTCGCGCAGCTTGCGCTCGATGTAGAAACAGCCGGGGGCTTTGATGTCTTCGAGGTTGATGCCCCCGAAGGTGGGCTCGAGCGAGGCGATGATCTCGACGAGTTTGTCAGGGTCTTTTTCGTTGATCTCGATGTCGAACACGTCAATGCCCGAGAACTTCTTGAACAGAACGCCTTTGCCCTCCATCACCGGCTTGGAGGCCAAGGGGCCGATGTCGCCCAGGCCCAGCACGGCCGTGCCGTTGGTGACCACCCCCACCAAGTTGCCCCGGCTGGTGTAGCGGAAGGCGGCGTTGGGGTCCTTCACAATTTCTTCACAAGGTGCGGCCACCCCGGGCGAATAGGCCAGCGCCAAATCGTGCTGGTTCACCAGCTGCTTGGTGGCGGCGATCGCCACCTTGCCGGGGGTCGGAAACTCATGGTATTCGAGCGCCGCTTTGCGCAATTGAGCGCGTTTTTCTTCGGCTTGAACCTTGTTGGTCATGGATGTGCTCCGCTGTAAGTTTTTCCAGTGGGCTGCTGGGGTTCAGCAGCCTTCTTGTATGCATTCGAACACATGGGTGGGCGTGTCGAAACGGTGGTCGTTTCATTGTAGGCCCCGGATTAGGGGATCAACACTGCGTAAATCTGCGTAGCAAGTGAGTTAGCTTTTGACTTTTTGGCACAAATGAGGCCCCTCAGGGCGGCTGTTCAGCGCAAATGCTTCCAGGCTTTGTGCTGCAAAGCCTGTGCCACGCAGACCGACCGTTGCCCTGGAATGACTTGAAAAGACGCACCGGCTTGCAAACGACCCGTCTGGTCCACCGCCAGGTAAAAGCCACAACGCCCGCTTTGCACCATGTCTTTGGCGGCCAAGTCATAGCCCATGACGGCATTGAACTTGCCGCAGGGCTCGCGCGGCTGGGTCACGCGCAGGACCACCTCGCCAAAATCCAAGCGGTCGCCCACGAAGAGGTCTTGTTCCAGCACACCTTGCAGGCTCAGGTTCTCCCCCAAATAGCCCGGTGCCAAAGCTTCTTCAAACATCGTCGCGCCCCGCACTTGCCGCTGCGCCTGCCACCAGGCCAGATGCTCGGATGGCAAGGCGTAGACCGCTTTGCTCAGGCCGCCATGCACCGACAAATCAGCTTGCTCGTCACCGGCCAGCCCCAGCACCCCGACCTCGATGGGGCCAGAGACTGTGGTTTTGCCAATGGCCGACACCAGCTTGCGGCCGCCCACCCTCAAGGGGCGCACTTGGCCGGTCTGGATGGCGAGCAGCGTGCCCGACGAACCGCGCTGCAAAGTCGGCTGCACATTGGGCGGCATGGGCCCTTCAGCCCCGCATCAGGGCTTCGATCTCATCGGCCTTGACCGGCACGCCCCGGGTGATCAGCTCACAACCGGTGGCGGTCACGATGGCGTCGTCCTCGATGCGGATGCCGATGTGGTGAAACTTCTCGGGCACACCCGGTGCAGGGCGCACATACAGCCCCGGCTCGATGGTCAGCACCATGCCCGGTTGCAAGATGCGGCTGGGGCGGTCCTTGATGAGTTCGCCGCTGAGCGGGTCCTTGCGCTCACTGCTTTGACCCACTTGCGAGGGCTCGACATAGCTGCCGCAATCGTGCACGTCCATGCCCAACCAGTGACCGGTGCGGTGCATGTAAAACTGAAAGTAGCTGCGGTTGGCGATCACGTCCTGTGCGTTGCCCACTTTGTTCTTGTCGAGCAAGCCCACATCGAGCAAGCCCTGCGCCAAAACGGCCACAGTGGCTTCGTGCGGGTCCACAAAACGCGCACCCGCCTTGGTGGCGGCCACGGCCGCGTCTTGCGAGGCCAGCACCAGGTCATACAGGGCACGTTGCGGCCCGGTGAACTTTCCATTGGCCGGGAAGGTGCGGGTGATGTCGCTGGCGTAACCGTCCAGCTCGCACCCCGCGTCGATGAGCACCAAGTCGCCATCCCGGATCAAGGCGGTGTCGGCACGGTAATGCAGCACGCAGGCATTGGCCCCGCCCGCCACGATCGAGCCATAGGCCGGGTACTGCGAGCCGTGCTGGCGGAACTCGTGCAGCAGCTCGGCATCCAAATGGTATTCGCGCACCTCTTGGCCCGCACGCAGCATGCTGGCGCTGCGCTGCATGGCGCGGATGTGGGCGCGGGCGCTGATGGCCGAGGCGCGGCGCATGATGCCCTGCTCATGCGCGTCTTTGACCAAGCGCATCTCGTCGAGCAAGCTGCACAGGTCGCGCTGCTGGTCGGGGCACAAAGCGCCGTAGCGCACCCGCGCACGCACCGACTGCAGCCAAGCATCCACGCGGCCCTCCAAGCCCGAATGGATGGCAAACGGGTACCAGACGGTGCTGCGGTTTTCCAGCAGCTTGGGCATCTGTGCGGCCAACTCGGCCGACGACAGGGCCCGGCTCACGCCCAAAGCGGCGGGCGCAGCTTCTGGCCCCAAACGGATGCCATCCCAAATTTCGCGCTCCAGGTCTTTGGGTTGGCAAAACAGCGTGGTCTCGCCCTCGGCCGTGATCACCAGCGTGGCCTGCGGCTCGGTGAAACCCGTCAGGTAATAAAAATAGCTGTCGTGCCGGTACAGGTAATCGCTGTCGCGGTTGCGCTGGCGCTCGGGTGCGGTGGGGATGATGGCAATGCCGCCCGCGCCCAATTGGGCGGCCAGGCGGGCACGGCGGTCGGCGTACAGGGTGTTGTTCATGCGCGTGACGTCATGTGAAAAAGGTCACCCATTATGGGCGAGCCGATACCCCGCAAGGGGTCTCGGCTTTGACTGCTTTGGGGGGCGACGCCGCGCGCTCCCATTGAATTCATGCGTTCAGTTGCGCCAGCCGCTCGGGGGTGCCCACATCGGTCCAAGCGCCGGCGTACACCTCGCCCGTGACCTGCCCCCGGTCCATGGCGGCGCGCAGCAAAGGGGCCAGGGCCAGCGCGACGCCCTCCGGGTTACCCGGCGTCAGGCCACAAGCTGCAAAAAAGGCTTTTTTATAGAGCGCCACGGTGCTGAAGGTGTATTGGCAAGCCTCAGCGCCTTTGGGCAAGTTGAGCACGTGCCCCGTGGCCGACAGGCCAAAGTCCCCCCCCGGGTTGTGCGCCGGGTTGGGCACCAGCCACAGGTGCGCCAGGGCGGGGCTGGCTTCAAAGCGCTGGACAACCTGCGCAGTGAACACGAAATCGGGGGCAAACACATCGCCCGCCACCACCCAAAACACCTCGGCCAGATGGGGCAAGGCGCGCACGATGCCGCCTGCGGTTTCCAGGGCGTGGCCAAAATCCTGGCCCTCGTGCGAATACGTCACATCCACCACCGGCAGGTCTGGCCAGCGGACCTGATCGCCAAAATGCTCCGATATGCTCGACCCCAGCCAGGCGGTGTTGACCAGCTGGCGCGTGAAGCCGCCCCGGGCCAGCGCCTGCATGGGCCACTGCATCAGGGCTTGGCCGCGCACGGTCAGCAAGGGTTTGGGCGTGCTGTCGGTCAGAGGGCGCATGCGCTCACCGCGCCCGGCGGCCAACACCATGGCCTGAGAATCAAGAGTGAAAGACATGCCCCGGATATTGCCATGGCTGGAGGCGCTCACGAGACAGCGCCCGCTGGCCCGGGAGCCCTAAACTCATTTTTCAACGCCCGACCCGCACACTGGTCGGCTGGCCAAGAAAGAGCACCGCCATGACACGCCCCCTGCCCGCCGTGATTGCCGCCGTACAAAACGCCTCTCAGCGCATGGCCGACCGCCACACCCCTTTTGTCATGAACGAGTGGTATGTGGCCGCATTCGGCGAAGAAATCCAACACCCTTTGCTGGCCCGCACCTTGCTCGGCAAACGCCTGGTGTTCTTTCGCAACACCCAGGGGCAAGTGGTGGCGCTGGAAGACCGCTGCCCGCACCGCTCCATGCCCTTGTCGGCCGGGACCTTGGAGCAAGACACCATCGTGTGCGGCTACCATGGCCTGCGGTTCAACAGCGCAGGCGACTGCATCGAAGTGCCCTCGCAAGCGAACTGCCCGCACAACATGGGCATCCGCGCTTACCGCACCCACGAACGCGGCGCGGTGGTCTGGATCTGGATGGGTGAGGAGAGCCAAGCCGACCTCGGCAAACTGCCCGCGCAAGACTGGATGGAGAGCCCCGAGTGGGAACGCTCTCAAGGCTATCTGAGCTTGCAAGCGAGCTATGTGCGCCTGCACGAGAACCTGCTGGACTTGACGCATTTGAGCTTTTTACACGCCAAAAGTTTCGGCACGCCCGATTACGCCAAGGCCGCGTTCGAGACCGACATCGGCGACGGCCAATTCGCCTTGCTGCGCCAGGTGGTGCCGACCACGCTGCCCCCGGTGTGGGGTGTGCCCACTGGCCTGATAGGGCCAGACCAGGCCGCCCGCATCGTGCGCTCCGAGTTCCGCAGTCTCGGGCTGCACGAGGTGTCGGTGCTGTTTTACGACTGCCACCTGCCCGAAACAAACCGCCCGCAGTTCCGCATCCGCACCGCGCACATGCCCACGCCCGAGACCGCCACCAGCACGCATTACTTCATCGTGCATGGGCGGGACTTTGCGCTGGACGATCCCGGCACCACGCGCTTCATGCACGATCAACTTTTTGTGGCTTTTCAGGAAGACGTGGACGGCCTGGCGCTGCAAGAACAGGCCCTGGCCAGTACGCCCGCCGAGGACTTGTACGAATTTTCGGTGGCCGCCGATGCGCCGGCCGTGGCCATGCGCCGCTATGTGCTGGCCCGGCAACAAAAAGAAGCCCAGTCCTGATCACTTCTTGCTGGGCCTCACGCTGGACTGCGAGAGCCGGGTCAGCCGATGGACAACCGCTAAAATCACGGGTTTTCCAGAACCCCATCCCCGGAGCTGCCCACATGGCAAACCAGCAACAAATGGCCAACGCCATCCGCGCCCTTTCTATGGACGCTGTTCAACAAGCCAATTCGGGGCACCCCGGCGCACCCATGGGCATGGCCGACATGGCCGTGGCGCTGTGGGGCGATCACCTGCAGCACAACCCCAGCAACCCGCATTGGGCCAACCGCGACCGCTTTGTGCTGTCCAACGGCCACGGCTCGATGCTGATCTATTCGGTGCTGCACCTGACCGGCTACAAGCTGCCGATCGAAGAACTGAAGAACTTCCGTCAACTCCACAGCAAGACTGCGGGTCACCCCGAAGTGGGCATCACCCCCGGCGTGGAAACCACCACCGGCCCGCTGGGTCAGGGCATCACCAACGCCGTGGGCATGGCCCTGGCCGAAAAAATGCTGGCCGCCGAGTTCAACCAGCCTGGCCACGCCATCGTCAATCACCACACCTACGTGTTCTTGGGTGACGGTTGCCTGATGGAAGGCATCAGCCACGAAGCCGTTGCTCTGGCCGGGGCCTGGAAGCTGAACAAACTGATTGCGCTGTACGACGACAACGGCATCAG
>JACCDJ010217383.1_pt1 | contig 15026 bp, 16 predicted proteins | sample 7444481 | NCBI WGS metagenome assembly JACCDJ01 (sample SAMN15323435, study PRJNA562643) | freshwater metagenome | isolation source: river surface water | place: USA:Blue River Watershed | collected 2017-08-15 | reverse complement strand
GGAATAATCGCATCGATAACCTTGATACCAGTGGAGACTGGCTGGTCCACACTTTGACGAGTAACCACACCTGGAGCAACTTTTTCGATAGGATAAGTCTTGGTACTTTTTATAGCACCCCTTCCGTCGATAGCAACACCTCGAGCATTGACCACTCTACCGAGCAGACTATCATCTACAGGAATTTCCAAAATGCGTCCAGTAGACTTTACTTCGTCTCCTTCTTTAATATGAGAAAAGTCACCCAAAACGATGACTCCCACAGAATCATCTTCCAAGTTTAGGGCCACACCCACTTCACCCCTTGGAAAAGTAACCATTTCCGAAGATTTAATATCTGTCAGTCCGGATACTTTTACGATACCATCAAAAACCTCCATCACATGTCCGACCTTTTCGGCTTGGGCTTTGAGTGAAAAGTTTTCTATTTCCCTTTTTAAGTTTTCTACAATGGTGTTGTGGCTCATATCGGCTTATGCACTTTGCATTAAATAAGTTTTTAATTTCAAAATTTTTCCTTTGGTTGAGAGATCGATCACCTCATCTCCTACTTCGACTTTCATCCCCCCGAGTAAACTTTCTTTTATCACTTCAGTCAAGTTTATGTCATGAGCCTTATATCTTTTCTTGAGTTCCTGGATAAGCTCATACCGCTCAGTAGCCCCCAATCTACTCGCCGTGGAAACCCTGGCTTCCAGGATCCCATTTTCTTTATTTACTATTTTTTTTAGTTCTTCAAGAATTTGGGGTGCCTTGGAAACTAGTTTTCTTTTAGCTAAAAATTTTAACACATTTTGAAAATACGAAGTTGAATTTTTATGTTCTTTAGCTCCTTCATATATTCCCTGTGCGATATTTTTAAAAGATAATGTAGCCATAATTTTTATTACAAGTTGGCAAGCTCTTTGACGGCCTTTTCCTGCAAGCCAGAATCCTTGGTGCCAGTTATTTTTTCTGTAGCTAGCATCACCAAGCCCACAATCTCCTTCTTGGCATCCGCAACCATTTTTACTTTTTCAGCTTCGAGGGTTTTCTTTCCTCCTTCGATCATCTTGTCGACTTCGGCTTTCGCTTCCGCCAACATTTGTTCCTTTTTAGTTTGAGCCTCACGCTTTCCAGCCTCAAAGAGAGCTTGCGCTTCTTTTTTAGCTTTTGAAAGAGTATCCTCATAATCTTTTGTACTCTTCTCTAAGAGCTTTGCATTTTCCTTTGCATCATCTACACCCCTCTTTATCTTTTCACTTCTTTCCTCCATCAATTTAGAAAGAGGCTTGAGCGCATATACATACAGAACGACAAAAACTACGCCAAAGTTTATAGCTTGAGCAATAATTATCTTCCAGTCTATATGAAATGTAGCTATAAGTGGTTCCATTCTAATTTATTACTTAGATTGAGAACGCAATAACCAAAGCGTAAATAGCGATAGCTTCTGCGAAAGCACAAGCGAGAAGCATAGGTACAAGAATCTTGCCTGCAGCTTCAGGGTTTCGGCCGATAGCTTCCATGGCCTTTGAACCGATCATTCCAATAGCGATAGCTGGAGCGATAGCACCTAGTGCGATAGCAGCAGCCTTTGCGAATACTTCCATTTCCATATAATTTTTATTTTAATTAACTAACTTTATAATAATCGACTTTAATAATATTTCCCCACCTACGCACTATGTGTGAGCAGGCTTGTTTTCATGAGCTTCCCCATGATTTTCGGGTGCTTGATGGTGACCTTCTTCATGGTCATCGTGATCGTGATCACTTGCAGAAATTGTGAAATAAACTACAAGTAGAATTGAAAAGATGAGGGCCTGTATTACTCCAACTATAATTTCCAAAAATAGAAACGGAATCGGAACAGCATAAGCCATGATGGCAGCCATAGATGCTAAGAGAACTTCTCCAGCAAATACGTTCCCAAATAGACGGAAAGACAGCGATGCCACCTTTGCGAATTCACCTACAATTTCAATCAGACCAACAAAGAACGTGATGGGAGCGACAATGATTATTGTCGGATTCTTACGAAAATCGCGAAAAATCTGACCCAGCGCAGATATATTAACATATTTGTTAAAAGTTTTCCATATGCCTATAGAGAACACCCCGAAGATGTTTGCGCCGATCACAGCCATAACAGCCAGGGCTACAGTGGTATTAATATCTGCAGTCCCTCCACGTAGATATGGGATAAAAGCTTGACCATGTTCACCTTGCTCGATTATACCAAACCCCCCAAGTGGTAACAGTCCCAGCCAGTTGTTCAACAATATAAAAACAAAAGCAGATATTGCTACTGGAAAAATTTTTACGGAGAGATGTCTATTATTAGTAACTTGATCAAATAAACCCAGAGCTTGCTCGATCAAGACTTCAAAAATGTTTTGAAACTTATCTGGAACCTCGCTCAGCTTCTTGCGAAGTACTACTGAAAGTAAAATTATAATCCCGACTACCACCCAAGCCGTCAAAAGTGCATTTGTGATATTTAAATATTGAGTGTGCACTACAGGCTCAGCGAACAAGGTCACCTCATGAGACACTTCTTCATTAACGGAAGCTTGTTCATGCTCTGTGTTGGTTACAGGTTCATGATTTGTTTCTAAATTAGTTTCGTGTGTTGTTGTCATCTTGTTTATCTGATTTTATTATTTCTTTCATGTATCTGCCTGCGATTTTTATGATTCCGTAAGTCGATATTACAAATGAAACTACCGTCAGGCCTAAAAATATCCACGGCTTAGTATCAAATTTTCCATCCAAATATTTTCCAACTATTAAAGAGAAAATTATTGGACCCACTATCCAACCAGTAACCTCCGAGAATATCTCGAGAGCAGGCTCCCACCAAGGCTTCTTATTGGGTGTTTCTATCATAAAAACAAAGCCAGAATTTGGCTTTCGAGTATTATAGCCTAAATTAAAAAAAAGTAAAAGTGAGTGTGGAAGGAATCGGACCTTCGACCTCTGTCTTATCAGGACAGCGTTCTACCACTGAACTACACACTCAAAAAACTGTATAAGAAATATAACACAAATAAAATAAAAAACCACTCTTACGAGTGGCTTTTTATTTTCTAGAAAAAATCTAAAATTAGTATTCTCGGCGTCCACCTCCATTGTAGCCACCATTTCCACCTGTTCGTGGAGGGCGAGCTTCCATAGGGCGAGCTTCATTTACTGTAAGCTTTCGTCCTTCGAAATCTTGGTCATTGAACATTGAGATAGCCTTCGCTGCCTCTTCTTGAGATGACATTTCTACGAATCCAAATCCTTTTGAACGACCGGACATCTTGTCCATAATAATCACAGCGGATACAACTGATCCAGCTTGTGCGAAGAGGTCCCGAAGGGCATCTTCTTGTGTACTGTAAGGTAATCCCCCTACATATAGCTTTGTAGCCATACTATTTACTTCTCCCGTTTTAAAAAATCGGGCAAAAACTATTATTAACGTAAGGGCTCTATTTCGCTAAATGAGACCTTACAGAATGTATAATACCATACTTGATAGAGAAAGCAAAGTAATATGGTTTATTCCTCATCTTCACTACCCACTTCACCCGAAGTTAAAGCTTCTATCACACCACTGAGGTCCCCTTCTAGGATTTTTGGCAAATTATGCCAAGATTTTTTAATTCGGTGATCAGTCAATCGGTCTTGAGAATAGTTGTAGGTACGAATCTTTTCAGAACGGTCTCCTGTCCCAATCTGATCTTTGCGTTCGCCTGCATATTTAGCAGCCTCTTTTTCTTCTTCGAGTTGTTGCAGTTTAGCAGAGAGAATCCCCATAGCTTTTTCCTTATTGGCCAACTGACTTCGTTCGTTTGTAGAACGCACATCAATACCAGTCGGTTTATGGATTAGGCGAACAGCAGTTTCCACCTTGTTCACATTTTGGCCCCCCTTCCCACCAGAACGAGAGTATTCCATTTCAATATCGGCTGGATTGATAACAAAATTTACTTTCTTGCGAATTGGTAGCACAGCGACTGATGCAGTAGATGTATGCACTCGGCCATTTTTTTCAGTAGCTGGCACACGTTGCACTCGGTGCACCCCAGTTTCATAGCGAAGCAATTCGTAAACCCCCTTACCCTTTACTTCAAAACTCGCTTCCTTGTATCCCGAAGCATCACTCTTTTGTTCATAGTTAGTTTTCCATTGAAAGCCTTTTTCTTCGCAAAATTTTTCATACATATGTGCAAGCTCCCAAGCAAAAAGTGAGGCTTCATCTCCCCCTGCTCCAGCTCGAACTTCTAGCACAATCTCATTGGCCTGTTCAACTTCTTCTTTGTCTTTATCTAAAATATCTTGAACTTGTTTTTCGAGTCTTTCTTTTTCTTCTTGGATTGTGGCTAGTTCTTTAGCCGCAAGCTCATGCAGAGTCTCATCGCCAGCGAGCATCTCGCGAACTTCCACTTCTTCACGCAAAAGTTTCTCGAGCATGTCAGCGAGATAATTTGTACGGTGATCTTTTTTTAATTCAGATAGATCTAAGTTCATAACGTAAGAGCGAATTATTTTTTCGGTCTTTCGTAGGCTGACGAGCCGAGAAGGAGCAAATTTTTAGCAAAAAATTATGCGACCGAAAAAATAATTCGCTCTGGAGTATTTACTTCTTGGCTTTTACAGTAGCAGCTCGGCGCTTGTTGAATCGATCAACACGTCCAGCAGTGTCCATGATCTTTTCGTTACCTGTGTAGAAAGGGTGACATTGACTGCAGATTTCCATTCGAATTTCTGGTAGCGTAGAACCCACCAAGAAAACAGCCCCGCAAGCGCAGGTTGCCTTTGTTTTTATATCGTATTTTGGATGTGTGTCCTTTTTCATAACTCTCCTAGATTATCACGTATTTAATGAGAAAGCAAACCGCACTTAGAGTTGATCAATATCAGCTTGAATTTTAGCCTTAAAACTCATTACACTCTTGCTGTAACCACAAGATGTTCCCCCTGTACCATAATACTTACAAGCAGCAATATTTTGCGCACTAGCACCGTTCCCGACTGCCCCTAAATCTGTGAGGAATACAGCCGAAGCAAAGAAAGCATCCCTTGGAGCCCAAGGATCAGCATCATGCCCAAGAATATTCTTAAAACGAGTCACATACCCACCCCAAGTCGAAGGTATAAACTGAGCAGGCCCCATGGCTCCACCATAGCCCCCAGCCGAAGGGATCGGACAAGAAACTGCGGTCTGAGTCCAGTCGCGACCAAGCTTTGAAGTGATAGACAGGAAGTCATCGATATCACCCTTACGTCCAGGTAGACCCATCGGCTTCATAACATTTGGAAATGGTGTACCAGTGTTCTTGCCCTTGCCGGCACCAGTTTGCAAATCAGTCAAGAGACATTGCCCGACATTCGCCCCCAGATTACTTTCTTGAGTAAGCACAGCAAGTAGAAACGCTGGGTCAATACCAGTAGCCTTGGCAGCATCATTTGCATACACTAGAGCTGTACCGAAATCAATCTTAGTAGAAATACCAGCCAATGGAAAAAGAGCGGCACGGATTTTATTAGCCTGAGCGAGTTTCTCGGCGGCAAGTTTTTGATACTCAGCTTCAGTTTGCTTGGAGATAGCTAACAATTGTTTCTTTTCAGCTTCAGACACAGCTACCTTTTGCTGTGCACTTTCGAGCTCCGCCTTAGCATCAGTCTCAGCGTTTTGTTTCTTTTCTAGATCAGTTTTAGCCACTTCGTTTTCTGTCTTTATTCCCCGGATAGTATTTACAGATTGCTGGACAGCTTTTTTTATAGACGAATAAGATTCTACATCACTATAAAAATCTGAAATACTAGCATCAGATAAAATCAGATGGACCAAGTTTTCATTATCAAAAGAATTTGTGTTGCGAAGTAATTGTGCGATAGATTCATGTTCGCGAGCTATCTTTTTCTCAAGCGAGCTAATAGTCGAAACTTTTTCGTTGATGGCCACCTTCAATTGAGCAATCAAGGCAGCCCTGGCCTTGATCTTAGTTTTGAGTGCATTGATCTGGCTGGTAAGATAATTTACATCGCCCACCAGAGTACCAGTCTGTTTTTGTTGCGCCTTTTGTAGCTCAATCAATCTAGCAAGCTCAGCTTCGATGTCTTTCAGCTCATCTCTACAATAATCCTTATCATCTTCACTCGAAGAAGAAGTCAAAGTCAGGCAGTTAAAAGCAGCATTTGATTCATACGGCACAAAAACGCCTCCGAGGAGAAGGGGTATCAATAAAACAAAAACCATGACTCGTTTTGCCATGGTTTTAGTATAACATACCCGCCTACCACAGGCAGGTTTCGTTTGAGCCTTATTTTGATTCAGCAGTAGAAGCTTCAGCACCCTCAGCACCCTCTTCTTCTTTCTTACCCTTCTTCTCAGACACTTCGATAGCTGATAGATCGACTGGAGCAGCCTCTTCTACCTTTTCTTCTACCTGAGCCACCACAGAAGCCACAACATCAAGAGGAGAAGTCATAGCCACAACACCAGCTGGCAATTTTATGTCAGCTACAGTAACGTTATCGTTCAAAGTTTCAAGTTTTGAAATATCTACAACCAAATTATGAGGCAAATCAGCAGGCAAGGCTTCGATTTCGATTTCATGAAGAACCTTGACCAGATTTCCCACACCGGACTTAACAGCACCAGAGACACCTTCAAACTCAAGCGGAACATTGACCTTGATTTTCTTCTTCATGTCGATCACCAAGAAATCTACGTGTATAGGGTCATTTGATACAGGATCTACTTGCACCTCCTGGATAAGCACGTCCACGGACTTACCATCCATTTCTACCTTTACAGCAGAAGACTCTCCGGCTTGACGCCAAATCTTTTTAAATTCACCCTTGGCCACAGATACAGATGTACTAGCCTCACCCGCTCCATAGAAAACAGCCGGGATTTCACCCGCTTCTCGCAAAGCCTTCAGCTTCGCCCCTTCTTGTCTTTGTTTAGCTTTAATTGAAAACATCCGTTTAGTATATATAAAAAAGATAAAAAAGCAATCCCAATTAGATTTTGTGAACTACTTTGTGCTCGACGGCGATATGTTTTGATAAATAATCTATGGTCCCCCCTTGGTTGCGACTTTCCACTTTCTTTCCTGGATTTAGTATATATTTAGGGTCAAAAATATCTTTTATTTCCTTAAAAATAGCTAAAATATGTGCTGGGTACATCTTGTACAAGTATGGTGTCCGGATCAAACCATCATTGTGTTCGGCGGTGATTGAGCCGTGATATTTTGCTACTAAATCATAAACTTTTTCTCCAAGTTCAAGAATTATTTTAGGAGTATCAGCTCGTTTAAAATCCATAAGTGGGATAATGTGAAAATTCCCATCACCAGCATGCCCAGCTAAAGTAAAAGTGATTTTATATTGACCGAGAATTTTATTTAATTCAGGTAAAAACTTTGGCAAAAATTCTGGACGGACGATTATGTCGTCGATAAATGGTGCAGTGTGTTTGCCACTGACATGTTTGCGAAGCAGAGCAAAGCTTTCACGACGAATATCCCAATACTTATTGGACTCAGTTTGGTTTTTAGTTATATGAACCTTGAGATTAAAATGGGCAATCTTTTTCTCTAGAGCCTTGCACCGCTTTTCCACTTCAGCCTCACTGTCTCCCGCAAATTCAGCTAAAATTATAAGTTTTGGGAAGCCACCAGTAGCCATGATCAGCGCTTCTGGTAAGAACGACAACATAAACTTTATCATTCCCATAAAGCCCTTATTCTTCAAAAAATCAAAGAAAAAACGCACAGCGAGCTTCATGGTCTTGTCATCATAAGTTTCGAGTGTTTCTGGTTTCAAAGAGAGTATTTCATCTACCAGACTTCCCAGCGGAGAAAGATCTTTCAAAAAAATCGCCACGAGCTTGGAGTACTTTACATCTGGAATTATTCTATAAGTTATTTCGGTCACAATCCCCAGGGTTCCCTGTGAACCGACGAGTAGTTTATTCAAATCAAAATAATTTTCAGTTTGCGAAGGATAATATGGAGAATTTTCCAATCGACCAGAACCATCGGACGGATGGAAAAGTGACCAAGAATTTTCTGCTGATTTAGAATCCATGACATTCCAGACATAGTAACCGGCAGAATTTTTACTAACCCTCGGTTTAGCATGTTCGATTTCTTCTTTATTATCTTTGATTAGTTTATATATTTTTTTATAAACTTCTCCCTCAAAATCCCCCTGAGCCATCTTTTTTTCTAGTCCAGCCGCCGACAATGGACGCACTACGTATTCATTACCATCAGAGAAAACCACTTTGGCTTCTAAAATATAATCCTCAGTTTTTCCATATTTCAAAGTTCGCTCCCCAGCAGAATTGTTGCCATACATACCACCGACAGCATTCAAGCTTTTGGACGCAGTATAGCAGGGCAATATCAAACCCTTGGCTAAAGTTATTTTTTCAAAATCTCGATAAAACATTCCCGGCTCGACTGTGATATACGAAGGAGTAAGAGGGTAGGTTTCTCCAGTCATTCCCTTCTTTACCGCCGCACCATCGAGCGGCAACGGTCCACCGATCAATCGATTCATATACCTAGAAAAATCCATGATGATAGACTCACCTATAGCTCCACCGGACATACAGGTACCAGCACAGCGCGCTGTGATAGATAGACCGCCAAATCTTTCTTTGTTCTCGCCTACCCATTTCACTAAAGCTTTTACATCTTCTTTATCTTTCGGATACACCACCACTTGCGGACGCACCAAAAGCAAGCTAGCGTCGCGCGAATACTTCGCAAGCGTCGTTTCATCATTCTCCACTTCCCCTTTAAAAAATTTTTGTATTTCTTCTTTCATTAGAAAATAATGAATTATTACATCAAATTAAAAAGTTTCAGTCGGGCCTCTACTATTTGCTCTATCGCTTCTACAGCTGGTGCTAGCAATTTTCCAGGATTGATTTCCATCTTGTTTGCATCTATCGCTCGCTCCACAGCATCACGATAAGCCAAACGAATTTCAGAATTTATATGCACAACAGAAATTCCAGCCTTGATTGCATTTACAAAGTCTTCATCACGAAGTCCAGAACCACCATGCAGCACTAGCGGTATTCCAACTGCTTTTTTTATTTCAGCTACGAGCTCGGCGTTAATATGAGGCTTACCAGTTTTTATCAGTCCATGAATACTACCGACAGATGGAGCAAACATATCTACACCCGTGAGTTCCACAAACTTTTTCGCGTCTTCCACTGTAGTCAAAACTCCAGCACCTTCTGGAATTTTATCTTTCATGTCGCTTCCAGATCCTATGTAGCCGAGCTCAGCTTCTACTATCACATCCCGCCCGACACTTCGCGCATAGTCCACACACTGTTTAGTAACAGCAACATTTTCTTCAAAAGAAAGTTTGGCCCCATCGATAATCACCGAATCAAATCCAGCATCGATACATTTGTTTACTGATTCAAAACTAGAATGATGATCCGCATTTAAAAATATTGGGTAATCATCTTTTTCCCGAAGTGCTTTTACCAAAGCCACCCCCTCCTCAATACCTACAAATCTTTCTTCACCCTCAGAAAGTCCGATAATCACCGGCACGTTCAATTTTTTAGCGGCATTATAAATACCATGGAGTGCTTCCAGGTTTGAAATATTAAAATGCCCTACTGCCACACCTTTCTCTCCCGCCTCTTTGATACATTCTCGTAGGGTTTTCATAATTTTATTTCAGGGTTTCTTTAAGTAGTTTAATAATAATCTGCGGGTTCGCTGAACCATTTGATTCTTTGATTATCTTGCCCACTAGTGACATGATGGCATTTTCTTTTCCAGATTTATAAGTAGCCACGACTTCGGGGTTTGCTTCGATAGTCTTTTGGACGAGTTCTTTGAGCGCGCCCTCGTCGTTGCTCTGAAGTAAATTCTTTTCAGTAGCAATCTTAAGTGGCGATTCATCTTTTAATACAATCATCGCTAAAATATCTTTAGCTGCACGAGAAGAAATCTTATTACTATTTACCATTTCTATAAGTTCTAAATAACTATCTGGACTAGGAATATTTATTTCAGGATTTAATTTTTTTAATCCTAAATAATCAGAAATTATATAATTTGATGCTGTCTTAATTTTCTCTTTATTTTCTAGTGGAAGAGCAATTTCTTCAAACCAATTTCCCAATACTCTGTCATTTATGTACACCTCGATATCTTCATCTTTAATTCCAAAATCAGCCTTATACCGAGCACGCTTAGCTTCAGGCAATTCCATCAAATCCGCCTTGATTTTTACTAAATCAAAGGCTTCGTGAAGTTTTAACTTTGGTAGGTCTGGATCTGGGAAATATCGGTAATCTTCTGCGCTTTCTTTTGAGCGTTGAGAAAAAGTTCTCTGCTTGCCCTCATCCCAACCTCGTGTTTCTTTTACTATTTCTCCTTCTCTGCCTTCTTCCCAAAGCTCTATCATTCGAGCCACTTCATATTTGATAGCACGTTCTACACTTCTAAATGAGTTTAAATTTTTTATTTCTACATACTGTGTCCACTTTTTTTCTTTATCTTTTGATACAGACACATTAGCTTCTACACGCATCTCACCTTTTTCCATATTGGCTTCGGAGGCGCCGATGTATTGTAAAACCAGTTGATATTCTTTGGCAAAATTACTAGCAGTCTTCGCAGCTTTCTCTACATCGTCAAATGTATGCGCTTCAGTGACGAGCTCCATCAGTGGCACTCCTGCCCGATTAAAATCGATTAAGGAGAAATCCCCCCTGTCGTGCTTATTGTTCGCTGTATCTTCTTCGAGGTGAATACGAGTGATATCCATGCCGGCAAGTTTTCCTCCAGAAACTACTGGGTACTTGTATTGAGAAATCTGATAACCTTTTGGGATGTCTGGGTAGAAATAATTTTTGCGGTCAAACTCTGAAAAGTCAGCTATTTTACCATCGAGAGCCAAGCCGACTTTGATGACATTCTCGAGAGCTTTTTTGTTTATGACAGGTAGTGCCCCCGGGTGAGCCATGCAGACTGGGCAAATATTTACGTTTGGTTTTTCTTCATTTGGGTCATTTTTGCAAGCGCAAAACATCTTGGTGGCAGTAGCCAATTCCGCGTGTATTTCGAGTCCAACTGTAAAATAAAATTTTGAATCCATAATATTCTATGATTGTAGCAATTACCAGATTAAAAGTCTAAACCACTTTTAACGCAAAATCTCCCGGACGATTTTGCCGTCTTCAAGGTAGACTATCCGGTCGCAATACTTTGCGTATTCTTCTTCGTGAGTGACCATGATGATAGTCTGACCACCCTTGTGTAATTCTTGGAAAAGCTCGATCACTGAGTGTCCAGAAGCGGTGTCTAGGTTTGCTGTAGGTTCATCAGCAAAAAGAATCTTGGGTTTATGGGCCATAGCTCGCGCTATAGATACTCGCTGTTGCTCACCCCCAGAGAGTTGGCTAGGCTTGTTATCCACTCGGTGTAAAAGATCCACTCTTTCCAAAATCTGTCGAGATGTACTCCTAGCATCTGCATCAGTCAAACCCTTCATCAAGAGTGGAATCATGACATTCTCGAGTGCCGAAAGTTCTGGAATCAAGGCGTAGTCCTGAAATACATAACCCAGATCAGACAACCTCATCTGAGTTCGCTCTTCAGTAGAAAGATTTTCAGTATTAATCCCGGTTATCACTATCTCACCACCAGTCGGGTGGTCGAGCAATCCTATTTGATACATGAGGGTAGACTTTCCAGCCCCAGACTTGCCCATGATACCCAAAAACTCTCCCTCTTTTACGTGAAGGTCGATACCACGCAAAACTTTTGTCTCCACATCTTTGGTTTGAAAACTCTTGGTTAAATTTTTTATTGTAATTATATTGTTCATATTTTTCTTGTCCCGTAGTGAGCTTTGCTCTCATGCTGGGATTATCTACCCAGTATACTATCTAGAGTATTTTGCTTCACGATTTTACGTGCAGGAATATACCCAGCAATCAAGGTAACAGTTAGTAGTAATACAAATCTAAACATAGTTCCATCAAATGGTGCCACCAAAATTCCATCCGAAAAAGGAAAGTCTAGCGGGTGAGCATTGAAAAATGGCACGAGTAGTACATACACCACAAATATACCGAGGCCCCCACCAAGTAAGGCATAAAAAATAGATTGAAAAACATAAGACACTTCTATGGCTCGTTCAGAAATACCGATTCCCTTCATGATGCCTATATATTTTCTACGGGTCACGGCGTTTATAAAGATCACTATAAATATCGTAATAGAAGCCACTACTATACCCACCAAACCAATCACATTACCCAATAGTCCAAAAGCTATTTTAATTTGATTCAAAAAATCAGGTATTGCTTCTATCGCCGTTTGAATTTTACCATCACTAGCAAATCCAGCCTTCACCAAGTTTGCCTTTAATTGGGAAGCAGTGACTCTTGATGTAGGTTCTATACGCATAGCAAATTCATTGGCATTACCTAGTGGTCTATCTACCAACCTCCAAAAGTCGGCCTTGGTCACGAAAGCTCGGAGTGACACTTGGTCCACCTTGGTATCCATGATTCCTTTCACGATAAAAGTTTTAGTATTATTTCCTACGGTTACCTTTACTTCATCTCCCGGATAAACTCCATCCATGGTCGCAAAAAAATCACCGAATCCGGCCGAATATCGATACAACAAATTTGCTCCCAATAAAATATATCCGCTCTCGGATTCATCTAAAAATTCTCCCTCCACCACGAAATCAGAAAGTCCAGATAGAGCAATTTCATCCTTGAGAGTAATTCCTGAAATTTGAGTTCCAGCAGTATCAGGTAGGATGTCAAAATCTCGACGTGTCCTATAATTCGCTTCGATTTGCACTGGAGCTAAATACCGCACACTCAGATCAGCGATCTCGGGCATAGTCCGGATAGTACTTTCAATTTCGTGTGAATGTGAGATATCTTCTTCACCAGAAAGTGTAGTGATGAGTACATCTCCACTATATTGTTCCTTGTTAGCTTGATTTCCACCTTCAATCAGCCCAATCAAAATTCCAGAAACCACCACCAAGTTCAAAAAGGTCAGCATCATAATGAAAACTATGAGCACTGTGGTGGCCTTATTAGAACCCTTGATTTGCTTTAAAGCTAAAAACCAACCTACACGAATTATATTTGTCCATTTATTTTTCATTGCCATTAGATACTACTTTTTCTCCCTCTGCTAGACCAGAAATTATTTCCACCATACTGTCAGACCCTCGCAGACCGAGAGTCACTTGTCTTTTTTCTGTCTGACCTTCGCCGGTCAACACCTCTACAGTACTAACCCCAGCCAATGTCCCCACCAAATAAGCAGGGATAGCTAGCACATCATCCTTAGTAGCGAAAACAATTTTTCCTTTTGCGCTCATCCCGGTTTTTATTCTAGCGTCAGCTCCCAATTCTACAAAGGCTTCATATACTGGCACTCCTTCTACTTCAGTATCTCTAGAGTTTATAGTCTTCAATGTTCCCATAAAAGTTTCCCCAGAAAATGCATCTAGAGTGATTTCGATTGGAGAATTTTCAACTATCCTAGACACATCAAGTTCAGAAACTTGCAGGACCACCTCGAGAGTTCCCTCACCCACTACAGAAATTATCCTATCACCGACTGAGGCGCTTTCACCCACCTCTCTTTCTATATTGGTCACCCTACCGGCAAATGGAGCGTAGATAGTATTTTTTCTAATTTCAGCATTTATTTTCTGAATTTCTGCTTGAGCAACTGCAGAAAAAACATCTGAAGATGTTTTTTCTGCAGAATCCAATCTTTTCTTTGCTTCTGTATAAGCATTAAAATTTGCTACATAAGAATCACTAGCCTTGTTGGGAATATCTAGATACCAAATAGTTTCATCATAATCAGCAATATCCATACCATCAAAAGATATATACAATCCATGCGTGCCCAGAGTAGTCGGAGCCTTATTATTCAAAAGCTTCTTGGTTTTTTCTAAATCAAAAGTGTACACATAGAAAGCATCTGTATTTACCCCATCATTGCGGATGATTATCTTATAACGCCCTTCGGCACCATTATAAACACCCCCCTCCACCGGAGGAACCAAGGAAGAATTGTCATCTTCTGGAGTAAGCGACAGACCATCGGAAAGCAAGGTACGATATTTACTTTCTACATCCGACTCTAGATCTATATCCGAAGTTTTATAATTAGCTTCCTTTATTTTCAGATCAGCCAACAAATCCCCCACTTCGAGCTGAGCGAGAATTTGCCCGCGAGAAACTTGTTGATTATTCTTTACAAAAACCCTAGCGACTCTTCCACTTGAGGCAAAGCCCAGATCGGCCTTGTCAGTAGTGGTGACTGTACCCGAAAGCACAGCTGACTGAGAAATATTAGCCTTGGCTACTGTGACAGTTTCCATAGCACCATTTCCACCACCCAATACAAGAAATAAAACTACCAACAGTACTACTCCACCGACTGCTAGATATTTTTTATTTATTTTTTTATTTTCTTTCATAAATTATTTTTTCTTTTATTTTATTTTTTACCATGCCTACCGGCAGGCATGGTTAGGATTTTAATCAATTCGTCGCTCATCTTCTTTACCATTTTATCATCAAACAGTGATATTACAAAAACTTTTTTATTTATTTTCTTTCTACCTACGGTAGATCTGCCGAAGGCAGAAAACTTTTCAATGGCTTTGGCTACAACTTTTTGGTCTTTGACTGCATCTGTCTTGGTGAGAATAATTATTTCATCTTTCTCAGCCAGCCCATCCTCCCCTAGTTTTAATTTTTTATCATACTTGATGAGTTCCTTGCGTACTTCTTTGTAGGCAGTTATCATTCCAGAATTCTCAAATGATACGAGGTGAGCTATCATCCGTGTACGCTTGATATGTTTGAGGAATTTGATTCCCAAACCCTTTCCTTCTGACGCTCCTTCTATGAGTCCTGGAATATCAGCGATGATATAACCATAAAAATCTCCCAAGTTTGGATCTAGTGTAGTAAAAGGATAATCTCCGACTTGAGCTTT
>JACCDJ011275703.1_pt1 | contig 15045 bp, 15 predicted proteins | sample 7444481 | NCBI WGS metagenome assembly JACCDJ01 (sample SAMN15323435, study PRJNA562643) | freshwater metagenome | isolation source: river surface water | place: USA:Blue River Watershed | collected 2017-08-15 | reverse complement strand
CAGCAACGGAACCGTCGCGCTCATAGTTGAGCATTTCATCGGTTGGAACTTCAGGTCCTGGTGCAAGCGAGGCAACATATGTGGCCAACGCATTTACTTCTTCAGGGGTGTAAACAGGCTTCTTGCGCATTGCCTGTTGGCTCATATCCGCCATAGGCATTCTTCCTGTGGCTACCTGAAAATCAACTGAAGCAGCTCCAACGCCGATAAGCGAAGGAGCAATCTCTGCGCCTTCTGCGTTAAGTCCGTGACAAGAGGAGCAGCCTTTGAGAAAGAGTTGTTTACCTTCTTCAATCGTTGCGGAGCGATCGGCAACGATTGTGCTGTCGGAATTAACCGCACTCGCAACTTGAAATGTTGTTCCGATGGTGAAGAGAGCAAAGATCAGAAGTACTGGTCCTGCTGCACGATGTCTGCGTAGACGCGAGAGACGCTTCACTGTATTCCTTTCAGTTGGGTGGGTGACTTATTTAATGAGGTAGATGGCCGAGAAGAGTGCGATCCAGACAACGTCAACGAAGTGCCAGTAGTACGAAACTACGATTGCTGTTGTTGCTTGACCTTGAGTAAATCGACGAGCTTTTGCAACTCGAACTAGAACTATGAGAAATGCGATTAGACCGCCAGTTACGTGCAAGCCGTGGAAACCAGTTGAAATGTAGAAGACCGAACTGTATGCAGTTGAAGAAAGTGATACACCTTCAGCAACAAGGTGTGCGTACTCGTAAATCTGTCCTGCGATAAAGAAAGCACCCATGAGGAATGTGAGTGAGAACCATTCGCGCATTCCCCAAGATGAAATCTTGAAGAGTGAACCAGTTCTGCGCGCTTGATAACGCTCAGCGGCAAATACGCCGAATTGGCATGTCACGGATGAGAGAACTAGAACTGTCGTATTGAAGGCAGCAAATGGAATGTTAAGAACTTCTGTTGTCTCGGCCCAGATCTCAGGACCCTGAACTGCGCGAGTGGTGAAGTACATTGCAAAGAGAGCGGCGAAGAACATGAGCTCGCTTGAGAGCCAAACAATCGTTCCAACGGCGACGAGATTGGGGCGAGTGATCTTGTGGTGCGAGCTCACAGTTGTACTTGTCATGGGTGGCATTATTCCCGAAAAGGGGGTTACTAACCTATTTAGGGGCCCTGAAAGGAGGCCGATTTTGCGCGTAATTGAGGTGAAAAGGGTCACCCAGGAATGAGGTTCGACAGAACCGCCTTCCCGATTAGACTTACCGCCATGTCCGGGAATTCAGCACTTCGAGAGCGTAAATATTCGATCGTTCTCTACTCTGATGACTCCACGGTTCGCCAAGCGGTCATTGCAGCACTTGGAACACGTCTTGCTCCAGATATGGCAGAACATGTGATTCATGAATTTGCTACCGGCCCAGCTCTACGCCTCTTCGTTGATTCTAAGAAGCCTGGAGCTGAGGACCCAATCGATCTCTTCATCTTGGATGGAGAGACCGTTCCTGAAGGTGGCCTCGGAGTGGCTCGCCAATTGAAGGATGAAGTTTTTAACTGCCCTCCGGTATTGGTAATGACTGGACGTAAGGCAGATGCGTGGTTAGCGGCTTGGTCTAGGGCTGAAGCAAATGTTCTCCACCCCATTGATCCATTTACCTTGGCTCACACTGTCGCCGAACTTCTTCGTGCGCGAACTACATCGCTCTCAACTCTTTAATAGAGATAACCAAGGCGATGTCTGAGAACTCCCTTGCATGGAGCGCCTATATCGAAAAGATGAAATCGGGTCTCGATCTCGAACCTTTTGAGATTCAAACGGTAATGCGTGAGATTTTATCGGGATCTGCAAATACCGAAGGAATAAAAGAGTTTCTCCTTGTTCTGAAAGAGAAGGGAGAAACAACCGAGGAAGTCGCCGCTCTGGTTGCTGAGATGTACCAGCACAGTGCACCTGTCAATATTGTCGAACGAGCGGTGGATACCGTTGGCACTGGTGGCGATGGCGCAAACACAATCAATATTTCAACAACAGCTGCGATTATTGCCGCTGCGGCTGGAGCTCGCGTAGTCAAACATGGAAGTCGAGCTGTCTCTTCTAAATCAGGGGCTTCTGATTTCCTTGAAGCTCTAGGAGTAGTGCCAGGTTTGGATGGTAAAGGCATCGAGAGAACTGTGCGCGAACTTGGTATTGGTTTCTGCTTTGCGCCAATTTTTCACCCATCAATGCGCTTTGCTGCTCCCGCGCGAAAAGAGCTAGGTGTTGCGACGATCTTCAATATTCTCGGCCCTCTCTCCAACCCGGCAAAACCTAAGGCTGCAGCCGTTGGAGTGGCTAACGATCGAGCGCATTTAGTGATGGCACAAGTTCTTGCTGAAAAAGGCTGTGACGGCTTTGTCTTCAGAGGCGATGACGGTCTTGATGAAATTACCCTGGCCACAACGACATCAGTTTTATCTATCGGCAAGTCAGAGATATCCAGTGATCGAATCGATGCAAAAGATTTTGGATTGGATAACGCTCCAATTTCTGCAATTAAGGGGGGAGATGCTTCCGAAAATGCTCGCATCAGCCTTGCAATTCTCTCCGGAGAGCGAGGTGCGCCGCGTGACGCAGTTCTTCTCAATGCTGCCGTTGCGATTGCCGCATTCGAAGGAAGTTTAGAGACTGATATTAAGGTGCGAATCGCAGATGGTTTAAAGCGAGCAGTAAACGCCGTAGACAGTGGCGATGCTTCTACTCTTTTGAAGAATTGGGCTGCTTTAACTCAGGAGATTTCGGCTTCTTAATTCGCTTGCCAAAGTTGAGAAGTTCTTCAAGCGTGTAGATATCGAGTGAACCTAAACGTTCTAGAAGTCCATGAAAGACATCAACTGTTGCTCTCGCATCATCAAGAGCGCGGTGATTAGGGGTAGTTGAGGTTCCAAAGAATTCAGCAAGTGTTCCTAATCTGCAATTGGGAACTTCATCTCTAGTCAGAACCTTGCGAGCGATGATTGCTGTATCGAGAACCGGAAAGTTTGGCCACGGAATTCTGTTTGTAGAGGCTGCATACTTGAGAAACGAGAGATCAAAGGGAGCGTTTTGCGCTACCAATACAGTCGATTCGTGATCACCTAGAAAATCAATAAGAGATGGAAAGATTTCGATGGCAGTTGGGGCGCCGGAGAGCATTGAATCGGTTATGCCAGTGAGGTCAGTTATGTAGCTCGGTACTGGATGTTCAGGGTTTACAAATGAGTTAAATTCTTCAATGACTTCTCCAGCTTTAACCTTTACCGCCCCTATCTCGGTAATCGCAGCGCCTAGATGAGGAGCACCACCTGTAGTCTCGAGATCAATGACCACAAATGTTGTATCAATTAACTTACGACCAAGATCCTGAAATGTAGATTGCCACGTTGAATCACTCACGCGCACAACAGTAGATGATTGCTCTGACTTTCTTCAGGCGTTAATCTTTCATACATGGGAGTTGAAGGAGCGCCACTCGAACTAATTCGCGACTGGGATTCACCTGGAACTGGGGCAAGGAAGAAAGTTGGCGTTCTTCTGGTCCATGGATTTACAGGCTCTCCAGCTGGAATGCGACCTTGGGCGGAGTACCTCAATAATCTCGGCTACACCGTTCGAACACCGCTACTACCTGGACATGGAACAAAGCCTCAAGATCTCAATAACGTCAAATGGCAAGAGTGGCCGGCAAAGGTTGAATCAGAGTTAACAATCTTGCTACAGAGTTGCGAGAAGGTATTTATCTGCGGACTTTCTATGGGTGGCGGAACGACACTCAATGTTGCAGCGCGCTATTCGCGACAACTCGCGGGAATCATTCTCGTGAATCCGATGATCCATGTGAAGTTTGTCCCGCATCAACTCGCTTGGATAATTTCGCGTTTTCAAAAACTTCGCGACTCTGTCGGTGATGACATCAAAAAACCGGGAGTAACCGAGTACGGCTACGACCATCTTCCAGCCGTGGGGGTATACCAATTACTAAAAATGCTTAGCTACACACGTAAAAGATTGCATGATGTAACGGTTCCAATCCAGCTCTTTCATAGCGTTGAAGACCATACCTTGCCGGTCACCAACACAGAGATAATTCTTAAAGAGATCGGCTCACGCGAAAAGCAGCGGATAGAGCTCATCAATAGCTATCACGTGGCAACGCTTGATTATGATGCAGAAATTATCTTCGAAAATTCTAGGATATTTATCGAAGCGCATTCATAACGTTTCCAGCGGCCACAAATTCACCCGCGGCGACTAATTCTGGCGATAAGTAACGATCTGGACCAGGTCCCGGAACGCTCTTGCGAAGAGCACTAATAATCTTGGACGACGCAGGACTTGGTGTAAGAGGTGCGCGTAATTCGATTGCACGAGATGCTGTTACCAATTCGATTGCAATGATATTGGTGAGATTAGAGACAGCCTTGCGAAGTTTGCGTGCTGCTGACCAACCCATGGAAACATGATCTTCCTGCATGGCAGATGATGGAATTGAATCAACGCTAGCAGGTGATGCCAATCTCTTATTTTCGCTAACAAGGGCTGCTTGTGTGTATTGCGCAATCATCAGGCCGGAATCAACACCAGGGTCATCTGCTAGGAACGGTGGCAAGCCTGCACTTCGAAACTTATCTAGCGCTCTATCTGTACGACGCTCTGAAATGCTTCCGAGGTCAGCAACCGCTATCGCAAGAAAATCTAGTACGTAAGCAACTGGTGCTCCATGGAAGTTTCCGTTGGATGAAATTCTGCCATCGGCGAGTACTACGGGATTATCGATAACTGCGCGTAGTTCGCGTTCTGCAACGATCGCTGCGTAATCGACGGTATCTCTTACTGCACCTGCAACTTGTGGTGCACACCGAAGCGAGTACGCATCCTGAACGCGATCATCATCATGTAGATGTGAGGCGATAATGGCCGAACCTTTGAGAGTCTCGAGCATAATCGCAGCAGATTTAGCTTGACCTGGATGGGCTCTGAGTGGCTCGTGAAGCTCTGGAATGAAGACCTTATCTGTTCCGAGTAATCCTTCTACAGACATAGCCGCCACTACATCTGCCGAATCAAGGAGGTTACGTAGATCCGCTAAAGCGAGAATAAGCATTCCGAGCATTCCATCAGTTCCATTGATGAGAGCAAGTCCCTCTTTTTCAGCAAGGAGAACGGGTTCGATTCCCGCATCCTTCAGCAACTGAGAAACTGGCTTGGAGACACCGTGTGCATCAACAGCCTCACCTTCTCCCATAAGAACGAGTGCACAGTGGGCAAGCGGAGCAAGATCACCACTGCAACCTAGCGAACCGAATTCGCGAACAAGTGGCGTAATTCCTGCATTAAGAATGGCAGCCATGGTTGTTGCAACAACCGGACGTACACCTGTCTTTCCAGAGCAGAGAGTCTTGAGCCGGAGAGCCATTAAGGCGCGGACAACCTCACGTTCAACAGGCTCTCCTACTCCTGCAGCATGTGAGCGAATCAATGAACGCTGCAGCTGTGTACGTAGCTCCTGAGAAACGTGTCGGTTAGCAAGGGCACCGAATCCCGTTGAGATGCCATAGACAGGTACTTCGCTGGCAGCAAGTTCTTCAACATAATCACGAGAACTTTGCATCGCATTGAGTGACTCTTGCGAAATCCTTACCTTCGCATCATTTCGTGCGATTGAGACAAGGTCCTCAAAGGTCATTCCGGTTGTAGAGATTGTTACTTCTGCCATGTTGTGACTGCTCTTCCTGATTTGTAGGTGCTTGAAACGAGATTTACTCCTGGGCGGTAAGCCAAATGAATATATGAATTTGTATTGAGGAGTGCGAGATCTGCAGTGAATCCAGGAGCAATCTTGCCGATGTCGGTGCGACGCAGAGCCTGCGCTCCACCTAAGGTTGCAGCCAGGACCGCTTCTTCGACGTTAAATCCCATGAGCGAAACAGCTGCTGCAATACAAAACGGCATCGATGTTGTGTAGCTGGAACCTGGATTGCAATCAGTTGCAATCGCAACTGTGGCTCCAGCGTCTAGAAATTTCCGGCCAAATTTCCCTTCGTGCTGAGTTGAGAATTCAGCCCCTGGAAGAAGTGTTGCAACAGTCTTGCTCGCGGCAATCGCTTGGATATCGGAATCTGTTGAATTACTTAAATGATCGGCAGATGCTGCACCTAACTCAATTGCTAATTGAACCGCATTGGTTCTTTGGAGTTGGTTAGCGTGGATGCGGGGGAGTAACCCTTTGGCAATTCCAGCCTGAAGAATTCTTCTGCTCTGGTCTTCGGTAAATGCCCCGGTATCGCAGAAGACATCTATCCATTTCGCTTTGGAGGCTGGGATTATCTTCTCGATAATAAGATTTACATATCCATTTACATCACTTTTAAATTCAACAGGAACCACGTGTGCAGCCAACAGCGTAGTCTCGGCGGTGAATTGAGATGCAATCTCGATAGAACGGGCCTCATCAACTTCATTGAGCCCATAACCAGATTTGATTTCAACCGTTGTCGTTCCGGAAGCTAGAGCCTCGTCGAGGAGTCGCTGGGCATTGCCGTGAAGTGATGAGTTGCTTGCCTGTCGTGTTGCTTCAACCGTGGTTGTTATCCCTCCGGCTGTGTATTTCTCGCCCTTGGATCGTACTGAAAACTCGGGTGCACGGTCCCCGGCGAAGATTAGATGGGTATGCGAATCAACAAAGCCCGGAAGAAGAGTCTTTCCAGTGCAATCAATCTCTTGATCTACTCCTGATTGTGAGCCTGTTCCAATAAAAGAAATCTTTTCACCTTCGACTACAACAGTTGCGTCACGGAGAACTCCCAGAGAGCCTTCTCCGATATTTGAATCGTTTGTTACAAGTGTCGCAATGTTGGTGAAAGCAATAGAACTCACTTGCCGGTGACACCATTCATCATTGGAACATGGACGCCTTTTTCAATCGCAACTTCTTGTGCATGCGCGTATCCGGCATCGGCATGGCGAATGACACCCATTCCTGGGTCGTTGGTCAATACTCGCTCTAGTTTTTGTGCGGCAAGGGCTGTTCCATCTGCAACACTTACTTGGCCGGCGTGAATTGAGCGACCGATACCGACCCCACCACCATGATGGATAGAGACCCATGATGCGCCAGACGAAATATTGATCATTGCATTGAGCAGCGGCCAATCTGCGATTGCATCTGAGCCGTCATACATTGCTTCAGATTCTCGGTATGGGGAGGCAACGCTTCCGCAATCCAAATGGTCACGGCCAATAACGATCGGCGCGCTGACTTCACCTCGAGCAACGAGATCATTAAATGCTAGCCCTGCCTTATCGCGTTCTCCGTAGCCAAGCCAACAAATTCGAGCAGGAAGTCCTTCGAATTCAACGCGATCTTGCGCCATCTTGATCCAGCGATGGAGATGTTTGTTCTCAGGGAATAGATCGAGAACGGCTTGATCTGTTCTTGCAATATCTTTTGCATCACCCGATAGAGCAACCCATCTGAAAGGACCTTTGCCTTCGCAGAAGAGTGGCCGGATGTAAGCAGGAATAAATCCTGGGAATTCAAAGGCTCGCTGGTATCCACCTTGACGCGCTTCATCGCGAATTGAATTTCCGTAGTCGAAGACGACAGATCCCTTATCCTGGAAATTAACCATTGCCTCAACATGCTTTGCCATTGATTCTTTAGAACGTTTTGCAAAATCAACGGGATCTTTAGTAGCTAAATCACGAGAGCTTTCTACATCGATTCCTTCAGGAATATAGAAGAGAGGGTCGTGTGCAGAGGTTTGGTCGGTAACGATATCAACGGGAACGCCCATCGCATATAGCTTTGGAAGAATGGTGGCGCTATTTCCAACTAAACCAATTGAAATTGCGCGGCGTTCGGTGCGCGCCTTTGTTGCGCGAGCAACAGCATCTTCCAAATTATCGGCGATTTCATCGAGGTAACGTTTCTTTAATCTACGTGCCAAACGTGAACCGTCGACATCGATAATTAAACAAGTTCCTTCATTCATTGTTACAGCCAGGGGTTGAGCGCCGCCCATTCCACCGCATCCACCTGTAACGGTGAGAGTGCCGGCAAGCGTTCCACCGAAATGCTTTTCAGCGACCGCGGCGAATGTTTCATAAGTTCCTTGCAGAATTCCCTGGGTGCCGATGTAGATCCATGAGCCTGCGGTCATCTGACCGTACATAGTTAGCCCTAAATCTTCCAACCTTCTAAATTCTGGCCAAGTTGCCCAATCTCCAACGAGATTTGAATTCGCTAGCAGTACTCGAGGAGCCCACTCGTGAGTACGAAAGACTCCGACCGGTTTTCCAGATTGCACCAGCATCGTTTCATCATCTTCAAGATGTGTCAGAGTCTTTACGAGCGCATCGAAAGATTCCCAGTTGCGTGCAGCCTTTCCTGTTCCACCGTAAACAACTAATTTATCTGGATGCTCAGCAACCTCTGGGTCGAGGTTGTTCTGCAGCATTCTCAGCGCAGCTTCTTGCCCCCATCCCTTTGCGGTCTTACTTGTTCCTCGAGGGGCTCTTACTGGGCGTGGTCCTGAAGTCATTTGGCGACTATATAGCGACAGGGATGAAAATTGAATGTGACGTTACTCTTAGATTATGAGTCTGCCTCAAGACCCCCGATGGCCACGAGCCTCTTCGAAGATTAACTCCCACGATGGCTCTCAGGTCGATGCTCTCATCATCGGTGTCCCAGCAAGTGCCACGAGCATTTCTCCGACAGGGGCTGGCTCGACCCCTGACGCGATCCGAGATGCGATCTCTAGGTATTCACTTGCCCACTCAAACAAGAAAGTGAATCTTGAGAAAGTAAGCATCGCTGATGCGGGGAATATTATCTCTCCAGATATTGATGAAGATGCAACCATCTCACTTATTCGTAACGCACACTCGCAAAGCACGCTACTTATCGCCCTAGGTGGAGATAACTCGATTACGTACGCAACACATATGGGCGCAGAAGCAACAGGTTTAATAACATTCGATGCTCATTACGATCTGCGAGATGGAATCAGTAATGGATCACCTGTCCGCAGATTAATTGAGGCAGGGCTATCTGGGAAGAATGTTGTTCAAATCGGAATAGCTGATTTCTCTAATTCACCAGAGTATGCGGCGCGCGCTCAAGAGTATGGAATCACTGTCATCCCAAGGAGCGAACTGAGAGCGGCGAATATCTCGGAGATCTGGAATAGAGCGACTGCAATAGCCGGAGATCGCATCCATGTTGATTTTGATATGGATGTGTGCGACAGAAGTGTTGTTCCTGCATGCCCAGCGGCCGCACCAGGTGGAATAAGCGGCGACGAGATTCGACAATTCGCATTCTTGGCAGGTTCTTCGAAGAACGTACTGTCCATGGATATCACAGAGATTGATGCGACTAGAGATTCAGAGGATGGAAGAACAGTTCGCCTTGCAGCTCTAGTTATTCTTGAGGCTATCGCTGGACTTTCTACACGTATTTGAAATTGCAGTAAATCCTCTCTTGCTAAAGAATTAACTCGTGCACAAATTCATCGGAGCTCTCGGGGGTAATAGAGCAGCCGATGCATTTCGCAAGACAGTTTCAGGTGATCCATCTGGTGCGCCTCAATGGGCGCAGCAAATGGCTATCGGTAATGATGTTGGACTCTTTGGTCCCGGGAGCGCTGTCTGGGAAGTTCATGGTTGCATCTCAACTCTTGTCGGCGGAATTCGCGCTCTCTTAATGCAGGCTGCTCATCCTGCAGCGCTAACTGGTGTCGCAGAACACTCTCAATATGACACCGATCCCTTGGGACGTCTCGAACGGACAACGCGCTGGCTTACGATCACTTCATTTGGCTCGACTGAAGCCATTAGTCGGGAAGCAAGTCGCGTCAATGAAATTCACAAGAGAGTAAGTGGAGATTTTCAAAGCAAGACCGGCGAACAAGCTCAATACTCGGCAGCCGATCCGCGCTACTTGCTCTGGGTTCACTGCGCATTTACGGATTCATTTCTTCGCACGTATCAAGAACTTGGGTATGACACTTCTGATCTTGGCGATCAATACATCCGAGAATGGGCGAAGAGCGCTCAGCCTCTGGGACTGATGAACGCGCCTCTTTCTCGCCAAGAGATGAGAGATGAAATGGCTCGCTTTGCATCTCAAGAGGTTGCAGCGATAACAATGACACCGCCCATCGTGAAATTCATTTTGAAACCACCATTTAGTCGAGGTGGAATCTTCTTCTATTCAATTTTGAGAAATGCCGCCATCTCAACGATTGATCAACCCTTTCTTGAAATCCTCGGCCTGAAACCTCGTTCAAAGATCTGGTTACGGGTGAGTCGCGTCCTCTTGGATTTTCTTTCATACATGCTCGGACATGAATCACCTTCACAGAAGATTGCCCGTGCGAGAATCGAGAGAATACAGTTGTCGCATGAGTGACTGCCTCTTCTGCAAAATCATTGAGGGCAGCATCCCTTCCCGCAAAGTCTACGAAGATGAAGAAACCTTTGCATTCCTAGATATCTTTCCTGCAAATCGCGGACACACTCTTGTTATTCCGAAGAAGCACTCGGTAGATATTCATGACACTGAACCTTCAATCTACGGCCATGTAGCAAGTTCTGCAAAGAAAGTTGCAGACATCTTGCAAGCAAAGCTCAATTCAGAAGGAACTTCGATTTTTCAGATGAATCGCGAGGCAGGATGGCAGACTGTTTTTCATCTTCACATTCATGTCATTCCGCGCTGGTCAGCTGATAAATTGCACAAGCCTTGGGATATCAAGGCGGCCAGTGATGAAGAACTTGAAGAAGTTCTACGAGAAATTCAAAGTTGATGAGCCAACGAGATAAGAACCCCGATGCGATAGTTATCGGTGCAGGAATTGTTGGCGCGTGCTCCGCACTGTCGCTTACAAATGCGGGTTTGAAGGTAATGATTATCGATCGAGGCACAGTAGCCAGCGGTACAACCGGAGCTGGAGAAGGAAATATTCTTGTTTCAGATAAGGATCCGGGTCCTGAGCTCACTCTCGCCCTTCGCTCTCGTGATTTGTGGTTTGAGATGCAGGAGGATGTCGGCGATACCTTTGAACTTGAAGCAAAAGGTGGCGTTGTCGTGGCACGTTACGATGATTCTCAGTTGATGGCACTTGCAAAGGTGCAATCTGCAAATGGAGTAACTGCACAAGTTGTCGACAGTAAAGAGTTGCATCAACTTGAGCCTTATCTACATCCTGGAATTTCTTCCGGCGTCTTCTATCCGCAAGATGCGCAATGTCAGCCAATGCTTGCGGCTGCAAAGATTATTCAAACAGTCATTGCAAGGGGTGGATCTCTGGTTTCTTGTTCAAAAGTTCTTGGCTTTGAAATCAAGAATGGAACTGTGGTCGCAGTAAATACATCCACCGGAAAGTTTTCGGCGCCAATAGTCATCAATGCAGCAGGAACATGGGCGGGGGAGATAGCAGCGCTAGCAGGGTCAAATCTTCCGGTCGCACCACGACGAGGATTTATCTTGGTTTCAGAGCCAGCGCCTCAATACATCTTCCATAAGGTTTATGACTCAGATTATGTTGCAAATGTTGCAAGTAGCGATGCTGATTTACAAACAAGCACAGTTGTAGAGGGAACGCGAAGTGGCACCATTCTTATCGGCGCCAGTCGTGAACGAGTTGGTTTTGATGGAACTATGAATTACGAGATTCTAAGAAAACTTGCACAGCAAGCCGTATCTCTCTTCCCGGTACTCCGAGATGTTCAACTTCTCCGCGCATACCGTGGATTCAGACCATATGCACCTGATCATCTGCCGCTGATTGGTGAAGATTATGCAGTGAAAGGTTTATGGCATTCTGCTGGACATGAAGGGGCGGGAATTGGGCTAGCACCAGGTTCGGCGGCGCTGATCACAGATTCAATTCTTGGTCGACAATCATTTATGGATTCAAGCCCATTCTCACCTAAGCGATTTGCGGAAGTTTCGGTATGAGTACATCAGCACAAAAAGAGGTGACATTCACCTTCAATGGTCTTCCTTTTAAAGGTGTTGCAGGACAGTCTATTGCGGCCGCGCTTATGGCAGAAGACGTTCGAGAGTTACGTAAAACTCGATTTGGTAAAGAGCCCCGCTTAATTTTCTGTGGAATCGGAATCTGTTTCGATTGTGTCGTTGTCGTTAATGGAGTTGCAAATCAGAGAGCCTGTTTGGTTGAGATCACCGATGGCGCCAAGATTGAGAGCCAGAAATGATCGTGATTATTGGTGCAGGACCAGCAGGACTTGCTGCCGCGAAAGTTGCTGCGCACAAGAATGTACCAGTGACCATTCTCGATGCTGCACCGCGTCCGGGCGGGCAGTACTGGCGCCATAGAGATCTTGTTCAAGGATACAAATCTCATCGCGCCAGCGAATATTTTGGGTCGGTTATTGGCTCTAGGAGTGTTACCTATATTCACGGCGCACAAGTGTGGAGCGCGGTTCGCAATGAAGGATCAATAACTTTGAACTATCTCCATGAAGGCAGTGAAAAATCAATCACAGCGGAGAAGTTGATTCTTACTACCGGTGCTTATGATCGCTCTATTCCATTTGATGGTTGGGAGTTACCTGGGTCGATGACTCCAGGAGCTGCGCAAGCGTTACTCAAAGGCCACGGAGTAATTGCGGGCAAAAAGATTTTGGTATCAGGTACAGGTCCATTCCTTCTACCTGTGGCGGTCGGGCTGGCAGAAGCTGGTGCGGATGTCCGCGGAATTGTTGAAGCTCATTCGCCACTTCGCTGGTTACGATCACCGCTTGCGCTAATTCTCAATCCGCAGAAAGGGCTAGAGCTTCTCTACTATCTGCGCAAGATCAAGAAATATTCATTAAAGGTTTACTTTGGAAGAGCTGTCATTGGATTCGACGGACGCAAATCAACCATTTCTAGGGTGAAGAGCGATCTTGAGAGTAAAGGCGAAATCGCTCAGATTGATTGTGATGTTGTCGCAGCTGGATGGGGATTCAACCCGGATGTCACACTTGGAGGAATCCTTGGATGCAATCAGAAAGTGGATCGCGATGGATCAGTTATTTTCTCTGTTGATAGCGAACAGAAAAGTTCGCAGGAAAATATTTGGATTGCTGGAGAAGCAACGGGTATTGGAGGGGCGGACCTTGCACTTGCAGAAGGTGAAATTGCAGCTCGTTCTGCGCTGAACGATTCAATACCCATAGTCCTCAAATTCAAGAGATTGAGATTGCAACTCTTCGCTACCGCGCTGCAACGAAGCTACCCGGTTGGTAACGGTTGGCAGAGTTGGTTAAAACCAGAGACCAAGATTTGTCGATGCGAGGAAGTTTCACATGCCGAGATTTGCCAATCGGTTACAGAACTATCCGCTCAAGATTCGAGAACGTCGAAGCTATTCACCCGAGCGGGAATGGGGCTCTGCCAAGGAAGAGTCTGCTCGAGAAATGTGAGCGAGGTAATAGCAGGTGAAAGTGGTTGCAAAGTCTTAGATCAAGAACGAATTAGTTACAGCAATAGACCCATTGCAGCGCCAATCTCTTTAGGTATTCTCGCTGATGGAATTAACACTCAATAGGCGATAACTTTCTCCCATGACTAAACCATGGAACGGCGTTCTTACTGCCACAGCGACCCCATTCAAATCTGATCTCTCAGTTGATTACGACAAGTATGCAGAACATGTTGCATGGCTTGCAGAGAACGGAACGCATGGAGTTATTCCTAATGGTTCGCTTGGTGAATACCAGGTGCTTACCGCCGAAGAGCGCGCAAAGATGGTTGAAGTTGCTGTTGCTGCAGCGCCTAAGGGATTTAACGTCGTACCTGGCGTGGCTGCATATGGGGCTGCTGAGTCTCGCAAGTGGACTGAACATGCACAGAAAGCTGGCGCCGGAGCAGTAATGCTTCTACCGCCAAATGCATATCGCGCATCTGATGATGAAGTAGTTGCACATTACAAAGAGGTAGCGAAGGTCGGAATGCCGATTATTGCTTACAACAATCCATTTGATACAAAGGTTGATTTAACCCCAAAACTCGTCTCTCGTATTGCTGATGAAGTTCCAGAAGTTATTGCGATTAAGGAATTTTCGGGAGATGTTCGTCGTATCTGGCAGATAAAGAAGCTCGCGCCAAGAATTGAAGTCATTGTTGGTGCAGATGATGTATTCCTCGAACTTTCTACTGCGGGAATTTCTGGCTGGATTGCGGGATTCCCAAATGCGCTTCCGAGGGAATCTATGGAGCTCTACAACCTTGCAACATCTGGAAACTTCAAGGAGGCGGCTCCTATGTACGCGGCGCTTCACGATGTTTTCCATTGGGATTCAAAGAAAGAATTCATTCAAGCAATCAAGCTCGGCATGGATCATGTCGGTCGATACGGAGGACCAACACGACTTCCACGCCTTCCTCTTCCAAAGCATGAACAAGATCAGATCCATCGCGAAATGGATGTTGCGTTGGCTTACTTCAAGAATCGTTAATCCATGAAGAGCATTCGCACCGTCACAACGGTTGAGACCCATACCGAAGGTATGCCAACTCGTGTTGTGACTTCGGGAATTGGAGAGATTCCTGGTGCGAGCATGTTTGATAAGCGCCTTCACTTCATGGAGCATATGGATTTCTGGCGACAATGGTTGATGTTTGAACCGCGTGGCCATAGCGCCATGAGTGGAGCTATATTGCAGAAACCAACGCGCCCCGATGCAGATTGGGGAGTTGTATATATAGAAGTTTCGGGCTGCCTGCCGATGTGCGGCCATGGAACTATCGGTGTTGCCACAGCGCTTGTTGAAAAGAAGTTAGTCGAAGTAGTTGAACCAGTGACGACTATTCGGCTTGATACACCAGCAGGACTTGTTGTTGTGGATGTTGCAGTTGTTGATGGGCGCGCAAAGAACGTCACTCTGACTAATGTGCCTTCATTCTCTTATGCACTTGATCAAGAAGTAGATGTTCCTGGTTTTGGCAAGTTGAAGTACGACATGGCATATGGCGGAAATTTCTATGCCATCGTTCCAATCGAACGCGTTGGTATCGAATTTAAGCGAGAGAATGGTCAAAAGCT
>JACCDJ011576470.1_pt1 | contig 15048 bp, 9 predicted proteins | sample 7444481 | NCBI WGS metagenome assembly JACCDJ01 (sample SAMN15323435, study PRJNA562643) | freshwater metagenome | isolation source: river surface water | place: USA:Blue River Watershed | collected 2017-08-15 | reverse complement strand
ATTGGTGCAGGCAAAAGATTTGTCGATTGCAAAAAATGTGGTTCTTCCGATAGAGATCGCCTGGTTTTTGAATTTTTAAAGTCCAAGAATGATGAGCAAACACTCGAAGGTTCTCGTTTTTTACATGTTGCACCAGAAAGGGCACTAAGTAAAAAAATCATAGATGAATTTAATTGCTCTGCCGTAAAAATTGATCTCAAAGCACCTGGTTACAGATTTGTATATCCTTCTGACGTTATTTTTCAAGACATTCAACAGTTGAGTTTCGAATCCAATTTTTTTGACTTCGTTATATGCAATCATGTTTTGGAACATGTTGAGAATGATCATTTGGCTTTATCTGAAATACACAGGGTATTAAAACCTGGTGGATTTGCTATATTACAAGTCCCTCTTTCTTTAAAAATTAATCAAACAATTTCAGCGAAAAAAAACTGGGGAACTCGTGACAAAATATTTTTTTTAGGACAAAAAGATCATTTGAGGCTCTATGGCTTAGATTTTTACAAAATTATTGAAAATCATAATTTGACTATAAATTTTTGGAGCACTAGATCTGTAAATGTTCAAAATTATCTCAAATTACATCCGCAAGAATTTATTATTACTGCAACTAAATCAGCCATTTAAATCTAAATTAAAGTTTTTTTCATATATTTACCGCGCAAACCAACTTAAACTTTAACGATGACTAAAAAACTACATTTATTAACATTCATCTTATTAATCAATTTCGCGTTTTGGGGAACATTAAAAGCTCAAAATGTTGGAATTAATGAAACAGGAGCAACGCCAAATAGCTCTGCCATGTTGGATATTAGTGCTTCAAATAAGGGATTGTTGATTCCGAGATTGTCTCGTGCTCAGAAATTTTTAATTCCATCGCCGGCCAATGGATTGATGATTTACCAAACCGATGATACCGTAGGATTTTGGTATTATGAACAAAACAAATGGGTGCCGGTAATGAGATCATTGACATTTGGTTCTGGATTAACAGGTGGTTTTGTTCAAGGCAAGGGCAATATAGACATTAAAAAATCAGGAGTAACTGCTGGAATTTATGGTAATACAAATGAATTTCCAATTGTTACAATCAATGATTATGGACAAGTTACATTGGTTGCTATGCAAAAATTGAAAGACAATGATACTTTGAATGAGATTCAATCTTTGAAATTATCGAATGATTCATTGTACTTATCTAAGGGAGGTGGCGTTGTACATTTCAAAAGTCAATGGAGAACAACAGGAAATTCTGGTTTGAATGCGAATAACAATTTTATTGGAACCACAGATAATGTTGCATTACGTTTTAGGGTTAATAATACTTGGTATGGAGAATTAAATCCTTCAAACGACAATCTTTCATTGGGTTACAGAGCCAATTATTCTTCTTCTGGATATTCAAATATTGCATTGGGAAAAGACGCATTAAGTAGCAATGCCGGTGGATACTACAATACAGCGGTTGGTTGGCAGGTAATGTATGACAACAACTCAGGATCATACAATGCGGCCATTGGTGCTAGCGCCCTTTACAATAACACAACAGGCACATACAATGTGGGTATTGGTTTTGAACCATTGAGAAGCAACACTTCGGGTTCTTACAATGTAGGTATAGGTTTCAGAAGTTTATATACCAATACAAATGGAACTTATAACACTGGTTTAGGTATTTATACATTACTTTATAATGTTGGTGGTTCTTTGAATACTGCTGCCGGATATTATGCATTGGGTGCCAATACTTATGGTCAATATAACACAGGATTGGGATCTTATTGTATGAGCGCTAACTCATTAGGATATGGCAATGCTTTTGTTGGTTATGCATCAGGATATTATAACACAACTGGATATTACAATTGTGGACTCGGATATTACGCAGGTTACTTAAACTACACTGGGTATTACAATAGTTCTATTGGATACATGGCTGGTCCCAATGCCGCTGGTTATAGCAATACTGTAGCTCTTGGAAATGGAACCAGCACTACTGCAAGCAACATGGTTAGGGTTGGAAATGCTTCAATTACAAGTATTGGAGGGATAGTTGGTTGGACCACTTTGAGTGATGCACGTTTCAAGAAGAATATCAGTCAAGATGTTAGAGGTTTAGATTTTATCATGAGATTAAAACCTGTAACGTATAATGTAGACGTCCATAAAATGTATGAATTTACAGGTTACAACGACTCCAATAAATGGGAAGGGAAATACGATGGTGAAAAGATTAAGACTTCTGGTTTCTTAGCGCAGGAAGTTGAAATAGCAGCCAAAGAAGCTGGCTACCAATTCAGTGGTGTAGATGTCCCTAAAAATGAAAAAGATTATTATGGTTTGCGTTATGGTGATTTTGTTGTACCAATTGTAAAGGCCATTCAAGAACAGCAAGTTCAAATTGATGAATTGAAAAGACAAAATCAAGAATTGATTGAAATGAATAAAAAGTTGTTGGAAAAACTTGAAAAACAAACCTTAAAATAATCTTGATTCTCATGAAATTTTTGTTGCGTTTATTCTTGCTTTTAGCATTAATAAGCTCCCCAAACTGGGCTTTTTCGCAAGGAATTGTTCAATCAGGTGCTAATTTGGTGATGACCGATGGTGCATATTTGGTTATCGACGGACCAAGCGGAAATTATGAAGCTACTGGAAATGCCTTAATCTCGATGCAACCAAATAGCAGAATTAAACTCACGGGCAATTGGACAAACAAAGGGAATACTGTCATTTTCACCAGCAATGACGGGAAAGTTGAATTAACTGGTGCAGCTCAATCCATTGGTGGTTCGAAAATTACACATTTTCCAGATTTATCATTGGTAGGAACTGGATTGAAAAATTTGTTAGTGTCAACCCTCGTTGGCGGTGGATACAATGGTGGTGGAAATGGTATTTTGAGATTAAATTCCAACGTATTACAACTTAATGCCAATACGCTTATTTTGAACAATAGAAATCCCAATGCAATACTTTATACTGGTACAGGAGGTATTCTATCCGATAATTTACCAGGATTTGGATATGGAAGAGTTCAATGGAACATCAGAGACGGTGGTACAGGACCAGTATTTATCATTCCATTTGTAAATAGTACCTTGCAACGACTGAATTTTGCGGCAACTTGCAATACTATGGGTATTCAAAATAAAGACTCCGCATATTTTGCTGTTGCCACTTACCATACAGCAGATGTACCAGTTCCTAACAACAGACCAATGCCAATAGGTGTGTTTAATACAGACAATGAATGCGACGGCGAAAACTCGGGTAGGCTTATTGATAGGTTTTGGATTGTAGAGCACAGTGGATACGCAAAAACGCCTGATGTAACGCTAAATTTTGGCTACACCAATACAGACTTAATTACTTCTAATAATTCAATTATAGAGGGAAATCTTGGTGCTATCCAATACAACTCAGGTATAAACAAATGGTTGTACCCTGTAAAAGGAGTTGTAAATGCAGTGAATAACGAAGTTTCATATAGGGCTGGATACAATTTTGGCGGAATTTGGACATTAAGTGACACCACGCCACGGCCAAAAGCGGCTTTTACACATGTTGGGAATTGTGAATTTGACAGCATAATTTTCACCGACAACTCAGGTGTTACTGCCGATAAAGTTGTTGGTTGGCAATGGAACTTTGGTAATGGAAAATTAAGTGGAACTAAGAACCCTTATACAACTTATACCCCAGGTGGAATTTTCAATGTTCGCTTGGTTATACGTTCAATGAGCGGTTGTCAGGATACCGCGAATAAAAATATCCAAATACTAGCGGCTCCTAGAGCCAGTTTCACACATGAAGATACATGTGAAAATGCACTCGTAAAGTTTGAATCGTTTAGCTTCCCGGGAAGTGGAATGTTGAAAAGTGAAACTTGGATTTATGGAGATGGAAGTTTGAATGGTTCAGGCAAAAAAACAAGCCATTTTTATGGAGCAATGGGCTTGCCAACTGTTCACTTAATTGTTTATAATTCAAATGGATGCAAAGACACTCAGAGCAAAGATATTTTCATTGCTCCAAAACCATACGCATACATGAATTTCGCAAACGATTGCCAATACGCTCCAATTAACTTTACAAATGGATCAACTGCCGGTGGTGGAAGTATTTCTAAGTATTCGTGGGATTTTGGAAATAACAGAAAATCATTTAACAAAGATGAAATAGTTGCTTATGACAATTATGGCAATTTCAATGTCCAAATGATTGTTTATAATTCATACGGTTGCTCAGATACCGCACAACAACCTATTACAATTTATCCAAGAGCCATAGCAAACTTCGATTATTCACCTGAAGAATTACACGCCACTGACCCAGTTTCATTTAATAATTTGTCGCAATTAGACGATAATTGGTATTGGGATTTTGGGGATGGATTTTTCAACACAAGCGAATTCACTACCCATGCTTATGATGTTTACGGTAAGTACACAGTTACATTGATTGCTTCAACCGTGAACAATTGTGCTGATACACTGACCAAGGAAATCTATGTAAAATCATCACCTTTATACTGGTTTCCAAATGCCTTTACACCCGGTTCAACATCAGGGATAAACGATTTTTTTGGATTGTATACACCTAATGCAATTAGTAGGTTTCATATCACCGTTTTCAATTTGTGGGGACAAATCATGTTTCAGTCAAACGACATCAATGAAAGATGGGATGGCACTTACAACAATGAACCCTGTCCTATCGGTAGTTATGTGTACCAATCAGACTTTTTAAGTCCGGAAGGTGAATTACAGGTTTACAAAGGAGATGTAACGCTATTGCGCTAACGAAATTTATTGATTCTTCAACAATTCAATGTGGTTTCTGTGCAGTTTCACAATTCCCCGTTGTTCCATTTTCTTTAGCAAGCGAGAAATTACCTCTCTTGATGAATTCAAGTCGTTTGCTATGGTTTGATGGTTGATTTGTAAATCATTGCATCCACAGTTTTCAGTTTGCTTTTTCAGATAGAATTCCAACCGTTCATCCATCCCTCGAAATGCAACATTATCAATCACCGTCAATGCTTCTTCAAATCGGGTACGGTAAGTGTGAATCACAAATTCTGACCAAGTACGGTATTCTCGAATCCACTCGTTTACTTTTACCATTGGAACAAACAATAAAATGGAATCTTCGATTGCCATTGCTGCAACTTGACTGGTTTCTTGATGTTTTAAGCATGTTAACGACATTGCACATGCTTCTCCAGGATTGATGTAATACAAGAAAAAATCACCACCATCTTCACCTTCGCGATATACTTTAATTGAACCAGACAGTATGAGCATGGCTGAAGATAAATGTTGTCCCGTTCTCATTACCACATCTCCTGATTTCACCTCTTTAATGGTTCCAAAATCTGCAATTTGTTCAAGTAATTTTGGTTCAATTTCTGAAAAATGATCTCTGAGAAGGTCTATTGCCGCATCCATAATGAGACAAATATCGCAAAAAAAAGAAGATAGAATTGAAAATTAACGATATTCTGACAAGAATAACCGATTTTTGTACCCTTACATGATTATCATCGGAATTACCCAAACATTAACCATCATTCGACTAACTGATTTCGGTTTGTTTTTAGAGGATGAGGAAGGAAATGAAGTTCTACTTCCCAATAAATATGTTCCAGATCAATATGAATTTGGAGATCCCATTGAAGTTTTTGTGTACAAAGATTCTGAAGACAGAATTGTTGCCACTACCCTCATTCCAAAAGTTGAAGCCTACCAATATGCATATTTGCAAGTGAATCAAGTGAATTCAATTGGTGCATTCATGGATTGGGGATTAGAAAAAGATTTACTTGTACCTTTTCGCGAGCAAAACCGCCCCATGGTGGTTGATCAATGGTATGTCATTTTTGTATACCGCGATTTTGTTACTGACCGTTTGGTTGGAACCACAAAAATTAAAAAATCGCTCCATGTTGACCGTGTTGATTTAAAACCAAATCAAAAAGTTACCGTGATGGCTTTTGAAGAAACCGACCGTGGAATGCAAGTTGTGGTTGAAGGAAAGTATAGAGGTATCTTATATGCCAACGAAACGTTCAAACCCATTCATGTGGGTGATGTATTTACCTGTTTTGTGAAAAATATCAGAACCGACAATTTGATTGATTTGAGTTTGGAGCGTATTGGCAGAGGCAAAATCGATGGAAACACGGAATATCTGCTGGAAAAATTAAAAAAGAACAATGGCTATTTGCATCTTTCCGACAAAAGTGATCCAGAGGAAATTAAAGATGAATTAAAAATGAGTAAAAAAACTTTCAAACAAGTAATTGGCGCCCTATATAAGAACGGAGTTATTGAAATTGCTGAAGATTCTATATCCCTCATTAAAAAATAATGAATTTCATTCAATTGGAAATCCCTTTTAATAAATAAAACCTAACTTTGATTTAAATTTAATACCAAACTACCCAAAATGAAATCTATCAATCGTATTTCACTTTTTATTTTCACTGGACTTTCGATTTTTATGTCGAATTGTGAAAAAAATGAATTGGATTTTAATAAATACAAAAAAATTAATCCTGAAATTTTAACGCCGCTTGCTACTACCCAAATCAAAGCTTGGGAGATTTTAAAGCAAGATGATATAATTAAATATGATCCAGACGGACTTATCCATCTTAAATTCAAACAGGATTCTGTTTTTCAATTGTCTGCTGATTCCATTTTGAAAGATATCAAATTGGGCAAAAGCAGTGTGAAGTTTAGCATGGGAGAAATTGCTGTTCCTAACATCAATGAAAGTTCGGATATTACCATTTTCAGTTTATTTCCAACCACAGATCCTTTAACAATTGCAGCGTTCAGGGCAAAGCAAGGTACAAATGATATTTTTCCGGCGATGAACTCTACTTCTACGTCTGCTACAAGCATCGCTTCAAGCACAGAATATGAGTATTTGAATATTTCTAAGGGATATTTAACCTTTTCTATTGTAAACAACCTTCCTACTACCATCAACGAAATTCAAATAAAAATAGTTGATAATTTACCTACCCCACATGATTTAGGATCCGTAAAAATCATGAATATTGCTCCTGGTGCAACTGGATTAGACAGTATCAATTTGGCTGGTAAAACGTTGAGCAATAATTTAAGTTATATCCTGCCGGTTACTGATGTTGCTCAATCTACAAATCCAGTACTCATTGACACCACCAACAATATCCAATTTAATGTTTTTAGCAATGGTTTAAAGTGCATTGGTGGAAAAGCAAAAATACCAGGACAAACAATCGCTGTTCAAAATTTAAAATTAGATTTATCTGACCCTTCTACAGATGCTAGGTTGAGAAACATCTTATTTGGTTCTGCAATTATCCCTGTAAAAACCGAATCTACATTCCCTAACGACGTAAAACTCACAGTTGATTTTCCAGATGCAACGCAATCTGGTAGTCCTATTTCAGCCATTAACATCAATGCTTTGGCAAAAAGCACAAACAATAGCAACATCAATTTCACAAACACAAACTTGTTTATGGGATCTGATCCAAGCAAAGATTATAATCTTTTGCGTGCCGAAGTTGCCACCAACATTCAACCATCTTCTGGCATGGTAGTTTTCGATTCTTCTGATTACATCAAAATAACTTTAGATCCGTCGGTTGCAGAATTTGCTTATTTAGATGGATATTTAGGAACAAAAACCTTTAATGTTGACATTAATGACCTTGATGTTAGTCAGTTGGCTGAATTGGGTAAAGGTATCAAAATTGAAAATCCTATCATGAATGTATATGTAGACAACTCTTTTGGAGTGCCTATTGTGGTTCAATTGGATATTTCAGCGTTAGATAAAAACAATCAAAGCCTTCCAATGAATGTTGATACCATGCACATTCCATATCCTTCAATCGCTGAAAAAGGACAATCAAAAAACCAAACATTTTCAATCAATAAAAGCAATTCTAACATTGTGAATTGCTTAGGTTTGCCTGCCACCAAATTTAAAATTATAGGTCAAGCTATCATGAATCCTAAAGGATTCCAAGGCTATGTAGATCACATTGTTAACACCAGTGATATTGTGGTTGGATTTGATGCAGATATTCCAATGACATTCACGGCAAAAGATTTTACACTCACTGATTCGGTTGATATCAATGAAAATTTACAAGGTAAAACAGATTTTGAATTTTTAGAGTTAAAAATCAAAACCATTAATGGATTTCCTTTAGGAGGAACCATCGATTTAGTATTTGCTGACCCTAATTATTTGCCAATTGATTCATTAAAAGATGTAACATTGATTGTGTCTGGTGTACCTGATGCAAATGGAAAAGTAATTAAAAGTTCAGAAAACATGACATCTGTTTTGCTCGATAAAAAAATGTTAACTGCTCTTGATACAAAAAAGTGTAAATTTATTTTAATAAAAACAAAACTTAACAGTTACAACAACGGCACAACACCAGTGAGTATTTATACTGATTGTAAGTTAGACATTTCAATTGCTTTTAGAGGAAAAGCTTCAATAGGATTTTAATCATGAAAAAGTACATTTTAACTTTCGGAATTCTTACAGGCTTAATTGTAAATTCTCAAGCGCAATTAAATTTCGATTTTAACAATCGACATCTTCCCCAGTCTTCCTTGGCCAATCCTGCATTTTTACCCCAATATAAGTTCAACATGGGATTTAGGTCGACCAATGCATTTTCATTGAGCAATTTCAATCTGAATACATTTTTCCACAAAAACATCTCTGACTCTCAATCAATTGCGAACGCTTTAAAATTAAACTCATCACAATTTGGGGTTGAATTTACTTCAGCAACCGAATTGTTTAATTTTGGTATCCGTAGTAAAAAAGCCTATTTCGGATTTAATTCCAGCATCCAAAATGAAGGAGCGTTTTATTTCCCGAAAGACTTATTAGGTTTGGCATTTTTTGGAAATGCGCAGTATATTGGCAAAACGGCTCAGTTAGATTTTGGGGGGACACAATTCACAAGTTACCTAAAAAATCAAATAACTTATGGACGTCAACTTTCCAATGAATTATCTGTTGGGGTAAACTTGGCTTACTTAAACGGAATTTCCAACTTCGCCATCAATAAAGGTTTTGTAAATATCACTACAGATACTGGAGTTGGTTCAATTTATCAGATTTCCATGGAATCTGAAATTGACGCACAATCCTCTATGTTAGGTTTAGACCCCACTCAATTTTCCGACTCTACTTATAAAACCACAATGAACACCATTATTTCAAATGGAATGAGGGATGTAATGTCATTGAAATCAAATAGAGGTTTTTCCGCAGATATTGGAGCTATTTACCGACTTAATGAGAAGATTAGAATTTCAGCTTCTGTGCAAAATCTAGGATTTATCAATTGGGATAAAGGTGCAATGACGCACACCATGCCAAAATCTTCATGGAATTTTAGCGGAATTGATACTTCGCAGTTCAAACAAATGCAGAAAAACGACAGTAATGACATTTTTACGCAAATTCAAGATACTTTCAATTCAAAGTTCAATAGAAATTCTACCATGGTTTCAAGCTATCAAACTAGTTTAAAACCGAGATATACAATTGGATTGGAGTTTTTCCTTTTCCCAAGAACCAACGTACAGTTAATGTTAGGAACAGGTTATGGCGTATTAGGCAACAAATCTTTCGTTGCTGCCGGTGTGCATCAGGAAATAGGTGAAATAATTGACCTAAGAGCTTCCTATGCGGTCTACGACTTTAATTTCCCTCAACACCGATTGGGTGTAGGAGCAAGTTTTAATTTGGGTGTTATTCAACCCTTTTTCAACATCTCCGATGTTTTAGGTGCTGTGAATTATGGTTCAGCAAATACCGTAGCTGGTAGCTTGGGATTTAATTTCATGATTGGAATTCAAAAAGACAAAGACAATGATGGTGTTCCGGACAAAAGAGACAGCTGTAATAAGGTATTTGGTGTAATTTCAAATAATGGTTGTCCTTATGGTTTCTTAGGGGAATCTATGAACAATGAAAATGAACTAAACAACGAACAACCAGTATTTGAAATTGTTCCAGCAGATTCTGTGTCTGACCCATCTAAAGCCAAGGCAGCTGCAAAGGCAATCAAGTCCGAAAAGGAATCAAATCAAACTCCAGTTGTAAATGCAAATGATCATGTAAGCAATACCAACGAACAAATTGAAAAAGCGAATCTCACAAATGCTGTGTTGCCATCTTCAACAACTCCAGTTCAAGAACAATCTTCAAATGAAGCTGCTCCAAAAACAGTGGTTGACAAATCTAAAGCATTAAAGTCCGATAAAAAATCAGGTAAATATCATTCCGACATTATCGAAATGACCAACATAATGAAGAAGTAATTTACTTTAACAACGTTAAAATATTTTGACCCAACATTGGTATAACAACCTGTTGGGTCTTTTCATTTTTAATGGCTATTTGATTCAACAATTGGCCTGGCAAACAAACAGGTTCATCACTCAAATCAAATGTTCCATAGTGCATTGGTACCATGTATTTGGCTTTTAAATCAATAAATGCTTGAAATGCTTTCTGTGGAGAAGAATGATTTTTCTCCATGAACCATTCTGGTTCAAAAGCCCCTATACCCAAAATGGCAATATCAATCTTTGGAAAATACTCGGCAATCTCTTTATAATGATTCCCGTAGCCACTGTCCCCACCAAAAAATATCACCATTCCATCAATTTCTAAGATAAATGATCCCCACAAACGTATATTGGTGTCTGTAAACCATCTTTTCGCCCAGTGTCTGGTTGGCAAAAACCAAAGTTTGAATAAATGCCCTTCTAACGTATATTGCTGAAACCAACCTGCAACCTGACCATCTGCCCCATTCAAATATTTTTTCAACAAACCATCCATTTGAAGTCCTGAAAAATATTTCACCTGAGGATTCTTTTTGGCAATAAATTTTAAACTCCCTTTATCGCAATGGTCTCGATGATCGTGCGACATAAGAATATAATCAATTTTCGGCAGATTATCAAGTGAAATTGGCAATTGAGAAAAACGTTTCATCACACCCGAAGCTTTCCCTAATACAGGATCTGTGATAAATGTTTTACCACCCAATCGAATTAAAAAAGTAGCATGTCCCAACCAAAACACACCATCTCCCGTGTCGGAAATTGCTTTTTGAGCATCAGGGTAAATTTCAAGTCGGGTTTTATCGTTCTTTTTTTGAGCTTCGTAAGGATTTAATTGAGATTTCCATTTACGCACATCTTTAAACAGAGGAAGATAAGGAAATTCCGAATTTTGATACATCCCATTTTTTATGGGATTGCCCGTCCAGTTCTTTTTTCCTGCAAGAAACGGAAGCGATGGATTATGAGAAGGCAAATTTTGAGCCATTAGATTTATTGATAGTAGAAATGAATAACAAATAATTTTATATTTCAGCATGATTTTCAGAAAATTTTCCCAAATGTTTTTTCCATTCACCAAGTACATGTAGTGCCTCAAAGATATTATCTACTTGATTCACTTGCACAATTAATGCTTTATCTGTTTGTTTCACACTGAATTTCGATTGATTCATGGCCACAAAACCCATGATTGCAGCAAAAAGATCGCTTTGATATACTGCCGCATTAGGATCACCGGGAAAATAGCAACGCATCCTCATTTCTGATAGCACAATTTTTTCCATACCTAATTCTTTTCCAGCCCATTTCAACCGCACAGAATCGATCAATGCTGAAACTTCTGTCGGCAATTTCCCAAACCTATCAACAAGCTGGTCAGAAAATTGCCTCAATTGCAATTCTGTTTCAATGTTAGACAATTCACTGTACAAACTCAATCTTTCTGCAGTTTGCGACACATAATGTGAAGGGATGAGTATTTCATAATGTGTATCTACCTGACAATCTCGGCTTCTAATTTCATCTTGGTGATCGAAAATTTCTGTAAACTCTTCATTTTTCAACTCTCGAACAGCCTCATCCAAAATTTTATGGTACATATCAAATCCCATTTCCGAAATAAATCCACTTTGTTCAGCACCCAGTAAATTCCCAGCTCCACGAATATCTAAATCCCGCATAGCCACTTGAAAACCACTTCCCAATTCACTATATTCTTCCAAAGTTCTCAATCTTTTTCGAGAATCTTCAGGAAGTGTTGATATCGGTGGTGACAACAAATAACAAAACGCTTTGATATTGGAACGACCAACCCTACCCCTCATTTGATGCAAATCAGACAATCCAAACATGTGTGCATTGTTAATTACAATTGTATTGGCGTTGGGAATATCAAGTCCACTCTCAATGATGGTTGTAGCAACCAAAACATCATATTCTCCTTCTATGAATTTCACCATCACATCTTCAAGTTCATGACCTTCCATTTGACCATGAGCCACACAAACCCTGCAACCTGGTACCTCAGAAGAAATAATCGAAGCTAATTCGTAAATGTCTTTCACCCTTGAATGTACCACAAATACTTGTCCTCCGCGATTCATTTCGTCCGTCACTACTTTACCGATTTAATCTCTGCTAAAGGTGGCTAATTCTGTATGAACAGGTTGTCTGTTTGGTGGTGGAGTATTAATGATACTCAAATCTCTTGCCCCCATCAAACTAAAATGCAAGGTTCTTGGAATGGGCGTTGCGGTTAATGTTAACGTATCAACATTCACCTTTATTTCTTTCAATTTCTCTTTAGCACTTACCCCAAATTTCTGTTCTTCGTCTATAATCATCAAACCCAAATTGAGAAATTCAATGTCTTTACCCAAAATACGATGTGTACCAATGACTACATCAATTTTTCCTTGTTTGATTTTTTCGATGGTCTCTTTTTGCTCTTTGGCCGACTTAAATCGATTCAGATAATCTACGGTTACTGGAAACCCTGCAAATCTTTTTTTGAAGGACCTATAATGCTGTTGGGCAAGAATGGTTGTAGGCACCAATATGGCTACTTGCTTGCTGTCACAAACCGCTTTGAATGCAGCCCTCATGGCAATTTCCGTTTTCCCAAACCCAACATCACCACATACCAATCTATCCATGGGTTGTTCATTCTCCATGTCGCGCTTCACATCTTCTGTTGCCTTGGCTTGATCTGGTGTATCTTCATAAAAAAAGGAAGCTTCTAGTTCTAATTGTAAGTAATTATCCGCGGAAAATGCAAAACCCTTTTCTTTTTTTCTTTTTGCATAAAGTGCAATAAGTTCACGGGCAATGTCTTTTACCTTTTTCTTGGTTGTTCTTTTTTGTTTTTCCCAGGCACCGCTTCCTAACTTATGCATAGACGGCACAGTGCCGTCTTTACCTGAATATTTGCTGATTTTATGCAAACTATTTACCGACAAATACAGCAGGTCATTATCACGATAAACCAACCTAACCACTTCTTGCATCACCCCATTCATTTCCATTTTCTCAAGTCCAGCAAATCTGCCAATACCATGATCAATATGGGTTACAAAATCACCAGGCTTCAAGTTTTTCAATTCCCTTAAGGTGAGGGTAGTATGACTTGAATACTGTTGGCGTGACTTGGGTCTGTAATACTTATCAAATAATTGATGCTCGGTAATAAAGGACATTTTGGCGTCGTGGTCCACAAACCCGCCGGAAAGTCCTATATAAACAGGAATAAAATCTTCGTCTGTGGAGGTATCTTTAAGGATAGTTTGAAGTCGCTCAATTTGACGGTTGTTATCACTAAAAACCAAGGTTTTGAATTTATTGGCAATATTCTGGTTGAGCCAATCTTTGAACATATCAAAATTCCTCTTGAAAATGGGCTGCGGCTCTTGTCGGAAACCAACCATTTTGAAGGATTCTAGAGGCTTGTCTCCCCCTAAAAATATTTGTTGAAATCTTGAAAATGATTTTAAATATTCTTTGGGCGTCATCCAAACTTCTTTTGGGTGAACAGGAACATTATCGCTTTTTAAATCGATTGCATTTTGATGTGTTTGGAGGGATTTTTCCCAACCTTTTGCCAATTCCTCAATTTGCAAAAATGAATCCACCGATACTACCAATAATTTTTCATCGAGATATTCAAAAATGGAGGATTTTTTTATTTCCGTTTGCGCATTAATTTTTGGCACCAATGAAAATTGAGCCATCTCTTTAATCGACAACTGGTTATTCACATCAAAAGATCGAATGCTTTCAATAATATCACCGTCTAATTCAATTCGAAAAGGATATTCATGTGCAAATGAAAATAAATCAACAATTCCACCTCTCAAGCTAAATTGGCCTGGTTCAAACACAAAATCTACCCTTTCAAAATGATTCAATTCCAGAAATTCCAAAAGAAAATCAATGTCCAATGTTTGTCCTTTTGCAATTTCAAAAGAATTCTGATTCAATTGCACTTTGTCGATCACAAATTCAGCAACTGCTCTTGCATAAGTAACCAAAATGCGTTTGTTGTTTTTACGAATAGAACTCAAAGTTTCGATTCTCTCTTGAACCGCCATTGCATTTTCCCTATCGCATTGAAAGGGTTTCAAAAACGACTCTGGTAAAAAATAAATGGGTTCTCCATTTAATATATTTTCTAAATCAGATTTCATGTATTGAGCTTCTTCTTTTGAATTCAATACAATGAGCAAAGGATTCGGGTTTTTGGCATATAAAGCAGACAACATCATTGCACCCCCAGAACCACATAATCCTTGGATATAAATCACTTTTTCATCTGATTGACAAAGATTTTCCAATTCCAACATCGGTTCCAACTCACTGAATGAGTGCAAAATATCTCTGGTATTCATAAAATGTATGCAAAGGTACAACAGAACTATGGCATAAAAGTTCTTATATTCTGACAAAAATAGTATATTTGTTAGGGTCTTAGAATGAACAAATCTTTCTCAAATATTGAACTTACTGCAATTGCTACGTTATTAATTGCTTCAATATTTTCACTGATTGTGGTCATGTCTCTGATTATTGAGAAAAAAGGAAATGGCACACTTCGTAATTTCTTATTAATCATACTTTTTGGAAACTTTTTATACGCGCTAACTCACTTATT
>JACCDJ011402166.1_pt1 | contig 15069 bp, 13 predicted proteins | sample 7444481 | NCBI WGS metagenome assembly JACCDJ01 (sample SAMN15323435, study PRJNA562643) | freshwater metagenome | isolation source: river surface water | place: USA:Blue River Watershed | collected 2017-08-15 | reverse complement strand
CGCACACCAGGTGGAGAATTGATTGTAAGTGCGAAAATGCCGCAGTCAGGGATTTTTACGGATGTTTTCCTAGAAGGCCCTACACAGCTAGTGTTTAAGGCTAAAATTAAATTGGAACAGTTTTACGACATTTTGTGATTTTCGTTTGTTTCGTATGTTTATTTCTTTAATTTTAAAGAAATAAACGTTTATGAAAACTTCGACTTTAAACCCGAAACAAAAAAACGAGGAACAAAAGAGCATCCTTCAACTAAATACTATAGCTAAGAGATTGAAAGGAAAATATGTTCAATTCAAAATAAATAACGAGGAACAAACAATAAAAATCCCAATTTCATCGTTTAAAGAAATGATGAAAATATTTTTAGCTAGTTCGCAAAAACAAGTTTTTGTTAGCACCTCACGCGCTGCGGCATTACTAGACTGCTCAAGACCGCATGTAGTTTCCCTTTTGGAAAACGGCAAGATCCCTTTTATTAAAGTTGGTTCACATAGACGTATCCTTGAAACGGATATTTATAACTATAAGAACGAATTAAAGCAAATGCGTAAATCGGTTTTAACAAATATGATAATAGAGGACGAAGAATTGGGAGTTTATGCATTCAAAGAATAACATCAAAGCCGTATTAGACACAAATGCAATCCATCCAATTCTTATACGTGATATATTGTTCTGGATGATGCATCATGAAGTTTTTACAGGGTATTGGAGTGAAGAAATATTGGGAGAATGGCGAGCATTATTACAAAAAATTTATCCTTCTGAAAACATAGCGCATAATAGGATTGAACAAATAAAACAAGTATTTCCAGAATCGCTAGTACCGCTAAAAAATAAAACGACACAATTGAATCTTCCTGATGAAAAGGATAATCATATTCTTCAACTGGCAATAGAAACAGAATCTCTATGGATACTAACTTTCAACTTGAAAGACTTTCCTGACAACATACTAATTCCTTTAGGAATTAAAGCAGCTAATCCGGACGACTTTATAAGTCAAATGATTCACCTAAATCCTATTAAAACACGAGCTGCATTTAAAGATTTGATTCAAATAAAACGAAATCCTCCACTCACAAATGAACATTTCATGCTTCGTCTTCAAAACAATAATTTAATGAAGACTTTTGAAGCTTTTCAAACCCTTTTATAAAACCCAATTACTTCGCAGAAAACTCACTTAACTCCTCCTCTTTATTGGTGTACTTAGAAGGACATTTCAAAAGCATATGATTAGCTTTGAAATCAGCGCCAGACATTTTGCCAGTAATAACAATTTGCTCACTACGTTCGAAATCCTGCGGTTTGGTACCATTAAAGGCCACGTGGCAAGTATCCTGATTTTTATCGATCATATAGAAGCCAAAGTAATTCGCGTTTTTAACAGCGTCGTATTCTACCGGATGAGAGCGATCTAATACCCCAACAACATGCATTTCAACTTCCGGTGAATTCTTAGCAGCAGCAAAACTTTCATAAGTGCTAAAATCACCTACCAAAGCAACTATTACACCAATGGCAATAGCAATAACAAGGAGTCCAATGATATGTGTCTTCTTCATAACTTTACTTTTTCTTTTCTACAAAAATGGCGTCTTTCAACCCTTGATTAATCTTATAATTAGCATAATCAATTACGATCTGACCGCGAGTGGATTTACTTTTATCCGCTTTATCGACATGTGCTGATTCTCCGGTCAAATCTCCTGAAACACCTTTAGGCAACTGAATTTTATCGACATCAAAACTGATCAATAATTGCGTTGGCATCACTAATTTCGGTTGCTTCACATCGTAAGTCAATTGCACATCGAAAGTACCATTTGCTTTCGTAGTGGTCGTAAACTTTTTCAACTCACTATTCGCAGGATCAATCCACATCGTTGAAATCACAACTTCTCCGCCATCATTTGGAATAACCTTTACCACTGCGCAATTAACTCCCTTCACCATCTCATCCTTCACATAAATCGCAGTATAAGGATTGTTCAACATAGAGGTGTTTGCGAAATCCAGTCCATTACGAGGTAACATCGCAAAACCTTCTGCATCCACTTTTATCTTATTAGGTGCTTTATAGTAAATTTTCGCTCGCGTTATAGGCACCTTCAAGAAATCAACCTTTACCTTAATAACAACATCCGCTGAATAATCTTTTACACTATTAAACTTAATCTTCAATCCCTTTAAAAGCGCTTCTGGATCTCTTGTTACAGGAACTGTGAAGGAAGTCATGGCAATGCCAAGACCTACGCAAATGGTCAAAATAACGGCTACGTTACGTAAAGCGAATACACGAACTCCGGCAAATAGTCTCTTCATCATGTCAATATGTCTTTACGTTTGAAAATTAAAGCAGTAATCCCTACAAAAGCGGTGATGTGTCCAACTAAGATTAATGCAGATTGAATGATTCCTGCTTTATCAATCTCCTCTTCGAAGAAGTACTTCCAAGCGTTGATATGTGTAGTAAACAAAAACGGTTTGATTCGGTTCAATGCTTCGACGTCTGTTGCGTTAATCACCAAGAAAATAATGATGATCACCATCGTGCCTACAATCGGACCGACCGCGTTCTCCGTTACTGATGACAATAACAAAGCTAAAGCGGCTACGGTAGACATCCCGAGTGCGCCAAAGGCGAAAGCACAAGCGAAGCGCCATAACACATCATTCGATGCAAAAATGGTAATGCTCGTTGTTTTCATGACAATCAATTCGCCATGACCAAATAATATAACACCCAAACCTAATCCAACAATACTTAACCAAACAACCAAGGCGATGGTATAAATCATGGCAGCGAAATACTTCGCAATCACCACGTTCACACGCGATACTGGTCGTGTCAACAAGAAACGAAAAGTTCCTGTACTCGCCTCTCCGGCAAGTAATTCACCTGCCACCAAACTCACTAACAAAGGCACATGCACAATTAGTGTTTGCAATACAATCAAGCAGACTAAATAACCGTTCATCAAATTTCCTGTGAAGATGAAGGACTCTTTCAAAGATTGTGTAGCAAAATCAACCAATCGATTTCCGTCGATATAAAAGGCGATTTCCAAAATAAGTACAAGCAAGGCTATGCCTGCAAATCCGATATAGGTACGCGGTCGACTAAAGACCTTGAACAATTCGATATTAATTAAACGGAATAGCATTTTCATCGTGCACCTGCGAATTGAGAGACAAAGCGCTGATCATTTTCACTGAACAAACGAAGATCATTAATTTGAAACTTCAACATCGTTAAGCGTTCGATACCCATACCGAAGGCAAAACCAGAAAATTCTTCCGGATCGATATTACAATTGCGCAAAACTTGCGGATGCACCATACCACAACCCAAAATCTCTACCCAACCGCTTTGCTTACACACCGAACACCCTTTACCTTTACACAACTGACAAGAAATATCCATTTCTGCAGAAGGCTCCGTAAACGGAAAATAAGAAGGACGGAAACGAACTTGTACACCTTCTCCGAAGAATTGTGTTACAAAATAATATAATGTTTGTTTAAGATCGGCGAAAGAAACTTTCTTATCGATATACAAACCTTCCACCTGATGGAAGAAGCAATGTGCACGTGCAGATATGGTTTCATTACGATAGACACGCCCCGGCATGATACTACGAATGGGAGGCTTTTGCGCTTCCATCAAGCGTACCTGAACGGAGCTCGTATGCGTACGAAGCACCATATCCGGATTCTTATTAACGAAGAAGGTATCTTGCATATCGCGTGCAGGATGATCTTCTGGTAAATTCAACGCAGAGAAATTATGCCAATCATCTTCAATCTCACGAGCTTCAGCGACACTAAAACCAATACGACCAAAAATAGTATTGATTTCTTGTGCAACGATTTGCAGTGGATGACGAGAAGCGACACGTCCGTTGGTCGGAGCCGACCAGTCGGTATCGGAGTCGATTTTGAGCGAAGCTGATTCTTTAAGATTAGAGAAATTTTGCAATTTTTCTTCTGCCAAAATCTTAACGCTGTTCAATAATTGACCAGCATCTTTCTTTTGCTCGTTTAGTACATTTTTCATTTCTGAAAAAATCTCTTTCACAGAGCCTTTGGAGCCAAGAAATTGAATACGGAACTGCTCTAATGTAGCTGCATCCGATATTGCAAAATCATTAATTTGTTGAGATAAGGCGTCTACCTTTTGACGTAAAGAATCCATATAACAAACTTACTGCTTTAAGCGCCATTTGCCAAGTAAAAAGCTGAACAATTGACGAATGAAATGTTATCAAGTTTGAAATTTGAAATTGGAAGAGCCTAAAAGAATTTTTAATTTTGTAAAAATCTACTACTATGGCCTTAGCATTCAAGCGTGTACTTTTAAAATTAAGTGGCGAAGCCCTTATGGGAGAACAAGAGTTTGGTATCGACAATACCATTGTTGCCCAATATTGTCAAGAGGTGAAAGCTGCCGTAGATGCTGGCTTAGAAGTTTCCATCGTAATTGGCGGCGGGAACATCTATAGAGGCTTAAATGCTGCCGAAACAGGAATCGAACGTGTGCAGGGTGATTATATGGGTATGTTGGCTACCGTTATTAACGGAATGGCGATTCAAGCAGGCTTGGAGCGTGTAGGTGTTAGCACTCGCCTACTTTCAGCAATTAAAATGGAACAAATTTGCGAGCCGTTCATTCGTCGTCGCGCTATTCGTCATATCGAGAAAGGTCGCGTAGTAATTTTCGGAGCAGGAACCGGTAATCCATATTTCACTACGGACACGGCAGCGGCTTTACGTGCCGTTGAAATTCAAGCAGATGTCATCCTAAAAGGAACGCGTGTTGACGGAATTTATACCGCCGATCCGGAGAAAGATAAAACAGCCACTCGTTACGACCAAGTAAGCTTCGATGAAGCTATCACACGTAATTTGAAGGTGATGGACATGACCGCATTCGCATTATGTAAAGAGAATAAAATTCCAATCATCGTCTTCGATATGAATCAGAAAGGCAATTTATTAAAGATCGCGTTGGGCGATTCAAAGATTGGTACGATAGTGAAATAGTTTTTTGTGAAAAAGGAATTAGAAATTAAGAATTAAAGATTAAGAATTGAGAATTGAAAAAACAAGAAATCTTTAAAGCCGAAGGATTTTAAAGCGAAAAGGTCATAAGAAGTTTAACAAATTTGCGATTACTAAAAATGCACGAGTTAATTCGTGCATTTTTAGTTTTAGGAATCTTTCAAAATAACGCGCTTTACCTCCGACTTATTTCAAACTTGCCATTATTTAACATAAAAAAATCCCGAACCATATGGCTCGGGATTTTTTTATGTAGTGTCTGAATGAATTAGTTCATCGCTAATTCTTCTACACTCGGACAAGTACAAATCAAATTACGATCGCCATGTGTATTATTCACACGAGCCACCGAAGGCCAGAATTTACGCGCCTTCAAATAAGATAATGGGAAAGCGGCCTCTTCTCTTGAGTAGCCATGATTCCACTCATTCGCCATGATACGCGCCATTGTATGCGGTGCTTGTTTTAAAGGATTATCATCCTTCGGCCAAGTACCATTCTCCACCTTTGCGATTTCTTCGCGGATAGCAATTAAAGCATCGCAGAAACGATCTAATTCACCTTTATCTTCACTTTCCGTAGGCTCAATCATCAAAGTTCCAGCCACAGGGAATGAAACAGTAGGTGCATGGAAACCATAATCCATCAAACGCTTCGCCACATCTTCTACTTCTACGCCGCATGCTTTAAACGGACGGAAGTCGAGAATGAATTCGTGCGCTACACGACCATTCGCTCCGCAATACAATACTGGGTAGTGATTCGCCAAACGAGCCTTCATATAGTTCGCGTTTAGAATCGCCATTTTAGTAGACTCCACTAAACCTTCACTTCCTAACATCTTTATATAAGCATAAGAGATCAACAAGATACTTGCAGAACCCCATGGTGCCGCACTTACCGGTGTTGTACCTTTCTCACCACCTGTCTTATGATACGGGTGCTTCGGTAAATAAGGCGCCAACTTTTCGTTACAACAGATTGGCCCCATACCAGGACCACCACCACCGTGTGGAATAGCGAAAGTCTTGTGCAAGTTGATGTGGTTCACATCCGCTCCGATTGTTGCTGGAGAGGTCAAACCTACTTGCGCATTCATGTTCGCACCATCCATATAAACTAAACCGCCATTGTCATGAATGATCTGACAGATGTCGATAATAGACTCTTCAAATACGCCGTGTGTAGATGGGTAAGTAACCATCAAGCAAGCAAGATTCGCTGCGTGTTCTTCTGCTTTCGCTTTCAAATCAGCGATGTCGATATTTCCGCTTTCATCGCATTTTACCGCAACGATATTCATACCACACATTGCTGCAGAAGCAGGGTTTGTACCGTGAGCGGAAGTCGGAATCAAAGCAATATTGCGGTGTGCATTCCCATGATCTTCATGGTACGCTTTAATCACCAACAAACCTGCATATTCCCCTTGCGCGCCGCTGTTTGGTTGCAAGCTACAAGCCGCAAATCCAGTTACATCGCACAAGTACTTTTCTAACTGTTGAATCATTTCTACATAGCCACCCATCTGATCGATTGGCGCAAATGGATGCATCCTGCTAAAGGCTGGATTAGATACTGGTATCATTTCCGAAGCCGCATTTAACTTCATCGTACAGCTACCTAATGAAATCATAGAAGTCGTCAAACTCAAGTCTTTGTTTTCAAGCGACTTGATATAACGCATCATCATGGATTCTGAACGATACGAGTTAAAGATCTCATGCGTCAAAATAGCCGATTGACGTTTAGTGCCTTCTGGCAAACTATAAGCATTATTGTCAGCCAAGAAACGCTTCCAATTCAACTTATTAACCTTTTGATTTTTTAGTTTAGCAAACACCTTGCAGATATCTTCTACATCGTCTAGAGAAGTACATTCATCTAAGGTGATTGAAACGATATTATTTGAAGGATAGAAGAAATTCATTTTAGCCTTTTCAGACATCGTACGAAGTTCTGAAACACCTTCTGCAAGCTCTACTTGAATCGTATCAAAGAAATTAGCGTGCTTTATTGAATAACCTAAACCACTCAAGGATTCTTTCAAAATAGTAGTAAAGGTGTGTACGCGATACGCGATTCCTTTAATCCCTTCTGGTCCGTGATAAACGGCATACATACCAGCCATAATTGCTAGCAATGCTTGCGCGGTACAGATATTTGAAGTAGCCTTCTCACGACGGATATGTTGTTCACGTGTTTGAAGAGCCATACGCAAGGCGGTATTATTGTCAGCGTCGATAGATACCCCAATAATTCGTCCAGGCAAGTTACGCTTGTATTCTTCTTTGGTTGCGAAGAAAGCGGCGTGAGGACCACCATTACCCATTGGAACGCCAAAGCGTTGTGCAGAGCCGATTGCGATTTCAGCGCCTAATTCTGCTGGCGGCGTTAAAAGTGCTAAAGCCAACAAATCCGTTGCCATTACCACCAATACGCCCGCAGCATGAGCTTTATCGATAAAGGTTTTATAATTATGAACCTGTCCGTCAGCAGCAGGATATTGAACAATAGCTCCGAAGAAATCTTCGTTTAATGTAATCGCATTGAAATCACCCATCACCAACTCAATTCCTAATGGGGTGCTGCGAGTTTTTAATACTTCTACTGTTTGCTTAAAACAATTCTGATCAACAAAAAACTTGTTCACCGGATTTGCAGCGTCACGACTTTTTGCGTTGTACAACATGATCATCGCTTCGGCAGCTGCTGTTGCCTCATCCAACAAAGAAGCGTTCGCAACAGGAAATCCTGTCATTTGCGCTACCATGGTTTGATAATTCAACAAAGCCTCTAAACGACCTTGCGCGATTTCTGCTTGGTATGGTGTATATTGTGTATACCAACCTGGATTTTCGAAAATATTACGAAGAATGACACTAGGTGTATGCGTGTCATAATAACCCTGACCGATATAGCTCTTGAAAATTTTATTTTGTCCGGCTAATTCTTTCACCAAACCTAGGTATTCCATTTCCGTAAGGGCTTCGCCCCCTACTTTCGGCACCTTCTTCAAGCGAATAGCCTTTGGAACGGTTTCATCAATAAGCTTGTCGAGAGATTTAGCACCGACAGCTTGTAACATATCATACAGCTCGTGTTCGTTCGGGCCAATATGGCGATTCTTGAATTGATCGGGATATAAATGATTCATTGAAGAAGTATTTTAGAATTGAAATCTGCGCAAAGTTAATACCCTAAGAAATGATAACAAAAGACAGATATAAACAGTTGTGGAACTTTTCCACAATTAGAAAATATGGAACAAACGTACAGTGATAACGTTATTAAACTGACCGGCACCAGCAACAGAATTACCTACGGAATTCCCTTTGTAGATTGAATTGTCATATTGGCGGATATACAGCAAAGAATAACTGAAACGCGTATCTAAACCCCACTTTGGAGCGAACATATATTGCAAGTTGGCCATCCAAGACACATCACGTCTTTTAAAGGTACTTAATGGGTTTTCTACCGCATAAAAATTGATCTGTTCTTTGGCGGCAAATAGCTGTCCATACATGATTCCGGCTCCGAGACGAACTTTTCCGTCCGGATCATGATAGTTTAAAAACAGAGGCACCGCCACATAGCGCAACTTCGAGATATAATTCTGATTCGGATAAACGTCTTGATTTGGCGACCAACGAGCCCCTACCGCATGGTAAGCCATTTCAAAATTCATATAAAAACGACCGCCCAATTTGAATGCCACCGCCGGCGCTACCGACAAGCCTCCTTGGTGATAGCCTGCCACCCCATCCCCATCTACCTGCGATGCGTTGAGTCCAACCCCCAAATAACCTTGAAAGGTGCGTTTGTCCTCAGGAAAGGCCATACTCTTTTTATTGGATTTTGACTGGGAAAAGGCAAAAAGTGGAAATGTTGATAAAATGAGAATGAATATGTGGCGCATAAGGGCAATTTTTACACTAGAGATACAAATATACAAAGCACTTTACAATATAACTATGAGTTTGAAATATAATGCCGGCACTTTAAAGAAATTAGAGAACCTTCTCGAGGAAGCCCGCTTTATTGTGCGCTATGAAAAAGGAAACTTTAATTCAGGACATTGCATCCTAGAAGATAAGCGTATTGTCGTGGTTAATAAATTCTTCAATTTAGAAAGCAAAATTAATTGCTTGATTGATATCGTTCAAAAACTCGATCTAAAATCGGTAGAACTTACCGAAGATTCAGCGCAGCTTTATTTAAAAATCGCTGAAAACAAATTGAACGAGATAGAAATCTCTAAGGAGGCTTAATTTCATCCCCTATGCGCATCACTTTCTTGGGCACCGGCACTTCACAAGGCGTACCCATGATTGCCTGTCCATGCGATGTTTGCCACTCTACTGACTCTCTCGACAAACGCCTAAGAAGCGCTATCCACATACAAAGCAAGGATTATTCTATCGTCGTTGATACCGGACCAGATTTCCGCATGCAAATGCTGGGCAATGATATAACGGAAGTAGATGCTATTCTATTCACGCACGAACACAAAGATCATTCTGCTGGATTAGATGACGTTAGAGGCTTCAATTATCATATGGCTTGCGATATGCCGATTTACGGTTCTGCGCATTGTATAGAAGCGATAAAACGCGATTATCAATATATTTTCAGAGAGAAGAAATACCCAGGCATCCCAGAATTGGAAGTACATATTATAGAGAACAAATCTTTTGTAGTAGCGCATAAAGGTCGTGCGCCCTTATCCATCACGCCGATAGAAGTGTTGCATTATAAACTGCCCGTATTTGGCTATCGTATAGGCAGCTTCGCATATATCACCGATGCGAATTATATCGCTCCGGCAGAAATCGAAAAACTCAAAGGGGTTAAAACACTCGTATTGAACGCGCTCCGTCATGAGCCACATCTTTCGCATTTCACCTTACAAGAAGCCATTGAAATAGCGCAGCAGATAGGCGCCGAAAACACCTATTTCACGCATATTAGCCACCAACTAGGCAAGCATAAAGAAATCGACCCTACCCTTCCAGAAGGTATGCATCTAGCTTATGATGGCCTTTCCATCGAGGAAAACGAATACTAAAATTTTTAAGAATCGAGCTTCAAGACAGCCATAAATGCCGACTGTGGAATTTCCACCGTACCGATTTGCTTCATCTTCTTCTTACCTTCTTTCTGCTTCTCCAACAACTTACGCTTACGTGAGATATCACCGCCATAACACTTCGCCGTTACGTCTTTACGCAAGGCCGAAATAGTTTCACGGGCAATCACCTTCGCTCCGACAGCAGCTTGAATCGCAATCTGGAACTGTTGTCTAGGCAATAACTCCTTCAACTTTTCACAAAGCTTTTTGCCGAAATCATAAGCTCTACTTTGGTGAATAAGTGCACTTAATGGATCTACATTCTCACCATTCAATTTCAAATCCATTTTTACAATCTCCGCTTGCTTATATTCTGTTGGATGGTAATCGAAAGAAGCATAACCACGCGAAATGGATTTCAACTTATCATAGAAATCAAATACAATCTCAGCCAAAGGCAATTCAAAAATCATCTCAATACGCGATGGGGTCAAATAGGTTTGATTCAAAATCACCCCACGTTTGTCCATACACAACTTCATGATTGGTCCGATATAATCCGGCTTAGTAATGATAGATGCTTTGATATAAGGCTCTTCAGAATAATCCAAACGACCTGGATCTGGGAAGTCAGATGGGTTATTACAAATGTGCAATTCACCATCGTTCGTATAAACCTTATAAGACACGTTCGGAATGGTCGTGATAACACTCATGTTAAACTCACGTTCCAAACGTTCTTGCACGATTTCCATGTGCAATAAACCTAGGAATCCGCAACGGAATCCGAAACCTAATGCAGCAGAGCTTTCTGGTTCGTATACCAAAGAAGCGTCGTTCAATTTCAATTTATCCAATGACTCACGGAGTTCTTGGTAGTCATCTGTATCAATCGGATAGACACCGGCGAATACCATTGGCTTCACCTCTTCGAAACCATTAATGGCGTCCGTACAAGGACGAGCAACATTGGTAATCGTGTCCCCTACTTTTACTTCTGAAGATGTTTTGATACCGGTGATGATATAACCTACGTCTCCGGTAAATACCTCCTGTGCTGGCGACAATTTCAACTTCAATACCCCTACTTCATCCGCACCATATTGCATTCCGGTGTTCACAAACTTTACTTGATCTCCTTTCTTGATAGAGCCATTCAATACTTTAAAGTATGCGATGATTCCACGGAAAGGATTAAACACAGAGTCGAAGATCAAGGCTTGCAAAGGCGCATCAGGATCACCTTTCGGAGATGGGATACGTTCTACAATTTGCTCTAGAATTTCTGCGACTCCTAAACCCGTACGTCCACTTGCTTTCATTACAGATTCACGCGGACAGCCAATCAAATCAACAATTTGATCCGTTACTTCTTCAATCATCGCACCATCCATATCAATCTTGTTGATTACTGGAATAATCTCCAAACCGCTATCCATCGCTAGGTATAGGTTAGAGATTGTTTGCGCTTGAATACCTTGTGTGGCATCGACTAAAAGCAAAGCGCCTTCACAGGCAGCAATGGCACGAGAAACTTCGTAAGAGAAGTCGACGTGACCAGGCGTATCGATTAGGTTAAGTGTATAGTGTTGCTTGTTATAAATATAGTCCATCTGAATCGCATGCGATTTGATGGTAATCCCTCTTTCTTTTTCAAGATCCATATCATCCAATACTTGATTCTGCATATCACGTGCAGAAACAGTTTTGGTGGTCTCTAAAAGACGATCGGCCAAAGTACTTTTACCATGGTCGATATGGGCAATGATACAAAAGTTGCGAATATTCTTCATACGCGAGTTCAGGAATTAGAGGGCGAAATTACGAAAAATCCCCTCGTTTTTTCAGGTGATTGCGCTGTTTGCATTAGATTTGTGTAAATTCTGCTCCGTGAAAAATCATATCCTCCTAAGTCTGTTCGTTTTTATTGGTTTAAATGCCTTTTCGCAAACGCAAAAGCATGGCGGAAAGACCAAAGCACCGGTTGCGAATAAAAAGACGGCTCAAAGACAAACAGTCGTGGCAAAACCCAAAGAAGCAACTCCAATAGCTGCTCTAGCCCCGAAAGATACAACTCCTATTGTTAAAACAGATCCTGTAAATTTGAATTATAAAGGTCCTTACGGCGAACCGATTTACACGGACCCGTCAGGCAAGCTCTATTTTATCGACAAAAACGACAAGCACGTCTATATCGACCTTAGCCATTAATAAACTAAAAAAGCCCACCGTTTGGTGGGCTTTTTCTTTATTGGAAAGGATTATGACTTCTTGATCAAAACCTCATCAATCATACCATACTGTTTTGCTTCTTCCGCTGTCATCCAGTAATCACGATCGGAGTTCTTTTCCACCTCTTCGTATGTTTTACCACTGTGATGAGCGATGATATCGTACAATTCCTTTTTCAATTTCAAGATCTCACGAGCAGTGATTTCGATATCGCTTGCTTGACCTTCTGCGCCACCTAATGGTTGGTGAATCATGATACGGCTATGTTTCAAAGCAGTACGCTTCTTGGCAGCACCCGCACACAACAATACAGCACCCATAGAAGCTGCTAAACCTGTACAGATAGTAGCTACATCACAGTTGATATATTGCATCGTGTCATAAATACCCAAACCAGCGTAAACAGAGCCTCCTGGGCTGTTTACATAAATTTGAATGTCGCGCTTAGAATCTGTTGATTCCAAGAAAAGCAATTGCGCTTGAATAATATTCGCAACATAGTCGTTGATACCTTCACCCATGAAGATGATACGATCCATCATCAAACGAGAGAAAACGTCCATTGAAGCGACGTTTAAAGGGCGTTCTTCAATGATATAAGGAGTAAGGTTAGTTACAGACTTACGCATGAAAGAGTCGATAGTGTTTCCACTGATACCGGCATGGTGCACGGCATACTTTCTGAATTCAGAGTTAATATTCATAATTGATGATTTACAATCTTTGTTCGAAATTGAGAATAAGTTTTCATAAAAAGAAATCCGCTTTCTCAATCATTTGTGAATAAATACGCAAATGCGTCGATTATTTTAGAGTGAAATCAATCCGAGCTCTGCAATTAAATTGATCAAATCGTCTTTGGTGAATGGTTTCGGCATAAAATAATGCATACCCGCATCCTTTGCCTTCTGACGTTCTTCATCGGTAACCCCAGCGGTGAAAGCCACTAGCGGCACGTTACAGAAAGATTCATAGGTCATGGAACGAATCCGTTGCGCAGCAGTGATACCATCCATTTCAGGCATTCGCATATCGAGCAAGACAAAATCGTATTTAAAGCGCTTAAGCATGCTCAGTACTTGCAAGCCATTTTCTACCGACTCTACGACAGCATTATGAAAATGACGAGAAATGACTTTTTTAATTAGAATTTGATTGAAAGGATTATCATCCGCGATTAAAACTCGGAAAGGTTCAAGGAACACTTCGTTTGGCTCGAGATAACGCGTCGGATTTTTTAGGAAATCATCATTTTGAATCAAGTAAGGAATGGTGAAGGAAAACGTTGTGCCTTGGTTCATTTTACTTTCCACGCCCATCGAGCCACCTTGTAATTCTACCAGCTGCTTTGATATCGCAAGACCCAATCCTGTGCCTCCGTAACGGAAGTTCGTTTCAATGGATACTTGTTTAAAGCGCTCAAAGAGTTCGACTATTTTTTCTTGACTGATACCAATGCCGGTGTCCTTGATTTTAAATTGTAAGGACATTTTATTGTCGGGCAAACTTAGTCCACTGACATGAATCCCCACAAACCCTTGTTCTGTAAACTTAATAGCATTACCCATCAAATTCACGATGATCTGATTCAAGCGGTAGGAATCCCCAATAAAGTGTGCAGGAAGACTTGAATCGATATTAACAGTTAATTGCAAATTCTTCTTTCCTGCTTCTAAAGAGAATAGTTGTTGTACTTTCTTTAATTCGGCTTCGAGATTAAATCCTTCTTGTTTGAATTCAATTTTCCCTGCTTCAATTTTTGAGTAATCTAGGATTTCGTTGATGATATGTAATAAGTTGTCAGACGACTGTTTAATGGTATTTAGATAATTCCGCTCTTCGCCTTGAATCTGACTAGATTGCAACATCAAGTCGGTAAAACCAATGATAGCATTCATCGGCGTACGGATTTCATGGCTCATATTAGACAAGAAGTTACTCTTCGAAAGAGCAGATTGTTCAGCAAGTTCTTTTTCGCGTGTTATTTGCGAAAGCTGATTGGCAATTTGCAATTGCTGTATTTTCCCTACACGTTCTTTATCTAATAGTTCTTCATTCAACTTTCGGTATTGGTTGAGGTATTCATACGCAGCACTGTAATCTCCTTCGGCAGCACAAAGCTCTGAAAGGCTACTTAACAGTTCTACTTGCGTTTGCTTTAATCCGATTTTATCACTCTGCGCAAAGGCTGTCAACAAAAACTCTTTTGCTTCAGAGTTGAAACCTAGTCCTGCTGCAATTTTTGATCGAACAATATTGGATTGGATAATTATGTACTGATTATCCACTTCGAGAGCAATTTCATTTTCAAGAAGTAATTTATTAGCTTCCAAAAACTGTCTTGTTTCACAAAATATCTCACATTGGAATAGAATTGAACGTGCAATAGAATAACCATCAGATTTCTTCTTGGCATTAAGCATGGATTCGCGTACAGAACTAAGTGCAGATTCGTAATCCTCTAAATATTTAAAACAGCTAGCCATGTTATAATAAGCTGTTATAACCAAATCAATATTTTTGTCTTTATTCTTTGATTCTAACAATTTTTGAAACTCTGTTACGGAGCTTTCGTAATCCTTTAAGTGAATATAAATAACCGCCATATTGTGGCGCAGAATATCCATCAAGCCTAATTCGCCAGATAATTCTGCAAAGTGATACGCATCGGAATAGAAAGACATGGCCTTATCAT
>JACCDJ011241027.1_pt1 | contig 15072 bp, 7 predicted proteins | sample 7444481 | NCBI WGS metagenome assembly JACCDJ01 (sample SAMN15323435, study PRJNA562643) | freshwater metagenome | isolation source: river surface water | place: USA:Blue River Watershed | collected 2017-08-15 | reverse complement strand
TTTGTAAACGCAGGAACATTCTTAACATTGGATAACTTAAAAGTATCAGTAACAACAGGTGGTAATAGAGGATTGAGTGTGGGTGCAGTATCGACAAACTTTACCGCTAACGTATCGGGTTGGCTTGGATTTACTGGGGGTGGTGGAGGTTCATCGGCAGTTAATGTTTCATACACAACAACCGCATCAAATTCAGCATTTAGTTGGAATTTTGCAACAGAGGGTGATGGTTCAAATTATATTATAAACGATAAAACGAATAATAGAGTTTATCGTGTTACTTTAATGATTGGTGCTAGTTATCTTAACAACTTTATTTCAATAGAAAGATTATTTTAAAAATATATGGCAAACTTAATTAGGTTAAAACAAATAGAGAGTGGTTCGGCATTAAATACAGCTGCACAAGTTGGTACGGATTTTAGTGCTTCTGTAAATAATATTGTATCACAATCAATTGAAACAACGTTTTCAGCATCAATCGTTCAAATAATTACAAACAATGTTGGAGCAGTTTTACCAGATGGGGTTGTATCATCATCCGCACAAATTGAATTGGTATCTGCTAGTGGGTATGAACAATTGGCAACCGATATCGAAGTTTCTGTTGTAAGTAGTTCGGTAGCTGCATCTATTACTATTTTATCTAATACATATGTTACAACCGCATCACTAAATATTGTAAGTGCATCGTTGGATGGCAGAGTTACTTCTTTAGAAAACTTCAGTACATCTCTTGACCTTACTTACGCAACTGATGCTGAAGTTTACATATCTCAATCAAATATTAGTGTTGATATGGGAGAATGGTAATTATTTTTTAAAAAAAAATTATTTCGATAAAAAAATTATATTTATAAAGGAATTCAAATCAGAAAAAAATAACCAAATAATATGGCACAAATCATTAAACACAGACGTGGTAGTTTAGAATCCCTATCAGCTGTAACCTCCTCATTACAAAAAGGTGAGTTAGTAATAGCATCGGGTTCATCTAACCTATCGGTAACCAATGGTGCATCTATTGTATTCGCAGTTCCTGAAAATGGTAGAGTACAAGCGGTAAATAGATTTTTAGTAGGCGCAAATGCACCTAATAACTTCGCATCGGCAACCTATAATGGAATGTTGGATGGTGTACCTTACTACGCAAGTGGTAGTTCTACTTTATATTTGTTAGGAGAAGGTACAAATTCAATTCCAAATTTAGTAGGTAACATCCAACCATTTAGTGCGTCTGTTGCTACATCGATTAACGCTTTAAGTGCATCAATTGGTAGTGGTACAATCGGACAATCGGTAACTGCATTAAATACATTTACAGGTTCACAAGAATCTAAAAATAGTACATTAGCAACTTATACTGGTTCGGTAAATAGTAGATTAGACCAATTATCAACCGATTCTGGTTCTCAAGCAACTAGATTAACCGCTTTGGAAGTTGAAACGGCTAATTTAGAATTATTTAGTGGCTCTCAATTAGGTAAAGATGCTACATTAGCAACCTATACAGGTTCAGTTGAAACGAGATTTACATCATTAGCGACTGTAACGGGTTCATTAATATTATCAGCATCGGCAGCTAAAACAACTAATGATTCACAAGATGTTTCAATTACAAATTTAAACACATTTAGTGCATCTGAAAATAGTAAAGCGGCAACTTTAGCAACTTATACAGGTTCGGTTAATGATAAATTCACAACCATTGGTACTGTAACTGCATCGTATGATGGTAGATTTACATCATTAGCGACTGTGACAGGTTCGTTAATATTATCATCATCTGCGAATACAATTTCGGTAGCAAATCTAAACGCAGCATCTGCTTCATATGCAAAATTAAGTGGTGGTAACGTATTTACCGGACAACAAGTAATTAGTGGTTCTCTATATGTAACTGCTGATTTAGTTGTACAAGGTTCATCTTCGATTCAAAATATTACTTCTTCGAATCTAACACTCGGTTCTGCGTTTGTAACTTTAAACACCGCAACTCCGATATCGAGATTCGCAGGATTACAAATTATAGATAGTGGTTCATCAGGTGGTTCTGGTTCATTCCTTTATGATGCATTGCAAGATGAATTTATCTTTGTACATAGAGGAAATGGTCTTAATGTAACATCATCTCACTTTGTATTAGGTCCTGAAACTTATGATAGCTTAGGAAACGAAACCTATTTAACAAATAATAGATTACCAAAAGGAACGGGTAAAGAACATCTTAATGATTCACAAATCACAGATGATGGTACAACTGTATCTATTCCTGGAAATTTAACAATAACTGGTTCGATAACTGCACCGCAATTAACTGCAATCGCAACGATTACGGGAGCATTAATTTTATCAGCATCAGCAGATAGAGTTTCATTAACAAACATAAACACATTTACTTCATCTGCTTTAGTTAGATTAAGTAATTTAGAAACAACTTCTGCAAGTGTTAATACTTCAATTGCAGCATTAAACTCATACACTCAATCTAATACTTCTACAACTGCACTAAACGCATTCACTGCATCGGCAGATGGTAGATTTACTACATTAGCAAGTGTAACCGCATCATTAAACGCATCAACCGCATCACAACAAATTAGTATTGATGCTTTAAACTCATTCTCATCATCGCAATTAGGTAAAGATGCAACTTTAGCAACCTATACCGCTTCAGTTGATGGTAGATTCACTACATTAGCATCGGTAACCGCTTCATATGATGGTAGATTTACTACGTTAGCAAACGTAACTGCATCATTAAACGCATCATCCGCTTCTCAACAAATTAGCATAGATGCTTTAAATACATTCAGTGCATCGGAAAATAGTAAAGCCGCAACTTTAGCAACTTACACAGGTTCAGTTGAAGGTAGATTTACAACTATTGGTTCAGTAACCGCATCTTATGATGGACGTTTCACTTCATTAGCAACCATATCTGGTTCATTGATTTCAACGGCATCCGCAAATACTGTTTCAATATCTAACATTAACGCAGTAACCGCATCTTCATTAGGTAGATTATCTAATTTAGAAACAACTTCAGCAAGTGTTAATATTTCGATTTCAAATATCAATACATTTACTTCTTCTTTCGGAACTACATTCAGTTCTTCAGTTGATAGTAGATTGGATACATTAGAAGGTACAGGTACAATACAAGGTTTAGGTACTTCTAATAACGTAACTTTCGCAAAAGTAACAACGACAGGTGATGTAGTAGTAGGTGGTGATTTAGTAGTACAAGGTAACACTGTAACATTAAATACCGCACAATTAGTAGTTGAAGATAAATTAATTACATTAGCAAGTGGTTCTACTTCAAACGCAACCGCAGATGGTGCTGGATTTGAAGTTGCAGGAACTTCTGCAAGTTTGAAATATGTTGGAGCAACAAACCAATTTAGTTCAAGCGTATCTATTGTATCAAATATAACAGGTTCCATCAATTTAGGCTCAACAGCAGGAAATTCTAAAAGAGTAGCATTCAGAAACACAAATGGTAATTTGGATTTAGTTCCAACTGCAAGTGTTGATGGAGATTTACTACAATGGAACGGAACTGACTTTGTGATGAGTAATGTGATTGATGGTGGTTCATTCTAAAATATTAACTCCCTCCAATTAGGGGGGAGTTTTTAAATCTTTTTAAATGAATCAAAAATCACAATAGCAATGGCACAAAAAATACTACAAAAAAGGTCGATAATAGCAGGAAAAGTTCCTGATACTGGCTCATTGTTAGTTGGTGAGTTGGGTATAAACGTTTACGATGGTAAAGTTTATATACACAAATCCGGTTCTTCACAATCCATTGAAACATTAGTTACTACCAATTCAACCACAACGGGTTCCATTTATTTGACAGGAACGGGTTCATTTGGTGAAGCTTCTATTGATTTTGATGCAAATATAGGACAAGATTTATATGTTACAAGAGACATAGTTGGTAATGGTGATATTGATATAGCTGGTGCAGTTTCTGCATCAATAGTATCAGCATCTTTATTTATTGGTAATGGTGGTGGATTGACAGGAATCACCGCTTCGATGAGACCTGATGATTTTGATTTCAATTCAGACCCATTTGCAGGAACTATCGGATATATACAAGGTAGTGGTTCTCTTTATAAAGTAGCTACCGATGCAGATGCAATTGATTTCAGATACAATGATGTTACAATTGCAACTATTACAAACACAAATGGATTTAGTGGTTCTCTCTACGGAATTGGTGATGTATTGGCATTTAGTGGTTCAGTTGCAAATAGATTGGCAGCATTAGAATCAGGTTCAGACGGAGGAGAGTTTTAATTTACGATAATAAAAATATTTTATATTTATAAAGGTACTATATAGTACCTTTTTTTGTTTGTTACATAACCCAAATAAGATAGACCATATATATGGCACAAAGCATTATACTAAAGCGTTCAGCTTTACCTGGAAAAGTACCCGATACGGGTTCATTAAATGTTGGAGAAATAGCGATAAATACCTATGATGGTAAATTGTTTATTAAGCGTTCCGGTAATGTAGATTCAATACAAGGGATAGTAGTAACCAATTCAACCACAACGGGTTCAATATCTTTAACACAAACAGGTTCATTTGGTGAATTAGTAGTAACGCGAGATGCCAATATTAATAGGGATTTATATGTAACAAATGATATAATAGGTGCGGGTGATATTGATATTAGTGGAGATATAACAGGTAGTTCCGCATTATTGAGTGGTAGTTTAATATTAAGTGGTTCTCAAACCATTACAAATAATTTGACTGTTTTAGGAACAGTCAATGCGAGACAATTCAATATATCAGTAATTTCTTCATCAGTATTATTCCAAAGTGGTTCTACAAAATTTGGTGATACATCGGATGATACACATCAATTCACAGGTTCGGTATCGGTAACTGGTTCATTTTTAGTTAATGGTACTCAAGTTGGTGTTGCTGCAGGTCCAAACACATTTGATTTTAATTTAGACCCGGAAGCAGCAGGAACTGTAAACTTCATAGAAGATAGTACATCAAACACTCAAGCCATAGCTAGAACGGGTTCATTTGATGTTTTGATTGGTAATAATAGATACCTATCGATTAGCGCATCCGCTATGAATGTAACAACGGGTAGTATAACTGCAAATTATATGCATTTGGCAAAATATATAACAACCGCAGGGGATTTGGATTTTAATATTTAAACATATTTATAAGAAACATAAAAGTACTAGATGGCAGCTATATTTCAAATAAAAAGAGGAACATCCAATATAACAATTGCTGATGGTGAATTATATTTACACAAAGGAAGCGGTTCTATCCAATTTGGTAGTGGTTCTAATAACCCAATTACCTTATTACCACTAAACGTACCATCATATGGTGATATAAATTTAATTGGTAACATATCCGCTTCTGGTGATGTAAGAGTTGGTGGAAATATCTATTTAGGTAACGCTTCCGCTGATAATATTTCTGCTTTAGGTCAATTTAATACTAATTTAGTTCCAAATGGAGCAATCGATGTTGGTACAACTTCGGCATATTGGAGAAATGTTTACGCAACAAATATATCAGGTGCAATAGCTGCTACTAATGGAGTTGTATCAGGTTCAAGCCAAATTGTAGCATCGTTACCACAAGGAACAGTATCTGGTTCATCTCAAATAATTTCAATATTAGATTCATTAAATACATTTAGTGGGTCTCAATTAAGTCAAAATATTTCATTAGCAACTATAACGGGTTCATTAATCGTATCAGCATCTAATGCTAAATCTACAAATGATTCCCAAGCTATATTAATAACAAATTTAAACACATTTAGTGGCTCACAATTAAGCCAAAATAGTTCATTGGCAACTATTACAGGTTCTTTAATTTCGACCGCTTCTAACCACGAACAAAGGTTAGATGCTTTTGAATCTGAAAGTGGTTCATACGCAAGAATTAATAGAGTAAATTCATTTGTAGGAAACCAAATTATAACAGGTTCATTAATAACAAGCGGTTCTGATGCACAATTTAATATAACTTGGCCAGCTTCTGGAACTGAAAAACATATAGTAAAAACTAATGCATTCACAGTAGATAATAGACAATATGGATATTCGGCTATTGCATTAGAACATTATGAAGGCGCTCCAAATGTATTACATAATGCGATGGCTATGTATATGTTTGACCCAACCGATACATATGGTTCTTTAATATCAGTTGGTCCATATAGAACACAAATGCAAATGTTTCCATCCGGTTCAGGTGGAAATTTGGCAAATATATCAGTTCAGGATTTAAACGATGGTACTACACAAGCTTTAGTATATGGTGATTATGTACAAATTGGTGCGGCTCATGCCGAATCTATTATCATAGGTAATAGTGGTTCAGTAGTTGAAATTTCGGGAAGTATTAAAGCAGCTCAGTTAAATGCTATTGCAACTGTAACGGGTTCTCTAATAGCTTCAGCAAGTTCATTTGAAAGTAGAAATGCAAGTTTAGCAACCATTACAGGTTCGTTAATTTCAACTGCATCTGCAAATACTATTTTAATAGCAGGATTAAATTCATATACTTCATCTTTAAGAGCAGCAATAACTGCAAGTGGAACTGATGTAACAATTAATGGTAATTTGACTGTAAAAGGAACAACTACCCAAATTGATTCAACGACTCTTAATATTGGAGATAATATTATTGAATTAAATTATGGTGGTTCGCAAACTGTTGCGGGTATTTATACAAAAGATGCAACTGGCACATTAACATCTGGCTCATTGTTGTGGAATTCAACAATCGATAGATGGACAGCCGGTGCAAGTGGTTCTGAATCGAGAATATTATTAGCAGGTGGGGATGGTATATTATCAGGTTCAACCGATTTCTCTACATTTTCAACTTCTGTAAATAGTAGATTAACAAATTTAGAAACTACATCGGCAAGTGTAAGTAGCTCAATTGGAAATATCAATTCTACAACTGCGAGTTTATCATCTTCGGTAGGCGATTTAAATAACGCAACTGCGAGTTTATATACTTCCGCATCATTAATGACCGCATCAATTGCATCATTAACATCTTCAGTTGTTGCATTGCAATCATTTAGTGGAAATGTTAATACGAGATTTAATAATTTACAAACTTATACAACTTCAGTTGATGGTAGATTCGCAACATTAGCAACCTATACGGGTTCGGTTAATACAAAATTAACTGAAATTGGCGTTGTAACTGCGAGTTTAATTACATCAGCATCAAACGATGCAGTATTAATTGCAAACTTAAACACATTTAGTGGTTCGCAAAATAGTAAAGACGTAACTTTAGCAACTTACACAGGTTCAGTCGAAGGTAGATTCACCACATTAGCATCGGTAACCGCATCTTATGATGGACGTTTCACTTCATTGGCAACCATATCTGGTTCATTAATTAGTTCTGCGAGTTCGTTTCAAAGTAGATTTGCAACAATAGAAACAGTAACATCATCATTAGAAAGTAGAGCAACTGAAATTGGAATAGTAACTGCTTCTCTAATTAGTTCGGCGAGTTCATTCCAAAGTAGATTGGGAACAATTGGTAGTGTAACTGCTAGTTTAGAAGGAAGATTTTCCACATTAGCACAGGTAACTTCTTCTATTCACCAATTTACTTCATCGTTAAATACTTACACAGTAGCAACGGAGATTAGATTAGATGATTTAGAATATACTGCATCTATTTCGGTAGGAGCTGGTTTGGCTGCATCATTTGCTGTAATAAATCAATTTACAAGTTCACAACTAACTCAAAATTCCAACTTAGCAATCATTACTGGTTCATTGATTACATCGGCATCTAACTTAACACAAAGAGTTGGTGCAATTGAAGCAGTTAGTGGAACGTTTGCAAGAACAAATTCGACAAACACATTTAACGGAACTCAAACTATTAGTGGTTCATTATATGTAACACAAGATTTAGTTATATTAGGTTCTTCATCGATTCAAAATGTTAGTTCATCTACATTAAACATTGGAACTAACTTAATAACTGTTGCTGTAAATCAACCATCAGTTAGATTTGGTGGAATTGCAGTAATTGATAGTGGTTCATCTGGAGCATCTGGTTCGTTATTATATGATTCAGTACAAGATGAATTTATCTTTGTACATAGAGGAAACGGTACAAACGTAACATCATCCCACTTCATTTTAGGACCGGAGACAATTGATAATTTAGGAAACGAAACGTATTTAACCAACAATAGATTACCAAAAGGAAGCGGTAAAGAACACTTAAATGATTCAAATATTACCGATACGGGTACTTTGATTACATTGGGTTCAAATTCAGTTGTAAATGGTACATTCTATGCGACTGGTATAACGTTGGTATCGGGTTCATCTCAAATAACTTATAGTGGATTGAGTGGAATACCTGCAGGAATTGTTAGTGGTTCATCTCAATTAAGTTCAATATTGCCAGCAGGAACAGTATCCGGCTCTTCGCAAGTAATCGGAATATTGAGTTCATTAAACACTTACACAGGCTCAAACGATACACTTAATACCACACAAAATAGTAGATTAGACCAATTATCAACCGCAAGTGGTTCGGCAATTACAAGATTAACCGCATTAGAAGTTGAAACATCTAATTTAGAAACATTTAGTAGTTCAGCATTAACAAGATTAACCGCATTAGAAGTTGAAACGGCTAATTTAGAAACATTCACATCTTCAATCAACACAACTATTAAGAGTAAGTTGGATGCAGATGGTGTAATTAGTGGTTCATTGCAAATTGTAGGTATATTGAGTTCATTAAACTCTTATACTCAATCTAATGATACAACTAATAATACGCAAAATAGTAGATTAGACCAATTATCAACTGCAAGTGGTAGTGCGATTACAAGATTAACCGCTTTGGAAGTTGAAACGGCTAATTTAGAATCTTTCAGTTCTTCGGCATTGACAAGATTGACAGCATTGGAAGTTGAAACCGCAAATTTAGAATCGTTTACATCATCTATTAATACTACAATTAAAACGAGATTAAATGTAGAAGGTGTAGTTAGTGGTTCATCTCAAATTGATTTGACAGCAACTACAAACTATGCAAGTGGTATATTGACGAGATTAAATGCAGTTGGTGTAGTTTCGGGTTCATCTCAAATAAATTTAGGAAGTGCAACTGGCAATATCGCATTAGCAACTCAAACTACGGGCGATTATGTAGCATCATTGGTACAAGGTACGGGTGTTGCTATTTCAAACAATAGTGGTGAAAATGCAACTCCTACAATTGCAATCGGACAAGCGGTTGGAACATCAGCAAACGTACAATTTAACTCAATAGGGGTTGGTACAACTGCAAGTGGAGTGGGTGGTGAAATTAGAGCAACGGGTGATATTGTGGCATTCTTCTCATCTGACGAAAGATTAAAAGAAAATATTCAACCAATTGAAAACGCTTTACAAAAAGTAAATCAAATTAGTGGTAACACTTATGATTGGAAAGAAGGATTTGAAACAATACATTCTCATAAAGGAACTGATGTTGGAGTAATAGCACAAGAAATCGAAGAAGTATTACCACAAGCCGTTGTAGATAGAGAAACCGGATACAAAGCAGTAAATTACGAAAAAATTGTTCCATTATTGATTGAAGCAATAAAACAATTATCGGCAAAAATCGATAGTTTGGAAAATAAATAAATATTTATACACATACATAATTAACGTACTAAAAAAAAGGTAAACTAGATGGCACTTAAATTTAGACGTGGGACAACCGCACAACAATCAGGTTCGTTAGCATTTGGAGAACCATATGTAAACACAACATTAGGAACTTTATTAGTCGGTGGTCCAACAGGAGACATCGTATTATCAACATCGGGTACAGGTAGTACCGGAAACTTCGGAGCAATTTCAGGTTCCGGATTAGATATCACCGGAAACGCAAATATTGCAGGTAACTTAACATTAGGAGGAACTATTACCATTGGTGATGCGGCTACTGATAATTTAGTAGTAAACGCAGATTTGAGTTCATCAATTATACCTGATATAACAAATGTATTTGATTTAGGTAGTACTACGAAAGTATATAGAAATGTATATGCAACTTCTATTAGTGGTGCAATTGCAGCAACTAACGGAGTAGTTAGTGGTTCATCGCAAGTAACTTTACAATCAACTACTGGATTTACCGCATACAACACCGCATTAGCAACTATTACAGGTTCGTTAATTACATCAGCATCAAACGATGCAATATCGATTACAAACCTAAATACATTTAGTGGTTCTCAATTGGGCAAAGATACAACTTTAGCAACATATACGGGTTCAGTAGAGGGTAGATTTACTACGTTGGCAACAACAACGGGTTCACTACAAACTTCGGTAACAAACTTAAACACATTTAGCGGTTCAGCTCTTACAAGATTAACAGCTTTAGAAGTTGAAACTGCTAATTTAGAAACTTTTAGTTCATCGGCATTAACTAGATTGACTGCATTAGAAGTTGAAACGGCTAATTTAGAAACATTTAGTGGTTCTCAATTGGGTAAAGACGCAACTTTGGCAACTTTAACCGCATCTTACGATGGTAGGTTTACAACTTTAGGAACTTATACAGGTTCAGTAGAAACTCGTTTAACGCAAGTTGGTGTAGTTACGGGGTCATTAATTACTTCAGCATCTACTTTGACACAAAGAGTTGGTGCAATTGAAGCAGTTAGTGGAACGTTTGCAAGAACAAATTCGGCAAATACGTTTAGTGGTAACCAAACAATAAGTGGTTCATTAAGCATAACACAAGATTTAATAGTTGGTGGTTCTTCATCAATTCAAAATATTAGTTCTTCAAATTTAGTAATTGGAACTGCATTTGTAACTTTAAATACAGCAACGCCATCATCTAGATTTGCAGGATTACAAATAGTAGATAGTGGTTCTTCTGGAGGCTCGGGCTCATTCTTATATGATGCAGTACAAGATGAACTTATATTTGTTCATAGAGGAAACGGAACTAATGTAACATCTTCAGTTCTATTGATGGGACCGCAAACCTATGATAATTTAGGTAACGAAACACAACTTACTAATAATCGTATAGTAAAAAGTGCGGGATTAGAACACATTGTTGATTCACAAATTTCAGATGATGGTTCGACTGTATCAATTCCAGGTGCATTAACAGTGACTGGTAATATCACAGGTCCAATCAGAGCAACAAATGGTGTGGTTTCGGGTTCATCTCAAATCGCATACGCAAGTATCTCTTCAATACCAGCGGGAATAGTAAGTGGTGCGGCGCAAGTAACACCTTTATTACCAACTGGTGTAGTTAGTGGTTCATCGCAAGTAGTTGGTTCTTCAATCACTACAAACACCATTACAATCGGTTCAACATCGACTGCATTAGGTGGAACATCTACAACATTAGCAGGTTTAACTTCGGTATCTTCGACTGGATTTACGGGAGCATTAACGGGTAACGCATCAACTGCAACTACTTTACAAACTGCAAGAACAATCAATGGAACATCATTTAATGGTTCTGCTGATATTACTATTCCAAATTTAGTATCTGGTTCGGCACAAATCACCGCAGGTTCAACTACGGGATTTGCAACGGCTGTAAAAACTCAATTAGATACTAATACAGTTGTTTCGGGTTCATCTCAAATAAACGCAACTGCAACTACAAACTGGGCAACCGGTATTAAAACAAGATTAGATGCGGAAACTGTTGTTTCGGGTTCAAGAACAATTAGTGGTATTACATTAGGTTCTAACTTAGCAACATTAACGATTGGTACGGGATTAAGTGGTACATCATATAATGGTTCGACTGGAGTAACAATTGCAAACACAGGTGTTCTTTCAGTAACTACAAATACAGGTTTAAGTACAAACGCAAGTGCAACGGGTAACGTAACAATTACAAATACCGGTGTAACTTCGGCAGTAGCTGGAACAGGTGTTGGAGTAAGTGGTGCAACAGGAGCAGTAACAATCTCTATTGGACAAGCAGTTGGAACAACTGATAACGTAAGGTTCGGTTCAATCGGCGTTGGTATGGCAGCAAGTGGAACATCTGGTAGAATTGATGCGGCTGGTGATATTGTGGCATTCTCTACATCCGATAGAAACTTCAAAGAAAACATCACTCCAATCGAAAACCCAATCCAAAAAATCAGACAGATTAGTGGTAACACTTATGATTGGAAAGTTGAAAATAAAGATATACACGGTTTCGAAGGAAACGATGTGGGTGTTATTGCACAAGAAATTGAAGAAGTATTACCACAATTGGTAACAACAAGAGAAACAGGATATAAAGCTGTTAAATACGATAAATTAGTAGCATTATTAATTGAAGGTATTAAAGAGCAACAATTACAAATAGAGAAATTACAATTAGAAGTAATAGATTTAAAAAAACAAAAAGGGTTATAATTTAATGTATGATGTTTACTACACCACCGCTGGAGGCCCTTGGTTCAACAGCGGTGCTGATATATGGGTAACAAAATGGATAGAAGAAGTGGCACCACATTTAGAGGTTAAGCCACTTCTTCTTTTCCATAGAAAGAAACCTAACAATTATGAAGAATTTCCAATCGATATTGACCATATTTGGGAAACGGACGAATTAGAAATTGATAGAATTTTAAAAGAAGCTAGAAAAATACATATATTGCATGGACATTATACTCCAACAACTGCGATACATAATAATTTAGATAAAATCGATTCAATCATTTTTCATAATTTGACTAAAGTATCTATGATTGGTCAAATGACAAAAGATGAATATTTACATTGGTATGGAAATTGGGAATGGGAAACCGAATTAATAAATAAAATCAAAAATAAAATTTGGGTAGGATTATATCATTTTCCATATGAAACGGAAAATTTATATCATATACCAAATTATTACGAATTTACACAAAATAAAAAATTATCAGAATCTACCAAAATAGGATTTGCTGCAAGAGTAGAAGGTAGAAAAAATATAGAATATGTAGATGGTTTAAATGGATATATTTTAACAAATACTACAATATTCGATAAATATTATAGAAAAAAATATGGATATCGATTCGAAAAATCAAAGGTTTACAAATTTGGTTTTAAACATAAAGAAAGGTTCTATGGTCTTGATTGGGGAATATCTCACTCTTGCTTTGAATTTGAACCATTTGGATACGGAATATTTGAGGCAGTGGATTGGGGGAAACTTCCAATACTACACGAAAAATGGCACGTACCTCTTGATTATAAATACAAAGCGACTGACAAGGAAACATTTAAGCAGACCTACGAAACGATTTGTGAAGATGATTACGAAACCCGTAAAAGAGAGTTTCAAAAACTGAAAGATTGGATGATAAAACACTTTTCAAATAAAGATGAGTGGAAACAAAAACTTTTAGATATTTATAATGTAGATAATATATAAAAATATGCCAAGAACAAATTTATCATTAGGAAATCTATTTAGAGCTGTAAGTGGGTCTGTTAGAACGGGAGCAGTTTCTATAAGTGGATTGAATGGGGGTGGTAGTAATATTAATATGTTAGGATTTGCAACGGATGCAATTACTGTAACTCCACCAACCTTTACATATATTGTAGAAAGTACAACTGAAAATGCTCAATTTTCGTTCGCATCAACTGGTTCACAATTTTACAATAAAGTACAATCTCAAGCAAATAACTATACTTGCTCATTTAATAACGCAAACTTTACAGTTTCTTCGGCAACTCGTGGTAATGGACCTTCCGTTTTCCCTATAAATGCAGCATCAATTGCACAATCAAACTATTCTGAAGCATCTGCTTCATTAACTATGGCATATGCAGATGGTTATAATTTGGGAGCAACTAACTATGGTTCAGCTACAACAAAAGTTTTATACGCAGTAGATGTTTATAACACTATTAACGAACCTGATTTTTGTTTACTATTTGGTACTCAAATTGAATTAGCAGATGGTACAATGGTTAATGTTGAAGATTTGAATGTTGGTGACCAAATTAAATCTTGGGTGCCAGCAGGATTGCCGGATGAAGACCAGGACCCAGAATCAGACCAAGTTGATTGGAGATTCTATTTTTCAAATACATTGGAAGGAACTTCTCAAAATGTAACTGTTAGTGATGTTACATTTAATTTTGCAGAAGGATATGTTTCAATTAATGATGGTTTAATAAAAGCAACCGAAACTCACCCATTATATGTTTGGGATAACGAGATTGAAAAATATAAATTTAAAAATATTGGTGATATCTTAATTGGCGATAAGTTAATTATGCAAGATGAAAGTGAAGTATTAGTAACCAATATAGAATTAATTAGAGAAGATGTTGAAATTGTAACTGTAAATGTGGAAGATGCTGACGTTTATATAGCAAATGGATTAATTTCACACAATAAAGGTACAACCGCACAACCATTTATTCCATCAGCAGGTTTAAGAATGTATTTAGACCCATCTAAAGCATTGTCAACCGGAGGAACAGCAACCGCAGACTGGTTGGATTTAAGTGGATACGGAACAGGTGTTAGACCTGCAGGTGTTTCAAATGCAGCGGGAATTAGTGGTGGTAATCCTACATATAATAATGGTGTTGGTAGAATTAATAAGTCTTGGTCATTAGCTACTAATACTTTTTGGTACAAAGATGGTACAACAAACATTAATGGTGGATATACACAATTTAACACATCGGCATATACAGTAGTAGCTTGGGTTAGATTTCCATCACATCCTGCTAATACTTGGAATAACTTTTTTAATAAACAAGATAATGGTTCTACAAGATTAATATCTTTATATCTTAACTCAAATGGTAGTGGTACTTATTATATACACGATGGAACATCTGTACAACATGATAGTAATACATTCTCATTATCTACAAATGTTTGGTATATGGTTTCTTATACCGCAGCATTAAATGGTACAAACGTATTTTATTTAGATAAAACATCGAGAGGAAGTAAATCAAATGGTTCATTAGATTACACATCATCTGGATTGGTAACAATTGGATA
>JACCDJ010374737.1_pt1 | contig 15098 bp, 15 predicted proteins | sample 7444481 | NCBI WGS metagenome assembly JACCDJ01 (sample SAMN15323435, study PRJNA562643) | freshwater metagenome | isolation source: river surface water | place: USA:Blue River Watershed | collected 2017-08-15 | reverse complement strand
TCATTGCACGGATTGAAGGTTCAGATACGAGTAGACCAGGTTTGGTGCTTCATGGACATATCGATGTAGTTCCAGCTGCCGCAGATGAATGGCAAGTGGATCCATTCAGCGGAGTTATAAAAGATGGCGCTATCTGGGGACGGGGCGCTGTAGATATGAAAAATATGGATGCGATGATTTTGGCAGTTGTTAGGCATTGGGCTCGCAACGGAATCAAGCCGCCAAGGAATATCGTTCTTGCCTTCTTTGCTGACGAAGAGGCAGGGTCGATTTTCGGTTCCAGGTACATGGTGAAAGAACATCCAGAGGTTTTCAAAGGTTGTAACGAAGCGATCTCCGAGGTGGGCGGTTTCTCAGTAACCCTTGCTAATGGAAAGCGGTTGTACATGATTGAGGCTGCCCAAAAAGGCATCAATTGGATGAAATTAACTGCAACCGGATTAGCAGGCCATGGTTCTTTCATTAATCACGAAAACTCAGTAACTGCGCTATCAGAAGCAGTAGCCAAGATCGGCAATCATGAATGGCCTCAAACTTATACCCATGCAGTAAATCAATTGTTTACCGAGATTGCGAAAGCATTGGGTAAACCGCTTACAGACGATTACCGAGAATTTCTAGTCGAGATTCCAAGCGTAGCCAGAATGATTGCAGCTACGCTTCAGAACACTGCAAATCCAACGATGTTGGAGGCTGGATACAAGGTAAACGTGATTCCGAAAGAGGCGGCAGCTTATGTTGATGGCCGATTCTTACCTGGCCATGAGTCAGAGTTATTGGAGACAATAAAAGAATTAGTTGGACCAAATATTAAGATTGAAACAGTCACCAGAGATATAGCTCTAGAAGTTCCCTTTGAAGGGGTCCTTGTTGAGGCTATGAAGAACGCAATCTTGAAATTGGATCCAGAAGGTATACCGGTTCCATATTTGATGAGCGGAGGAACTGACAATAAAGCGCTCAGCGAACTTGGAATAGTTGGTTACGGTTATTCACCACTTCGTTTGCCTGCAGATTTAGATTTCATGGCGCTTTTTCACGGAGTTGACGAGAGAATTCCACTTGATTCGTTGGAATTTGGTGTCAGAGCTTTAGAAGATTTCTTGCTTAACAGCTAACTTCGTCTAAAGCTTCTCGCACCACGGCGGGAAGAGTGATCTCCTCGCTTCGCAAGATTCCGCGTAACTGCGCACCTGTTCTGGCGCCAACTATCGCGCTTGTAACACCTTGCGCATCGCGCACCCAAGCTAACGCAACTTCAAGTGGGGAGTATCCCAGTCCATCAGCTGCTACCTGAACTGCTTCAACAATCCGTTTCGATCTTTCGTCTAAATAACTTTCAACGAAACCTGCGAAATGAGGGCTAGCGCCTCGTGAATCAGATGGAATCCCATTTCTATACTTCCCGGTCAGAACTCCGCGCCCTAAAGGTGACCAAGCCAGCAAACCAACATTTAATTCAAGCGCGCATGGTAAAACTTCATGTTCTATATCCCGATTAAGTAATGAGTATTCATTCTGTGTAGTTGCAATTGGCGCTTTGGTAGCAATCGATTCCTGGCGAGTGATCGCACGCGATGTCTGCCATCCTGAATAGTTACTGATTCCAACATATCTGACCTTGCCACTTTGATAAGCAGTATCTAAAGCTGAGAGGGTATCTTCAAGCGGAGTTTGTGTATCCCATGTATGAACTTGCCAAAGATCTATGTAGTCAGTACCCAATCTTTTTAGTGACGCATCTAATTCGTTTAGCAATGCATTTCGAGAGGTATCTACTGTCCGAAGTCCATCGATAAAAGTAATACCTGCCTTTGTGGCTATCACCATCTCATCACGTTTGAAGAGTGAACCGATTAACCCGCCGATTACCTTTTCCGAATCACCGGCACCATAAACCGCCGCGGTGTCGATAAAATTTCCACCAGCTTCAATAAATGCGCGAGCTTGATCTGCAGCCTCATGCTCGTCGGTATCACGACCCCAAGTCATGGTGCCTAAACCGAGCCGGGAGAGGGTAAGACCGGTAGCGCCTGCTCTTCGTAATTCCATGAAACCTCTATCTAGAGCCTTTAAAACAACTCAGTGAACCTTGGGTAGATTCCTTACCAAACAGAACTTTAGGCGAAGTCATTCTAATTGCATTAACCTTTCGCTCTAATGTCCCGAATCTTTCTGTTACGTCATGCACATTCCAACGCAAATGCCAAAGGCATTTTGGCGGGACGCCTGCCCAATATCTCGCTCTCCGAGAACGGATTGAAACAACGTGAAGATTTAATGAGCCGGGTATCTGGGGCAAAATTCGATCAAATTATCTCAAGCCCCTTGGAGCGGTGTATCGAAACAATCAAGCCCTTTGCATCTGATCCATATCTTGCCGACGAATTTCAAGAGGTTGATTACGGCAATTGGACGGGGCGACGCATGAGCTCGTTATCTCGTAACAAGCAGTGGCGAGATATTCATAAGCATCCAGCATCTGTGAGATTTCCAAGCGGTGAAACTTTGCCAGAGGTGCAAACTAGGGCATTACTTGGACTAGATAGAGTTCTTCAAAATAAGGCTAAAAATATTTTGATCTCAACACATGCCGATGTAGTCAAGGTAATTATCCTGCATGCGCTCGGAACGCACCTTAACAATATTGACAAGGTTTCAGTGGATAACGCAAGCTTCTCAATTGTTGAAAAGAATGGCAATGATTACCGAGTCATTCGAGTCAACGACAATACGTCCAATATCTCGGGACTCTTGAAATGAGTAGAGTAAGGAAACTTGATCCAGTTGATAGCTTTATTGTTGGGACGATTGGCCAACCAGGTGAGAGAGAATTCTATTTGCAGGCCAAATTCCACGGAGGTATACATAGCTTTGCGATTGAGAAGGGGCAAGTTTTAGCCCTGGCTGATCGAATGGCCTTATTGATTGGAGAGCTAAAAGCTGCTGATTACCGTTTTGAAAATATTATTGCGGTAAGTTTACAAGTGCCTTTGATCCCAGAATTCCAAATTGGCGTGATTGGAATTGTTTGGCTACCTAATACCGAACAAGTTCAGTTGGATCTACAAGAGATTACTGACGGTGACAACGAACTTGTATCTGATTTATCAATTGACGAAGAGGATGGACCGGCTCTCTTTAAAATCTATCTATCACCCGATATTGCGAATAACTTTGTGCATCTGGCTCGACGAGTAGTCGCTGCCGGACGGATGCCTTGTCCGTTCTGTGGTCTACCAATAAATCGCGATGGTCACCTCTGTCCGAGGGCTAATGGATATCGCCGCTAAGTTAGAGAGCGAACCAATTGAGATAGTTGGAAGATTGGTTGCGGCATCAAACGCCTCTCTCTACTGCAAAATCGCAGATTTAAATGCTATCTACAAACCAATTGCCGGAGAGCGTCCGCTTTGGGATTTTCCCGATGGGAATTTGGCTTCAAGGGAAGTAGCTGCATACAAGGTAAGTGAAGCGCTTGGCCTTCATTGCGTACCGCAAACATTACTTCGCGACGGACCATACGGTCTGGGTTCCGTCCAATTATGGATCGACGATGTCGAAGATGTCGGGGAGCGATATTTGGAAAAATCACCTGAACTTCGAAAAATCGCACTTCTAGATGCGGTCATAAACAATACAGATCGTAAAATTGGACATTTACTTTACAAAGATGGACAGGTTTTCGGTTGTGACCATGGAGTAACTTTCCATGAAGAATTCAAGTTACGAACAGTACTTTGGCAATTTGCGGATATGCCACTTACTTCAGATGAGATCAAACGTCTTCAAGAATTTGATTGTGATTTATCTGATTTGATCACCGATATGGAGATTGCTGCGTTACATCAAAGAATAGATGAACTTTTGCACGTGAATAAGTTTCCATTACCGCCAGTTGATTGGCCAGCTATTCCGTGGCCGCCCTTCTAAAGTTTTCTAAGTTATACTTCGACAGTGCACAGTTGGCCGGAGGTTGAAGTACCTAAGATTGATTTATCTTTAGAACCGCTCACTGTCTATTCAACTAAAAATCAATCTTTAGTCACGATTCCTAAAAAGAAGAAATATCAAATATATGTATGTGGAATAACCCCATATGACGCAACGCATTTAGGCCACGCAGCAACCTATCTAACCTTTGATATCTTAATTAGGTATTGGAAGGCTCTAGGTGCAGATGTTAATTACATTCAAAATATCACGGATATTGATGATCCATTACTCGAACGAGCCAGTCGAGATCAAATTGATTGGAAAGACTTAGCTTATTCGCAAATAGAGTTATTCAGATCAGATATGCAGGCGCTGCGAGTTATTCCGCCAACGCACTATGAAGGGGCAGTAGCTGCGATTCCAGATGTGATCAATGCGGTTACTGAACTAGATCATCACGGCTGGGTTTACAAAGTAGAAAATGATTATTATTTTGAAATCACGAAGGATATGGGATTCGGTTCAGAATCGCATTTGAATCGTGACGAGATGCTAAATATATTTGCCGAGCGAGGTGGAGATCCTTCTCGTACTGGTAAACGTAATCCATTAGATGCTCTGCTATGGCTTGCAAAACGTCCATCTGAGCCATCGTGGCCAGCGCCATTTGGTGATGGTCGCCCTGGTTGGCATATTGAATGTGCAGCCATTGCTTTGAAATTCGCAGAACGCGACAGAAACTTAGAAACCGTTATCGACATCCAAGGTGGTGGCAGTGATTTGATATTCCCACACCATGAAATGTCTGCATCGCAAATTCGAGCCCTAACCGGAAAAGAGTTAGCAGCTGCATACGTACATGCCGGAATGATTGGCCTTGATGGCGAGAAGATGAGTAAATCAAAGGGAAACTTAGTTTTTGTATCAAAGTTAATTGAATCAGGAGTAAATCCAGCAACAATTCGTTGGGCACTTCTGAAACGTCATTACCGTACTGACTATATGTGGAATCGGACTGAGACTGATATGGCACACGAAGAAATTTCTAATTTACGAGCCAAACTAGAAAGCGATCAAATACCGCAAACGGAAGAATTGACCCAGAAGATAACCTCGTCTATCGCAAATGACTTAGATACCCCATCAGCTATAACAGCCATCAATAGCTGGGCCGCAAGCAACGGTAGTGGCGGAAATAAAGAAGAATTATTAAAAGTGTTGGATGCTTTTCTAGGATTTAAGTTCTAAAAATTAAGTATCTTTCTGTTTGCGTAAATACCGCTCAAATTCTTTAGCTAGATCATCACCTGTTGTTTCTTCAAAATCGGTGTCATCTTTATCTGCCTCTAGCTGCTTTACATATTCACTAATTTCGGAGTCTTCTTCGGCTAATTGAGTAACTGCAATCTCCCAAGCTCTTGCAGCTTCTGCAAGGTCACCTAAAGGCAGATTGATCTTTAAACATTCACTTAGTTCTTCGATTAGAGCTAGTGTGGCTTTTGGTGAAGGGGCTCCAGCCGCGTAATGAGGTAGTGCAGCCCAAAGTGAGATCGCATCTAACTCTCGAACCTCGGCACGATTTTGTAGGATTCCTAAGATGCCAGTAGGCCCTTCATATCTACTTGGTTGGTATCCATACGATTTTGAAATTTCGAGATTGGCGCTAGTGCCAGTAACTGAAATGGGACGGGTATGAGGTGCATCCGCAAGTAACGCCCCCAAATTCACCATTAGATTCACATCTAAGTCTTCAAATAGATCAATCAGTTGATCAGCAAAACTTTGCCACTTAAAAGAGGGTTCTGGCCCGATTACAAAAACGAAATCATTTAATAAGTTTGGATGTCTTGATAGATAAATATTGGTATTCGGCCAATTGATGCGGCGTATCTCAGAATTGTCCATGAAAATGGTCGGACGAATTTGTTGATAATCGTAAAAATCCTCAGAGTTGGTCTCTGCTAATAATTCCATACCCCAAATATTCATCAAGTGAGTAATTACGCCTGTTGCGGCTTCTCCTGCATCATTCCAACCGTTAAATGCACAGATTACGATTGGATCACGCAACTCAGGAATTCGATGAATAAGCACAAGAACACCTTACGGTAACCTTGTCCCGATGACGAGCCAATTTTTCGAAGCAGTGCTCTTTGATATGGATGGATTGACCATCAACTCCGAACCGCAATGGTTGGAAGCGGAGACCGAACTAACTGCAGAATATGGCTACCAATGGACGGTCGAAGACCAGGCTTTTTGCTTAGGGGGTCCGTTATCTAAAGTTGGCCAGTACATGTCTGACCTTGTAAATGGTCAGGAGAGCGGGCCTTTTTTCCACCGACGTTTGGTTGAATTGATGACCGAGAAAGTTCGTACTCGCGCCGTGTTTATGCCGGGAGCACGCGAATTGATTGAGCTGCTAACTAATCACAACATTCCTCTTGCATTAGTTTCAGCAAGTCCACGAGTAATCGTTGAAGCAGCATTGAGTCACATCAAACCAATTCCTTTTAAGACAATCATCTCTGCGGATGAAGTAAATAGAACTAAACCCGATCCCGAAGGTTATTTAAAGGCAGCAGAGCTTCTTGGCGCACAAATTCGTAGATCTCTAATTCTTGAAGACTCACTTACTGGAGTAACTGCAGCTCGAGCTAGCGGGGCCCGCGTTATCTCGGTTCCGCACCTGGTGAAAATAGAACCCGATGACCAAACCAAGGTAATCAGTTCACTAGAAGAGCTATCTATGGATCAATTAAATGAATATTACGCGCAGTGGTTCAATTAAATGCTGGGCAGATATTTTTAAAACTACACCAATCACAAAGTCTGCTTTTTTGAGTTGGCCAGTAATTCTTATCCAGAGAGGTTCGAATATCCTTACCAACTTGTATGGTTTTTGCTTGCGTTCTCTCTAGTTCGGTCAAGGTAGGGGAGCTACGCAATGTTTTCTGATCCGATAAATAGAGAAGTTGAATTACCTTTGGAATTTCTCCATGTAATCGCCACCAAAGCAAGGCATAGAATCGTAATTGAAAGAGCGCTTTCTCCTCATACCCAGGCTTCGGAGATTTACCTGTTTTGTAATCAACAATTCGCACCTCTCCGGTGGGAGCAATATCTATTCGATCTACATAGCCATGAAGCAAAAGATCTTCTATGGGTTCTAATTCAAGATGCGCTTCCATATGTGTTGGCTCGAATGTTTGCGGATTTTCTAATTGAAAATAGCTCTCAAGTAGCGAATTGATTCGATCTATCCATTCGACCTCGCTTGAGATCAATGTAGAAAGCTGTTGATACTCATCTTTTAGTAATTCCCAATGGTGCTGAACCCGCTCTTTGGCCACCATGATAGTTCTATCTGGTAGTGGTTTCGCTAGAAGCTCCTCAAGAATGTTATGGACCAGAGTTCCGCGTATTGCATCCAGACTTAAGGGCTCTGGCAATTGTTCGATGACTCTGTAGTGATACAGCTTTGGGCATTGCTGATAATCACTGATGCGGCTAGGTGAGAGTCTAATTAAGTCCATACGCAAGCATCCTATCCGACCAACGGAAAATTGATGGATTAGGATGGGGAAATGGCGAAAGAATCTGGTTTCTTTAATTACGGAGATCGAATTCAGTTGACCGATAATAAAGGTCGTCAGTATTCATTCACTATTCAAGAAGGTAAGGAATTCCACACTCATCAAGGATTCATTCGGCACGATGAGTTAATTGGTATCCCAGAAGGAAGTGTAATTAGTATCAATAGCACGACTGGCGTTGATCAGAAATTCATGGCTTTCAAACCACTTCTTACCGATTATGTCTTAACAATGCCTCGAAGTGCCACCATTGTTTATCCAAAGGATTCCGCTTTAATAGTTGGATTTGCAGATATCTTCCCCGGAGCAAAAGTATTAGAGGCCGGAGTAGGTAGCGGTGCGCTAACACTTTCTTTATTACGCGCGGTGGGAGAGAAAGGTTCGGTTCATTCGGTTGAGCGTCGCGAAGAATTTGCGAACAACGCTAAATCAAATGTAGAGCATTATTTCAATGGGCTACCTACCAACTGGACCTTAACTATTGGCAGTCTCCAAGATCAAGACCTTTCAGAGAAGTACGATCGTGTAATCCTCGACATGCTAGCGCCGTGGGAATGTATTGATTTAGCAGCTAAAGTTTTAGTTCCAGGTGGCGTATACATGGCGTACGTTGCAACAACCACGCAACTTTCAAATGTTGCTGAAGGTCTAAAGACAGACGGACGCTTCACTGAGCCAGAGAGTTTCGAATCGCTAATAAGACCTTGGCATCATGAAGGTTTGGCGGTAAGGCCAGAACATCGAATGATTGCGCATACTGGATTCTTAATATTTGCTCGGAGGATAGCTCCGAATACGCAATTACTTGCTAGAAGAAGAAGACCATCTAAGGGTGCATATGGCCTCGGAGAAGAATAGTCGCCTTGTTAATTTGGTGATCGCGCTACTAGCCACCAAAAAGTATCTAACGAAACCACAGATCTTTAAAGCAGTTACGGGCTATGACGGAAGCCCTGAAGCTGCAGATCGAATGTTCGAACGAGATAAGGAAGAATTACGAGCGCTCGGTATTGAGATTGAGATGAAAAGTATCGACCCACTCTTTGAGGACGAAATTGGTTATCGGATTGCACCAGAGCGATACCGTTTCAATTTAGGTCCATTAACTTCCGAAGAAGTTTCCATTTTGGCTCTAGCAGCGGAAGCCTGGCGCGAAAGTGCGATATCGGATTTGGCTCGTAACACATCGCTACGTTTGGAATCCCTTGGTATCGCCTCGGATTTCGAGAACTTCAATTTGAACACTATACCTTTACGAGCGCCCAACCATTTTATTGAGATCTTAGAATCCATTGAGTCTTCTAATGTTATTGAAGTTAACTATGTAAATTCTGAGGCTAATGTTGAGTTAAAGGTGCTAGCCCCGCACGGTATATATTCAAAGGGGAGTAAATGGTATTTGTTCGCTTTAGATATTAATTCAGATCAATTCAAAAGCTATCGATTTGATCGCATTTCCGGCGACATAAAATTTACGAAGAGAACATTTGAAAGACGTGAGATATCGCTTCCCAAAGTACACTTCCCGAGTTTTGAGGCTCTAATTGAGATCAGGAGAGATCGCAGTCCGGAGTTGGCTTCAAAAGGCAGACTTATCGATGAGGGCGAGGAGTGGCAAAAATTTAGCGTCATCTTCGAGTCTGAAGCAGCTGCTCGATATGAGATTCTGAAACTTACCCCCGATATCAAAGTACTAGAACCAATCTCCTTAGTTTCAGAGGTAACTAAGGCGCTAAACGAATTGGCGAGTTTGCATGCAAGGTAATCAAAGGCTAGCCAGATTAATTGATCTGGTTCCGTTCATCTCAAGTCACCAAGGAATTGCTATAGCTGATTTAGCAAAGAGATTTAACGTCACTGTAGCCGAAATTGAAAAGGATCTTTGGTTGCTCTATTGCTGTGGCCTTCCTGGGCAAACTCCGTTGGAGCTTATGGAGTTTGCCTTTGAAGATGGATATGTCTACGTCAGAAATGCAGATGAATTGAAGCAACCTAGATCTCTCTCGCAGGTTGAACTGGCAACTTTAGTTATGGGACTTGAGATCATTGCAAGTGATGGTAACGAAACTGCTAAGAATCTTCTTGAGAGACTCAAAGCAAAATTAGCGACCAAAATTGCCGTACAGCCCTCACATTCAGATAAATATATTGTTGAGATAGAGAACGCGATTCAAAAAAATCTGATCATCAATATTAGTTACAAAGGAAAAGAACGAAATGTAATTCCCTATGAGCTATATGTGGAGCACGGTTTCACCTACATGAAGGGCTATTGTCAGACTGCCCAAGCGCGTCGAACTTTCAAATTAGACCGAATTGAATCCTTGGCACTGACAGATATCAAAGCACTGATACCTAACGATGTTTCAAGCTCAAGTGAGAAACTCTCCACCTCAATAAAGATTCATAATGAGATAAGACTTGTTCGTGAGATTCTTGGTTTAAACATCGAAGATAATCACGAAAAAGTTATCCAGGAGATTTCCTTCTACTCAAGAGAATGGTTAATAGGCGAAGCTTTAGCCCTAGGTGGCAGTATCGAGCTAATTGACCCAGAATTAAGAGCGGAATTGGCTAAGCGGGCGCAGGCTGGTAAAAATCTATATCTCGGGTAATCTATCCCTATGTTTTTACGCGAACCTTCACACATTCTGCTTCTCGTTCTAGTGCTTGTGATTCTCTTTGGAGCAAAACGACTTCCGGATTCTGCTAAATCGGTGGCTAAGTCACTTCGAATCTTCAAGACTGAGATGAAGTCAGATAAGGAAGAGGGCAAGGGCGAACCAAAGGCGCTAGATAAAGATAAAGAGCCTAAGGACGAATCCGACAAGTAAAACGTGGCTAGCACCCAAAGCGGCGTTATGCCGCTCCTTCAACATCTAGCCGAATTCCGCAATCGAGTATTCCGCGCTTCGATAATTGTTGCGCTTGGTTTTATCGCTAGTTGGTTTTTCTATAATGAAATCGTTGCTCAATTAGCCACACCAGTTTGTGATCTCAAGTTAGATCAAGCAACCGGAGCCGATAAGTGTGGTGCACTTTTCGTAAATGGTGTCCTTGGCCCAATAAATTTGCAAATCAAAGTCTCATTGATAGTTGGTTTAATTGTCACAGCTCCTCTTTGGATCTATCAAATTTGGGCTTTTATCGCACCAGGTTTACATAAGCACGAGAAATTGAGAGCTTTCTATTTTCTTCTCGCTGCAACCCCTTTCTTCTCAGCTGGGGTATTTCTAGGTTACACAATACTTCCAGTTGCTATTCGGGTGCTTTTTGGTTTTACGCCAGCTCAATTACAAAATTTGATTAATTTTGCAGATTATCTGGACTTTGTATTAAGAGTGATTCTTTTATTCGGGCTAGCTTTCGAATTGCCAGTTTTCCTAGTAACTCTGAATTTACTTGGAGCAGTTTCTGGTAAAACTATTCTCCGCCCCTGGAGAATGTGGATTTTTGGCATAACCTTCTTCGTCGCTGCTTTTACGCCCTCTGCAGATCCGCTAACAATGTTATTGCTGGCACTACCTTTGATCGCCTTCTATTTCGCGGCTGGTGGAATCGCGCTACTTAACGACCGTCGTCGCAATGTGGCTGCTAGCGATTAATCCAACCTCAGGTAGAGGTAACGGCGCAAGGGTAGGTCAAGTAGTATCGAATTATCTGACTGAAAGATCCATCCGATATCGAATCGTCACAGGCGCTAATTCGAAGATTTTCAAAGACAATCTCCAAAACGCAGTTGTAAGCACTTCTGATGAGGTGCAGGGAATTGTTGCAGTCGGTGGAGATGGCTTAATTCATATGGTGTTGCAAATAGCTGTCTCTAACTCACTACCAGTTGCCACAATACCTGCAGGAACAGGTAATGATTTTGTTAGATCGCTTGGTTGGGACCCAACCAAGCCACTAGAGCCACTTTGGGCTGCGATCACGCAGGAACAGCATCGAATTGATTTGGGCGAGATAGATGGTGAATATTATGGCGCAATCGCATCTACAGGATTTGATTCCTTAGTCAATGAACGCGCTAATCAAATGAAATGGCCGAAGGGTCCAAGTAAATACAACGTAGCAATGGCTCTAGAGTTGCCAAAATTTCAACCTCTAAATTATCGATTCTCCCTTGATGGGCAAGCCATGGAACGAGAAGCCATGTTAATAGCGATAGGAAATGGTCGTTCATACGGTGGTGGCATGTTGGTTTGCCCAGATGCCGATTTGCAGGATGGATATTTGGATTTGATGATTTTAAACCCAGTTTCTAAGAGAGAGTTTGTTCAAATTTTTCCGTCAGTTTACAAAGGCGAGCACGTTAACCATCCCCAAGTTGAGATTAAAAGGGTTAAAAGCATCACCATAGAAGCGACCGCAGTTTGCTATGCAGATGGTGAAAGAATTGGTCCGCTACCAGCCGAGATAAATATTGCACCAGGAGCACTTAAAACATGGAGGCCATGACGCCAGCTGAGAGGTATGCGGCAAGTAAGAACAAAGGAAAACACCCGAAGGCCACCAGCTTCTTTTCTTCTTTCGATTTCGACCTCGACGATTTTCAAATTGAAGGTTGTTATGCAATAGAAGAGGGCGACGGGGTTCTAGTTGCCGCTCCCACGGGCGCCGGTAAGACGATTGTAGGAGAATTTGCTGCTTACTTAGCTTTAGAACTTGGTAAGAAATGTTTCTACACAACGCCAATCAAAGCGCTATCAAATCAAAAGTACCAAGAATTTGTAGATAGATTTGGTGATTCTCGAGTCGGGTTATTAACAGGTGATAACAACATCAATAGTAACGCCGAGATCTTGGTTATGACTACTGAAGTTTTGCGCAATATGTTGTACACCAACTCATCAACTCTAAATAATCTCGGGTATGTGGTCATGGATGAAGTTCATTACCTAGCCGATAAATTCAGAGGCGCGGTCTGGGAAGAGGTACTGATCCATTTGATGGAGAGCGTCCAGGTGATCTCTTTATCTGCCACCGTTTCAAACGCTGAGGAATTTGGTGATTGGCTTCAGGAAGTTCGCGGAAATACGCGAGTGATAGTTTCGGAAAACAGACCAGTACCTTTGTATCAGCATGTATTGATTGGAAATCGCTTGCTTGATCTTTTTAATGAAGATGGCACGGTAAATCAATCTCTTTTTAGAAGCGAACGAGAAGCGCTAAGGAGAATCAGAGCGCCGAAGGGTCGCAGCCGTTTCGAAGATGAGAGTCGACTTAATAGACCGGAAGTGATTGAAAAATTGAGCTCTTACCAGATGTTGCCGGTCATCACTTTTATCTTTTCAAGACAAGGTTGTGATTCAGCAGTGAAGCAATGCCTTGCCGCAAATTTGCGATTAACCACCACCGAAGAACGTGAGACCATTAAAGCCATTGCTGCTAGATATACAGAAACGCTCTCAATGGAGGATCTAGAGTTGCTTGGCCATCGGGAATGGTTAGGTGCGCTCGAACGTGGGATTGCAGCTCATCATGCGGGCTTATTACCGGTATTCAAATCTTGTGTCGAAGAGCTCTTTCAAAAAGGTTTACTTAAAGCAATCTTCGCCACTGAGACCCTCGCACTTGGCATAAACATGCCAGCTAGGACAGTATTTTTGGAGAAGTTAAGTAAGTGGAATGGTGAGAACCATGTTCCAATTACCCCAGGTGAATTCACCCAATTAACTGGCCGAGCAGGAAGACGCGGGATCGACATCGAAGGTAATGCCGTAATTCAATGGTCACCAAGTGTTGACTCGGCATCAGCTGCAGGTCTTGCAGCTACCCGAACCTATCCGCTTCGCAGTTCTTTTTCGCCAACTTACAACATGGCAATTAATCTCTTGGATCGATACGGAAGAGATGTGGCTAGAAATTCCCTGAAATCATCTTTTGCTCAATTTCAAGCGGATAGGGCAGTGGTCGGCTTAGATAAGCAGATTCGCAAGAACCAAGAAGCAATCACCGAATACAAAACAGACTCGCTATGCCATCTTGGTAATTTCACAGAGTACGCCAAATTACGTAGAGAGATAAAGCAAGCGGAGACTTTGCTATCTAAACGAAGTAGAATCGATAATCGGCAAAGGGCTCATTTAGAAGTTGAGCTTTCAAATTATCGAAAGGCGTTACGACAGCATCCTTGCCATAGTTGTAATGATCGTGAGTCGCATGCTCGAATCGCAGAACGTGCAGATCGTCTTATTCGGGAGAATGAAAGTCTTATCGCTCGAGTTGAGTCTCGCACTAATGTGATTGCTAAAACATTTGATCGAATTACCGAAGTACTCAATCTGCTGGGTTACCTATCTGGAGATGAGGTGACTGACTCAGGACGGATGCTCTCAAAAATCTACGCAGAATCAGATCTTGCGATCGCAGAAGTCATTAAATTGGATCTCTTCAATAAATTGACCGATATCGAATTAGCTAGTTTGCTTTCGGTGTATATCTTCGAGTCCCGTAAGCCTGAAGCTCCCAAGATTCCAAACACCGCGGTACAAGAGGGATTGGAAACCGTTGTTAAAGTTTGGTCCAAGCTACATAACCTAGAGAGTGAATATTCATTGAAAACTCAGAAAGAACCAGATTTTGGCTTCTGTTGGATTGTACATAGATGGGGAAGTGGCAATGGTTTAAACTCTGTTCTTCGTAACTCTGATCTCTCGGTAGGTGATTTCGTACGCGCAATGAAGCAATTGATTGATCTTCTTAATCAAGTATCCATTGCACAACCTGAGTTACGAGAGAAGTGCAATTCTGGAATTAAGAAATTGGATCGAGGAGTGGTCGTTTATCTTGGAGGACTAGCGTGAGTTTGATGCTCTTAGATAGTGGCTCGCTCTGGTATCGCGCTTATTACGGGATGCCCGATACCTTGGTTGCACCTGATGGCACGCCAGTAAATGCCATTCGTGGGTATCTTGATATGAGCGCTAGATTGATTTCGATGTACAGACCAAATCGACTAGTCGCCTGCATAGACGGTGATTGGCGTCCTTCTTGGCGCGTAGAGCTCTTTCCCGATTACAAAGCAAATAGATTAGAAGCTGAGGGAGAGGGGGAAGAAGAACCTGATCTGCTCACGCCGCAAATACCAATTCTGTTGGATTTGCTCGATGCCTTTGGCATCCCACTTGTTGGCGTAGATGACTACGAAGCGGATGATGTTATGGCTACATATGCAAAAACAGAGCCAGGGCCAATTCGCATTGTCACCGGCGATCGAGATCTTTTCCAATTGGTTAGCGATGATCCCGATGTTCAAGTTATCTATTTGGCAAAAGGAATTTCACAACACGATTTAGTAAACCGAGATTGGGTAGCTAAACGCTATGAGATTCCTGGTGATCGATATGGACTTTTTGCAACTTTTAGAGGGGATCCAAGTGATGGACTTCCTGGCGTAAAGGGCATAGGAGAGAAAGGCGCTGCGTTAATAGCAAGGCATTACGACAGTGCAGAATCAGCGCTAAAAGGCGCTAAAGCAGGTGATGAGGTTTTATCTCAATCCCTTCGCAAAAAAATCATCGAAGGAGAATCCTACTTATCCTTCGCACCTAAGCTAGTTGCATG
>JACCDJ010925587.1_pt1 | contig 15101 bp, 3 predicted proteins | sample 7444481 | NCBI WGS metagenome assembly JACCDJ01 (sample SAMN15323435, study PRJNA562643) | freshwater metagenome | isolation source: river surface water | place: USA:Blue River Watershed | collected 2017-08-15 | reverse complement strand
TAGCGGTCTTGGCTGCGCGGCGCTTGAATGCGGCACGGATCGTTCCAACGGCAAGGACTACGACGCCAAAAGCCGTGAAACCCCAGAACCCGGCAACGTGCTGTGCGGCTGCCTGCTCGCAGGTGATGAAAGTGCCCGACTGCCTGCCTTCGCATACGGCAGGATCGATGTAGCCGATCAAAGATGCCAGGCCGAGCACCAATGAAATGGTGGCCAGCATCGCGAGTGTGTTGTTCTTCATGCTCTTCCTCCCACGAGACAAAACACTCGGGGCGGGGCACTAATTCCTGCTAGTTCGTTTCGCTACTTTTGCGCGACGAAGCGGATCTCGACCTTGCGGTCGCCCGCCTGCGGGTTGGTGCGGCTGGCTGCGCCATAGCCCAGGTAACCGAGCTTGGTGGTGACACCTAGCTTCGCTAGTGCCTTGGCCACAGCCTTAGCCCGAGCTGCGGCCAGCACGCGGTCGCTCGCCTTGACCGAGCCACTGTACTTGACGAAACCGGTGATCAGTACAAAACCGCGCTTGCCGGCGAGCACCTTCGCCGCGGCGGCAATCTGCTTGCGGTCGGCCGCATCCAGAATCGCCGAGTCGGCGCTGAAGCGGATCGGGGTCACCACAGTTACGCCCGCCAGAACAGGGGTGCCGGTGACCTGGTTGACCGAGACCACGGCGGTGACTGAAGGAACCGCGACGATTACCGGCTGCGTCTGCAGCACGCTCGGGATCACGATTGATGCGCTCGCGCTGGCGGCGCCGGTGCCGATCGAGTTGACTGCAACGACCGTGAACTTGTATGCCTGGCCCGCGACAGCGCCGGCGATAACACAGCTCGTAGCGGCGGTGGCACAACCCAGCCCGCTCGATGAGCTGACGACGTAACCGCTGACCTGCTCGCCGCCATCGCTGAGCGGGGCGCCCCAGCTGAGGGTGATGGTCGTGCCCGAATAGCCGACGCGGAGCGAGAGCGGAGCCGATGGAGCCTTCTTTGGTGGCACGACAACAGGTGGTGCCACGTATGGGCTGGTGGTTGCTGCGATAGCCGTCGCGGCGATGCTGGTGCCGACCGCGTTGGTCGCAGTGAGCGAGGCCGAGTAGTTAGTGCCCTGCGTGAGGTTGCTGATTGTGCAAGTAAGGGTGGTGGTTGTGCAGGTAGAGCCGTCGTTGAGGGTGATGGTGTAAGCGGTGATCGCCGAGCCACCATCTGTCAGCGGAGCCACCCAGCTGAACGCGATCGAGTTGTTAGCGCCTACCGAAGTCAGGGTGCGCGGTGCCGAGGCCACAGTCTGAATGACATAGATGCCAGGGTCGCTGGTCAGCTCGACGGTTACGGTGCCGTCGGCTACCGCGGTGCCCAGCAGAGTGGCGACGCCATCCTGGATGCTGTAGACCAGCGCGCCGGCCTTGATCGACGAGTTGGTGATCGTTAGCGAGACTGCCTTGCCGGTGTTGGTGTTTGGCACCGTGCCGTCGGTGGCGAGCCAGCTGACCGCGACTGAGAGCAGGTAGGTGTTGGTGCCACTGATCAGAGACTGGGCGTATGAGGTGTCGGCGATGAGGTCGATCGCAACGATGGTGCCGGTTGGCAGTGCGCCGGCTGGCAGGTTCACCAGCACGCTGCTCGATGTGTTCGAACCGGCGAAGTTGGTGCCGACCGAAGGCTGAGCGGTGAGCGTACCGATGCGGGTGAGGTTGCCCGGTGCGATGCCGTAGAGCGAAGACTGAACCCAGTGTGCGTAGAGCGTTGTGCTCGCGGTTGGAGTGAAGGTGGAGCCGGCATTGCCGATTAGCGTGCCACCGGTCGCAGCGGTGTACCAGCCGACGAAGACAAAGTGGCTGCGGGTCGGTGCGGTAAGCGTGATGCTCGCACTGTTCGCTACCGCCGAAGAAGTGAGCGCGCCAACGCCGTGGTTCTCATCGAAGTTGATCGTGAAGTTGCCGCTAGCCCACAGCGCATACAGGGTCGTGTTCTGAGTTGGGACGAACGGTGAAGTCAGGGCCGTGCCTGATGGGGTAAGTGACCAGCCCGCGAAGGTGTAGCCGTCGCGAACCTGGTTGGTGATGCCCGGCAGAGCGAAGCCGACCGCGCCGACGGTGTAGCTGCGGTTGGCGATCGAACTGCCCGAGCCGCCGTTCCAGTCATAGATAACCGTGTAGACGTGAGGAACCCAAACTGCGGTGAAGGCGATGTTGCTGAGGCCAACCGTGTACTGAGCGCCTGCGCCGAGGGTCTGCGTTCCGTCGTTCCAGCCGCCGAAGTCGTAACCGGTTCGGCCGATCGCCGCGGCGAGCGCGAAGGTGTCGCCATAGTGCAAGGCCGCCTGCGTTGGTGGGGTTGTGGAGGCTCCGTTAGCGGCGTACGTGATTGTGTAATCGTTGGCCTGCCAGTTCGCATAAAGAAGGTAGCTGCCGATCGAAACGGTGAACGCCGATGCTGCGGCGATCGCGGTTCCCGACTGGTCGACCCAGCCGAGGAAGGTGTAGCCGGCGCGGGTCGGCGCGGCGTGTGCGGTGATCGACTGCTGGTCGGTGCAGAGGTTGCCGGCGAGGAGACACTCGGTGTCGACGGCTGTGGTACCGGCGGCAGCGGTTCCGCCACCGAAGCTATAGCGAACGCCGAATACCTGAACCCACTGGGCGGTGAGGGTGACCGGGGTGACACCAAGCAGGTAGAGCTCGCCAGCGCGGTAAATCGAGCTGCCATCCGACCAGCCGACGAAGACGTGAGAGTTGCCGCCGATGGTGACGGTGTTGTCGATGCCGTTGCTCAGCGTGATGCGCGTGCCGTAGTTGCCAGAGGTGTTCGACGGGAACGCGACAAAGCTCGATGCCGAAGCGGCCCCCTTGTCGTATGTCACGGCGATGACCATGATGGTCCACTGCGCGTACAGGATCACGTTCGACGTAGTCGTGTAGGTGCCGGCGATCACAGTGCCGCTTGGGCTTGTTGCCCAGCCCGCGAAGGTGTAGCCGGTCTTTGCCAGCGTGCCGACGCCTGGCAGAGTGACCGCGGTCGAAGCGGTGGTGTAGCTATCGCTGGTGACTGGCGAGCCGCTGCGAGCAGCGCTTCCGGTTGCACCGTTGTTGTTGTAATCGATCGTGTAAGTGTTGGCCAACCAGATGGCGTAAACCACAACGCTCTGCGCGCCCATCGTGACGCCATCGCCCGAGTTGTATGTGAAGCCGCTGCCGTTGGCCGCGGTGTTCCAGCCGCCAAAGCTGTACCCCGTGCGAGTCAGGGATCCGGTGTTAGAACGGATCGTGATGGTCTGACCGATGTTGTAAACCGTCGAGTCCACGGGAACCGCACCCGCGTTGGCACCGTTCGCGAAATAGGTGATGCCGTAGTTGTTGGCGGTCCAGACGGCGTAGAGGGTGGTGTCGGCGATGAAGGCAACCGACTGCGCATCGGCGTGGGTCACGGTTCCACCTGAACTGGTGCTCCAGCCCATAAAGGTGTAGCCGGTTCGGGTGAAGTTGTTGGCCAACAAGGTGGCACCCGACGGGTTTGTGATGCTTTGGCTGCGAGTGGTCGAGGTTCCGTAATTGCTGTCGAGCGTCACGGTCACGGCCGAGATAACGAAGCTTTGGCTAACCTGTGCCGCCGCCGCGTAGAAAGTGTTGCCTGCCTGGTTGGCGTTTAGCGTGCAGGTGCCGAGCGAGAGCAGCGTAACCGTGCCGCTCGAAACCGTGCAGACGCTGTTGGTCGCCGAGGTGATGGCGACGGCCAAACCAGAGGACGCGCTGCCACTGGCGACGAAGGTTCCGCTGGTGACGGTCTTGCCGACAATCGAGCCGAATGAGATGACGTTGTTGCCGAGGCCAATCGTCATGGTGAAGGTCGCGGTGGTGCCAGCCAGGCTGGTGTCGGTCGGTACGAATGTTCCAGTGATGGTGGCGGTGCCCGGCTTGAGCAGGTTGAGAGTCAAGCCGCTTACCGATGCAACGGTCGCATCGCTCGAGGAGTAGGTCCAGGTTCCGGCGACGGCACCCTGGACTGCGTTCGAGGTGACCGACGGTGGCGTTAGCGCGTGGGTCGAGTTCGGGGTATAGGTAACCGTGACGTTCGCCCATGAGCCAGCGGTGCTACCGGCGCTTGCGATTACGAGAGTTTGGGTCTGCGCCACTGGCGTCACGTAGTTTGGCGAGACGCCGCTGGCCGTTGCCGTAATGACACAGTTGCCCGCCGCAATAATCGTGATGATGCCGGTCGCCGAGCCGACCGAACAGGCCGCACTCGAAGTCGAATAAGCGATTGTGCCCGACGAGAGGCTGGCGCTAACCTGACGCGTTTGGCCGGTTTCGCCATAGGTCAATCCCGTCGGTGCCGCCGCAAAGACGATGGCGTTGGCGGCCTGAGAAACGTTGAAGGTCTTGGTGACTGCGGTCGCTGCAGAGTAGCCCGTGTCGCCAGCTTGGTTGGCGGTCACCGAACACGATCCGGCTCCGGCGATCGTGAGCGTAGAACCGCTAACCGAACAGACGGCCGAGTTGCCGGTGGTGTAGGTCACGGCCAAGCCACTGGTCGCGGTTGCGGTCAGCGCGATGGTGGATGCCCCGTAAGTGACCGTGCCCAGGGTCTGCGTCCAGTTGATCGAGTTGCCGCCGGATGTGACGGTGAGAACCATGGTCACAGTGCCGCTCGTGTAGTTCGAGGTCGCAGGAGTGAACGTGCCGGTGATGGTTGTGGTTCCCGCCTTGAGCAGGCTTAGCGTTGCTCCGCTTTGAACCGAGGCGACAGTGGAGTCGCTAGACGCATACGACCAGGTGCCGGTGTTGCCACTCGTGATCGTCGGTGGGGTTAGCGTGTAGGTTGCACCGGTGGAATACGCTGTCGATGCGGATGCCCAAGTGAACGTCGATGTTGCCGCCGAAACGGTGAGCGAGCCCGTTGAGTAGGTAATCGCATAGTTCGAAGCAACAAAGGTGCCGCCGGTCGCGGCGCTGGGGGTGAGGGTGTAAGAACCAATGTTCTCGCTTGAAGCCGCGCCACCGGATGCCGTGATAGTGACCGAGCCGATGGTCTGGCTGCCGACGAGACCGCTCGATGTAAACGCCGATGATCCGCTGCCATAAGTCTTCGTGGTCCCGTAGGTTTTGGTGTCGTTATTAGCAGTAATCGTCAGCGCCTTGGTGGCCACATTGAAACTCTGTTGCACTTGCGTGGCGGCGTAGTAGGTAGCGTTGCCGGCCTGGTTTGCGTTCAGGGTGCAGGTGCCGGCGGCAATCATCGTCACGGTGAAACTCGAAACGGTACACACAGCGGTGGTCGCAGAGGTCAAGGCGACGGTCAACCCTGAAGTAGCGGTTGGCGAAACTGTGAAGGCTGCGTCGCCGTAAGTCTTGTCGGTGATGCTGTTGAAAGTGATGGACTGCGCCGTTTGGACCGTCATGGTAGCTGCCGAGGTGTAGGTGTAGCCAGTTGGTGCGACCGATCCGGTAGTACCGGTCTGCGTCACCTTTGCGCGGTACTGATAGCCCGAGCTGGCCGTGTTGGCCTGGGATGCGGTTGTGTAGCTAGCGCTGGTAGCACCCGCGATGTTGGTCCAGGTGGTACCGCTGTCGGTCGACTGCTGCCATTGGTAGGCGATGCTTGCCGTGGTCAAGTGGTTCGACTTGGTAGCTGCAGCAGTAAAGGTGGCCGTGCTGCCAGTGCTAATGGTGGTCGACGCTGGCGAGGTAGAAATGGTCGGGCCTGGCATGTAGCGGATGTAGACGTAGCCAGAGCCACCGGCACCGGCACTGCTGCCACAGTCGGCACCACCACCACCGCGGTTGGCTGCGGCAGTGCAACTTGCGCTGCCGCCCGCGTACGAGTCGGATGTGCCATAAACGTTGTTGTTGCGGCCGGCGCCACCGCCACCGTAACGGAGTCCGGTGAGGCTCGAAACCTTGCCCGTGCCAGCATTCATGCCAGATGCTGCGGCACCGGCACCACCACCACCACCTGCTGCGCAAAGCGAGGCACCGGTGCAGTTGCCTGTGGTGTCATAAGTAGGGGCACCGCCGGAAGTTCCCGAACCGTTGACTCCATTAATCAGGTTGTTGCCCGAGTTTCCGCCGAGGTTGGAGCTGTAGATCGTGCCCGTTTGCGGCGAGTAGCCGCCATATGCGCGAACGCCTACAGAGCCGACGACGACGAGACTGGTGCCACCCGTGCCACCCTGGGTGCTGGTGTCACAGTTGCCCGAGGCCGTGCCACCCGCGCCAACGCCAATGGTCGCACTTGCGCCCGGCGTCACTGGCTGGTTGAAGACCTCTGCGAAACCGCCACCGCCACCGCCCTGACCCCAAACGTAGGCGCACTTGCCGCGGGTTCCACCTCCACCGCCACCGACAGTCAAAATGTCGATGCTGTAGGTGTCGGCCGGGATAGTCCAGGTCCCGCTAGCAACAACTGTGGTGAAATCGGCATAGCAGTAACCATCGGTGGCACAGGCGGTGTTGTTGGGGGTGACTGCTGCCGCTTCGGCCTTAATCGGGAGCAGATTAACTCCCAAGATGGCGGTCGTGAGCACGGCAAACGAGGCGACGATTCGTCGCCATCCTCTTGCCAAAATAAACTCCACGCCACTCCATTCGATGCAATTTTGGGTGCAAAAAGCCAGCCCCAAAATCAAGGAAGTTTAAGGCTATCCCAGATACGGGATCAGTGAAGTGGGGCGCTAGGGTTTCGCAGTGAACGAGTACGTGACGACGTCCTTGGCTGACGCGAAACGTGGCACGGCTACGGTCGTAATCGATACGCGCACACCCGGCAGAACCTTGGCAATCGCTGTGGCGACAGCCTTGGCGCGTGCTCGGGCAGTGGCTCGATCTGCAGCGGTTGGCTTCGCGGCAACCAGCCAAGCGGCCACAGTCACCTCGCCGACGACCTTTGATCCGGCAATCGAAGCGCGAATTGCCGAGATGTCCGAAGGAGTCAAACGGGTGCTTCCCGCGTCGAAGACAACATCGGCTTCCTTGTAAACCGGCAAGCTAACAACTGGCTTTGGCGCAGCCACGCTGTAGAGGTCGGCCAACTGCAGCGAACGGGACGCTCCTTGGATTAGCAACGAGCCCTTGCCAGGGGTAGCACCGGTAATTGTGACCTCGATAGAGCCTGCACTCTGCGAAGTGACTACGGCGATGCCGTTAGAGGCCTGGACCTTCAGCGGCAAGTTCATCTTGTCGCCGGCAATCGTGATCACGATCGGCTTGCCTTCCTCGGCAACCGGGGCGAGCTTGACCTGCTGCACTTCTGGGTAGTCCTTAGGAGGAACAGCGGGACTCCACTGTGCGTAGAGCGTGAAGTCGGCATTGGCTGCTGGCGAGTATGGAGCCTGGATTGGGTCTCCGCCCGTTGCGGCAAGGAACCAGCCACGGAAGACAAAACCAGCCTTGGTCGGAGCCGCTGGAAGAGCGAGAGTTCCGCCCGAGCCATACGTCCTCGTGGCTACCGCACTGCCACCCTGTGTGTCGAAGGTGGCGTAGTAGGCCACCTGCGCTGAACCTCCCGTCACGGTGAAGGCAGAAGGGTTGTAGCTTGCAGTGCCACGCAAGTCTAGAGACGAAGCGGTGATCGTTGCCGAGCCGCCCTGAGTAACAGACGTCGATGCGGTGAAAGTGATCGGGGCATTGGTGGCCGTCATAGCAGCGTTCACCGTGATCGCTCCACCGTAGACGGCGATTGGGCCACCCGAGGTAACTGGAGCATTGAAGTTGACGGCGGCGGTGTTTCCTGGTGCGCCAATCGAAAGGTTCTGGGTGCCACTCGCGTTGATGGTGCCAGTAGTGTAGGTCGCCGTAAACGATGAACCAGAGTTGGCCGTAATAGCTGCGTTCTGAGCTGCGACGGTCAGAGTCGTGGCGAAAACCAGCTCATCTGCCTGAATGGTGAAGTCACCCTGGGTGGTCGCGTTGATTGCTCCGCCCATGTAGATGCCGGTGTAGCCAGCGAGTGCTCCGTTAGTGCGGTCTAGAAGCGAAATGTCGCCAGTGACCGATGTGAATGTGCCGACACCGCCAATTGCCACTCCTCGCGCATTTGTTGGAGAAGCCGGGTTTCCGCGGCCTTCAACAACGATGGCGCCGCTTGCCGTGGTCATATTGACCGTGCCGAGCTCGACACCCCAAGCATTGTTGTGATTGATCAGGCTACCGTCGCCATAAACATTGATGGTTCCCGAACCGCTGGTCTGCAAGGTCGGGGTCAAGCCGCCAGAGCCGCTGATGCGGAGCGAGCGAACCGAAACGCTAGTTCCAAGAGCCTGGCTGCCACCGCGAAGGCTAATGTTTCCACCGGCAGCGTTCAAAGAGTAGTTATAAACCGCTGTTCCCGTCAGTGCTGGCGTACCACCGGGGCAGAGAGTCGAAGGCAGGTCTGCGTTCTGGGCTGACGTAACGTCGGTGAGTGGGTTTGCGCCGCCACCGATGATGATGTTTCCGCCGTTGGTGTTGACATATCCCATGCCGCAGTTCGAATCCCAGCCCAGGCGAACATGGCCGGTCAAATTTGCGTCGCTGTCGGCGTTGAAGACGATGTCGCCACCAAGCGTCTGCAGGGTCTGCGCACCAGCGACGATGATGTTGCCGGTCGACTTGAAGGTAAGGTCGCTAGCCGCGGGGGAGTTGATGCCGGCGTTGACGAGAATCTTGTCGCCGTTTAGAACCAGATCCCCCAGAGCGAGCTTGGCAACGACGTCCGAAGCGTTGATGGATACGCTGGCCTGGGGAGTGATCTCACCATTCGCAAAAGTCCAGTTGGAGTTTTCGGCTGCGCCACCGGTCGAGACGATCGTTACCGTGTAGTTGGTAACCGCCTGTGCTGGCTGGGCAATGAGGCTGGGAGATACAACAACGGCAAGCGCCGTAGCAAGCGCTGCGGCTTTGTGCTTCGATTGCGCAAAGTTCACTTTAGATACCTTTCGGGGCTGCGATTAAGCCTAATAAAAGAGGCTAGAAGAATCACAAAGCTGAGGACTAGGGGGCTGCTGTGACAGTGACCGTTGCGCGACGTTTGTCAGCGCCAACTCCAATAGCTGGTCCCACCTTGACAGTAATTCGAGTCGAGGGGGCGAGGCTGCGGATTGCGGCTGCAACAGAGTTAGCTCGAGCCAGTGCGAGACGCTTGTCGGCAGCCGTCAACCTCTTGCTCGAGGTAAACCCGACCACTTCAACCGAGACGACCTCACTCAAATTGAGCAAGCCCGATCGCACCGCAGCCTTGGCCGAAGGTGCAAGCTGCGCAGTGTTCCCAGCGAAATAAGCAGAAAATGTCGAAACCTTTGGTGTCAGCACGGCCGGTGTCGAAGCCTTATCGAAGATTCGGAATGAATCCATCACTCTCAGCGAACGTGCCGAATTGCTCAGCAGAACCCAGCCCTTGCCGACCTCGGCACCCGTGATTTGGATTACCAACTCGTATGTCGATGAGTCGAGGATTGAAGCCGTGCCCGATGAAGAGCTGACTGCCGAAACTTCGTGCAAATCGTAACCGCGCAGTATGACGACTGCAGCAGATCCGAAGATCGACGCGGGGGCGGAGATGCTGGTGACCACGGGGTAGCGAACGTCACTGGCAGGCGTGCTCTGCTGGACGTTGTTTTGTTGCACAACTGCCGACCACTGGGCGTAAAGGGTGATGGCAGAAGTGGCAGCCGGAGAATAAGGCGATGACAGAGCCGAGCCTCCCGAAGCAGCAGCAAACCAACCGTCGAAGTTATAACCCAACTTGGTCGGCGCAGCTGGGAGGGTCATTGAGCCGCCGGTGCTAAATGAAGACGACGCCACCGCCGAACCGCCCTGGCTGTCGAACGTTACGACATTGGTGTTGGCTGACCACTGCGCATACAGGGTTACGCTGCTTGCGAATGGGTACGAAGCTTGGTCGGCAAATGTCGTTCCTGAGCCATTAGCGGCCGTGTTCCAGCCCGCAAATGCGTATCCGTTTCGCGAGTACGAGTTCGCCGTCAGGGCCGATGCAGACGATCCGGTTTGGGTGGCCATTGAGCCCGAACCACCATTCGAGTCAAAGACTACGGCTTGGGCGTTGGCGGCCCATTGGGCATACAGCGTTACGGCAGCTGTTACTCCAGGACTGTATGGCGACGAGAGCGATGCTCCGCCCGAAGACGCGGTGTACCAGCCCGTGAACGCAAAGCCTGCTCGAGTCGGGCCTGACGGCAGAGTCAAGGATCCACCGGTTGTGAAAGACGACGCACTGACAGCCGAACCACCTTGGCTATCGAAGGTGACACTGTAGGAGTTTGCCGTCCACTGCGCATACAGCGTCGCATTGGTCGCGAATGCATAGCTAGCCGAGTTGGCATATGGCGTGCCAGATCCATTGGCCGCCGTGTTCCAACCAGCAAAGGTGTAGCCGGTACGAGTGAAAGCATTAGGGGTCAGGCTGGCAGATGCCGACGAAACCTGAGCAGCCATCGAACCAGATCCGCCGTTGGCGTCGAAGCTAACGGTGTAAGTGGTTGGTGGCGTTATCGATTGCAGCATGAGTCCCGAGCCTGCACCGGTATACCTGTAAATCTGCGTGGCCGATTGTCCGACGCTGTTAGAAACGTACAGGTCTTGACCCAGCATTTCCCAAAGTTCCAACGTGGCGGCCGTGCCTTGGAACTTTGCCAGCGAAGTGCCAGCAGCCAAGTCGTATTGATTTGCCGTGATGTTCAGATAACCGGCTGGGTCATAGTGCATGCCGGCATTCTGCGAGGTCGCGATGGCAGGACCAACGGTCTTCGTGACCCAATCGTCTGTGGTGCTGTACTTGTTCACGGTTCCACAAGCGTTGAGGAGCATCTCGGTGTTTGACATCAAGGCGATTGCACACGGGGTGCCAGATACCGAGAAGAGTCTCTCGAAGCTGAAGACTGAACCTGAAATTCGCGTGAACCGCAACACGTATTGGTACGTGTTTGTGTCACCCAGGTTGCCTCGCGTCATGTAGATGCGGCCATCTTGGGCAACCTCTAGCGACTCATAGAAAGACCACCAGCCGTTAGCATCTGTGCGACTGTAACCAAGGTCACCGGTGGCTGTTGCCGAGACTGGGTTGAATGCAGCGACTGTGCCCGACGTTGCGACCGTGTAAGTGAAGCTCGTAGCTGATCCGACGTTGATTGCGAAGGTTCCATCATATGGAGCTCCCACGCCCGCGATAGTCACGTTTCCCTTGAGCCCGTGAGCCTTGGCAAAAGTCACGGTCGCTGTCGTTCCCGATTTGCTCACCGAGAGGATATTTGCCCGGTTCTGCAGCGTGGTCACCTGCCCCGTCGCGATGTCGAGCTCTCGGATCACAGAGGCATCCTTGATGATCAGCGAGTTTGCCTGCTGGTGATATGCAATGGCGTTAGGGCTGTGGAACTGCGCAGAAAGCCCGGTTCCGTCAACGACGCCAGCAGTGCCACTGCCCGCGATGGTGGTTACGTTGCCGGCTGCGTCAACGCGTCGAATACGGGGATCGCTGTAATCAGCAACGTAAAGGTAGTTGGCGTCGGATGTGATGGATGCGATGTTTGTAAATGCGGCCGCAGAACCCTGCCCATCGGCCGTACCGGCTGTGGCTGAACCAACGAATGGTGTTGCCGCGAACTTCTGCGGCGTGACTGGCGCAGAGCTGGTGACAGTAGCAGAGGTTCCGCTGGCGTTGTAGGCCGAAACCGAAACTTTAACGTAGTAGCCGGCCAAGCTGGTAGGCACGACAAGTGTGTTGGCCGTGGCACCAGCGATGGCCGAGTAAGTGCCTGCGCTGGTGGTTGCCGCCAGCCACTGATAGTTGTAGCCGGTCGGGGTGTTGCTGCAAGAAGCGCTAGCGGTCAGGGTGTTGCCGACACCGGCTGTACCCGTGATTGTCGGAGTTCCGCATGCGGGAACGGCTGCAAAAGCTGCCGTCGGTGCCTGCAGCGACGCAACCGCCATTACCGCGGCCAACACGCCCTTCAGAAACTTCGACACGTGAACCCCACTCTCTCTTGACCCAAAGCCTAGCAAGACGGGGAAACTAACCCTTCGCCGGAACCCAACGGAGCTCAACCTTGCGGTCGCTGTTCTTGGGGTTAGCGGTGTTGCTTGGGCCGTAGCCCAGGTAGCCGATCTTCACCTTGACGCCCAGCTTGGCAAGCGCCTTCGAGACTGCCATGGCGCGAGCGGTGGCTAGCGCCTTGATGACAGGAGTTACCTTGCCCACGTACTTCACGAAGCCGGTGACCAGCAGCGTGCCGGATTTGCCGGCGAGCGACTTAGCCGCAGCCCTAAGCTGCGCGAGGTCGACTGCATCGAGCTTCGAAGAGTTGGCTGCGAACTGAACTGGTGCTACAAACTTGACGCCAGACAGCAGCGGAACGTTGTCGGCTAGAACCTTGACTACTGCGGTGACTACCGGTGCAGGGAAAACCACAGGTTTGCTGGGCTGCTCGGGCTCTTCCGGTTGCGGGGTTACCGGCGGTTCTACAACGGGTGGCTCGACCACCGGAGGCTGCACGACCGGCGGGTTAACCACCGGTGCGGTTGGTGTTGCACTAAGTGTTGCGGCGATGCTAGAGCCAACCGCGTTGATCGCCTCGATGGAGGCGGTATAGGCGGTGCCAACGGTCAGGTTGCTAAAGGTGCAGGTGAGCGTAGCAGTGGTGCAGGTGTCGCCATTGCTCAGAGTGACGAGGTACGAGGTGATGGCCGAGCCACCGTCGGTTGCCGGTGCGGTCCAGGTGAAGGTGGCGGTAGAGCTGGTGGTGGTCGCGACGACTGCAGTCGGGGTGCCCGGAATTGTCTGCACAACATAGATGCTTGGGTCGGCGGTGAGCTCAACCGTTAGGGTGCCGTTAGCCGATGCGGTGCCCAACAGCAAGGCAACACCGTTCTGGACGCTGTAAATCAGTGCGCCTGCGCGAATGCTCGAGTTGGTAATGGTCAGGGTGATTGAGCTGCCCGCAGTTGTGTCAGGCACGGTCTCATCGGGGGCCAGCCAGCTGACAGCCAAAGAAAGGATGTAGTTGTTGCTGCCGCTGAGCACCGACTGGGCATAAGTGTTGTCGGTGATCAGGTCAAGGTTGATCACGGTGCCAGCGGGCAGCGCGCCCGCAGGCACGTTGACCGAAACACCACTTCCGCCGTTGGTGCCGGTGTACGTAGAAGCCACGCTGTTCGATGCGGTGATCGTCGAGACGCGGTTGAGGTTGCCGACCACGCCGTACAGCGATGACTGAATCCAGCGGGCGTAAAGCTGGCGGCTGGCCGATGGAGTGTAGCTGGCACCACCGTTACCGACTTTCGTGCCTCCGGTTGAAGCTGTGGTCCACCAACCATCGAAGACGAAGTTGCTGCGGGTTAACGTCGGCAGCGTGGTCGAGTTGCCGTTGGCAACTGTAGTCACGGTGTTAGCGCCCACGCCGTAATTTGGCGTGAAGGTGACGGTGTATGAGCCGGCGCCCCAGATTGCATACAGAACTGTGTCACCGGTTGCAACAAACGGGGTCGTTACAGCGTCGCCGCCAATGGTCGCGGCCCAGCCGCCAAAGTTGTAGCCATCCTTGACGTGGTCACCGACGCCTGGCAGAGCGATGCCGGCATTTCCTACCGTGTAGCTGCCGTTAGCGACCGGGGTGCCGGTGCCGCCGTTCCAGTCGTAAGTCAGCACGAAGGTGCGCGGGGTCCACAGGGCGGTAAGAGTGATAGCCGAGGTGCCTACCGTATAGGTTGCGCCCGAGCCAAGGGTGTTAGATCCGTCGCTCCAGCCGGCGAAGGTGTAGCCAGTGCGAGTCGGTGCCGCGGCGAGCGCGAAGGTGTCGCCCATGTGCAGCGCGGCCTGCGTTGGTGTCGGGGTGCCGCCGGCCACAGAGTACGTGATGTTGTAGTTGATGGCCTGCCAGGTTGCGTACAGCAGGTAGCTGTTGATGTTAACGGTGAAGGTCGATCCAGCTGCGATTGCGTTGCTCGACTGATCCTGCCAACCGGCAAAGGTGTAGCCGGCGCGCGTCGGGGCTGCGTTAGCCGTGACCACCTGTTGGTCTGTGCAGAGGTTGCCAACGACGAGGCACTCGGCGTCGATAGTCGAGGTTCCATTGGCTGGTGTGCCGCCGTTGAAAACGTAGCGAACACCGAATGCCTGAACCCAGATTGCGGTGAAGGTGACTGCGTTGTCGCCGAGCAGGTATTGCTCGCCAGGTGCGTAGACCGAGGTGCCGTCACTCCAACCGACGAACGAGTACGTCGAACTGTTGTAAGTGACAGCGCTGTCGACGTTGTTGCTCAGAACGATTCGGGTCGCGTAGTTTCCGGAGGTGTTAACAGGGAAGCTGATGAAGGATGCGCTGCTCGCACTGCCCTTGGCATACGTGACCGAAATCACGTTGACGTTCCACACCGCATAAAGCGTGACGTTCGCGGTGGTCGTGTAGCTGCTCGACAGGGCCGAGCCATTCGCCGTGGTTGCCCAGCCGCCAAAGGTGTGTCCCACCTTTGCCATGGTGCCGACGGCCGAAAGCGTAACTGCGCTACCGCCGGTGGTGTAGCTGTCGCTCGCGTTAGCCTGTGTGCCGGTCGCACCGTTCACGTTGTAGTTAATCGTGTAGGTGTTAGCGGTCCACTTTGCGTACAGCACCTGCGAGGCGGCCGAGAACGGCAGGGCGTCGCCAGAGTTGTAGACGGTGCCAGTTCCGTTTGAGGCTAGAGTCCAGCCGGCCCAGGTGTAGCCGGTGCGCACGAGACCGAGGCTGTTAGCAGCAACCGATGCGTTGTTGCCGATGATGTAGTTGTTGGCGTCGGTCGGCACCGAACCGCCGGTTGCGCCATTCGCGTTGTAGGTCAGCGTGTACTGAATCGCGGTCCACTTGGCGTATAGGGTTGCGTCGGCACTCGGCGACTGCGCACCGGTTACCGCGGTGGCAAAGGTCGAATCGGCAAACCAACCGGCAAAGGTGTAGCCGGTCTTGGTCGGTGTTGGCAGCGTGATGGCCGTGCCGCCAGTCGTGTACGAACTCGAAGTCGTACTGTTGCCACCCGTGGCACCGTTGTATGTGTAGGTGATCGTGAAGGTGCCTGCGGTCCACTTGGCGTACAGGGTCGCGTTGGCAGTAGGCGACTGCGCACCCGAGACCTGAGTCGTCAAACCGGC
>JACCDJ010685159.1_pt1 | contig 15103 bp, 16 predicted proteins | sample 7444481 | NCBI WGS metagenome assembly JACCDJ01 (sample SAMN15323435, study PRJNA562643) | freshwater metagenome | isolation source: river surface water | place: USA:Blue River Watershed | collected 2017-08-15 | reverse complement strand
TAAGCGCGAACTGTTGCCCCGCAACGTTTTAACGCCTCGGCTGCGGCCGCTTCACGCGCCTTTGAAACCTCTTCGGTTTTTAAGGTTCGATCTGCGGCGCGGAAGGTAAGTGTGAAGGCAAGAGAGATTTTGCCATCTCCAATCTTGTCGTATCGATCAAAGAGTTCAATCGATTCCAACAACTCTCCAGCACCGTCGCGCAAGGCAGTCATTAGTTCGGCAGCGCTCACCTTTTGATCGACAATTAAAGCAATATCTTGAACTGCCGCAGGCATCACGCCAACTGGATTTGGAGAGACAAGAGGCGTTGCTGGCAGCGCATCTAAATTGATACCCCAGGCAGCGCATCGTTCTGGCAGTGCGAATTCAGAGACCACTCTTGGATGTAGCTCGCCAGCATGAGCGACTGCTTTACCAGCCACGATAAATTCTGCGCAACGCCCTGGATGCCATGGCGCAAGATCAGATCTCTCAATCTTGTAATCAAGTCCTAAGAGTCTCAGTAAAACTTCTACTGCTGCGACTGCATCACTCCACTCGTAACTGCGAACTTTTCCCTGCCAAGTTTCGTTACTTATCTGTCCTACCAATACTCCACATACAAAAGATAATTGGTTCGGAACTGAGGCAAAGAGCGCTTCAATCTCTTTCTCGGATGGGCGCTTTCCAAGTTCTGGAAAGATTCCCTTCTGCAGTTCAATAGTTTTACGGAAAATATCGCCGATTTCAAAGAGCGCAAAGGATTTGAATCCTCGGCTGTAGTTTCGGCGCGCTGCCTCTAGTAAGCCTGGCAATAGATGTGGGCGAAGATACGGCTGATCTTCCGACATCGGATTAGCTAATTTGTAGCTCTCAGCCCGCGCACCAACAAAACCTAATCGATCTATTAGATCTCGATTTACAAATGGAAAGTTAAGTATCTCGATATAGCCGCGAGAAGCCAAGGTTTGCGCTAATACTCTTTTACGTTTCTGTGTTGGCGTTAAATCAGCAGTGGTGCGTCGCGGTGGCAAGATTGACGGGATCTGGTCGTAACCGATATTTCGCGCCACCTCTTCAGATAAATCTGCCGGGGTATGTAACTCGCTTCTCCAAGTAGGCGGAGTTACTTTAAAAGAACCATTACCCGCAACTTGGCAGCCCACAACTTCGAGCTTCTCTTTCACCATTGTGGCTGGGATCTCCAAACCTAATCGCTTAGAAATGTATGAAGGATCTAAATCTATCTGTGGCATCGGAGCTACTTCTCCAACGGCACTGGTTCCGACGTAGGTTGCGCCACCTAGTGCGATTAGTAATTGCGCCGCTCTAGCTGAGGAGATTTCAGCAAGCTTAGGGTCTACACCTCGTTCGAAGCGTCTAGAGGCTTCAGATGAGAGTTTGTGGCGACGTGAATTCTTGGCAATCGAAATAGCATCAAAATGAACTGCTTCGACTGCTATTCGAGTAGTGGAATCAGTGATCTCTGAATCTAGTCCACCCATAGTTCCGGCAAGGGCCAGAACTTGATTTGAATCGGCAACAACCAAATCATCCTTATTTAGATTCCGTTCGACTTCATCTAGCGTTTTCAACTTCTTCGAATTGCCTGCCCTGCGAATCTCCAGTTGTCCTTTAATAGTATCGGCATCGAAAGCATGTAGTGGTTGGCCCAGCTCAAGCATTACATAATTGGTGATATCAACTGCAAGGGATATTGAACGCATGCCGCATTTTTCGATTCGGCGCTGCATCCAAAGTGGTGATTGAGATTTAGGATCGAAGTTCTCTAAAGTGCGCAGATACATCACATCTGCACCATCAGAGATCTTCGCCTGAACTGCAGTGCCCGTACCTTTCAAATCAATCTTGAAATCAGCGGGATCTTTGAAATTCAAATTCAACGCTGCTGCTATCTCTCTTGAAACGCCGCGGATACTAAGTGCATATCCACGATCAGGATTGACTGCGATATCAAAGATTGTCTCTTTGATTTGTAGCAATTCAATCGCATCAGTTCCGGGTTTAGCCGAGCCACTTGGTAATACGATGATTCCGGAATGGTCTTCACCCAAACCAAGTTCGCGAGCTGAACAGATCATGCCATTTGAAGTGCGGCCATAAGTTTCGCGAGCACTAATTACAAAACCTCCAGGAAGGTTAGCGCCTGGAAGTGATGCCACAATCAAATCACCGACGACAAAATTCTGTGCTCCGCAGATTACAAATCTTGACTGCCCTTCACCGCAATCTAGTTCGACATAGCGAATTGGTTTCTTATGCTCTTTTAGCTCTTCGATTGCTAGCACCAGGCCTACTACCAGTGGACCTTTGAGATCGTTTCCTTGAGTAATAACCTCTTCGACTTCAAAACCTACTCGAACTAAGGCATCAGCAATCTCTTGATCGGAGAACTTTTCGTTTAAGTCAACATACTCTGCAATCCAAGATCGAGGCGCGCGCATTACGAAAGCCCCAATCCGAAACTTCTAGTGAATCTGATATCGCCTTCGACGATGTCATGCATATCTTTGATTCCTTGGCGGACCATCAAAGTACGTTCGAGCCCCATACCAAAGGCAAAGCCAGAGTAAATAGCAGGATCGATACCGCAATTTTCCAACACCTTGGGATTGACCATGCCACAACCGCCCCATTCAATCCAACGATTGTTAAACCAAACATCTACCTCTGCACTTGGTTCAGTAAATGGGAAGAATGATGGTCGCAACCGTGTAACTGCATCAGCACCAAACATCTTTGCTGCAAAAGCATCAAGCGTTCCCTTTAGATGTGACATGTTGATGTCGGTATCAATTACCAAACCTTCAACTTGGCTAAAGACAGGGCTATGGGTCGCATCGAGTTCATCTGCTCGATAGGTACGACCTGGAGATATCACGTAGATCGGAGGCTTTGAAGTCAGCATGGTACGCGCCTGTACTGGTGAGGTATGAGTACGCATTACCAGACCAGATTCAAGTGGCTCGACAAAGAAAGTATCCTGCATCGTTCTAGCAGGATGATCTGCTGGGATATTCAAAGCATCGAAATTTAGCCAGCCACTTTCAAGTTCTGGTCCCTCCGCGACTGAGTAACCAAGAGATAAGAAGTAATCGGAAATCTCATTCTTGATAATCGTAAGCGGATGTAGGCCACCTATATGTTCGCGAATTGTCGGAAGAGTTATATCGACTACCTCTTCGAGTAGCACCTTTTGATCACGTAGCGCTTCTAACTCCTTGGTTCGCACCTCTAATGCGCTATTAATCTCAGCGCGAGCTGAGCCAATTAATTTACCGAGCTCCGCCTTTTGATCTGCGGCAGCGGAAGCGAGAGACCTACTAGCACCTGCAATCGGAGACTTGTCGCCAGCGTGCGCAATTCGAGCGCTCTTTAACTCATCTAAATCTGATGCGGCTACGAATGCTGCTTTGGCGTTCTTAATCCAAGTTTCGATTTCGGCCGGATTCATGGGCTGAAGTCTATCTGTGGCGCATTATTTTCCGCGGGATATTTGGTGCATCACAATCGAAGCCGCAGCCGCCAAATTCAACGACTCTGCATTACCTGGCATAGGAATTGAAACTTTCTTAGCGCCAGATATCTCGTCCTGTACGCCTCTTGCTTCATTTCCGAAAATCCAAATAGCTGGAGCCGAGAAATCCAATGTACTTATATCTTGCTCTCCGATACCCGTTAACAGGTAGCATTTATGGTTTGGTAAATTCTTTCGTAATTGGTCCAAATCGATCCCTTGTAAGAGTGGGATATGCCATAAAGATCCAGCCGTGGATCGGACCACTTTAGGAGAATAAAAATCCACACTTCCTGGCGAAGTAATAACTGCCCCAATCGCCATCGCATCAGCGCTACGCAGAATAGTTCCGGCATTACCTGGATCTTGAATCTCATTCAAATAGATGACGTGATTCTTTGAAATTTCTGCTACTTGTTTTTCTAGATCATTATTTAGGATCCGACAGATAGCAATAATTCCTTGAGAGGTAATTGCATCTGACATTGCTTCAGCAACTTTTTCGCTGATGGCCACTAAATTTACAAATGAAACATCTAACCCGGCCTTCGAAAGTCGCTCGCTACCGCTCTGAGTTAGATAGAGAGTTTCGATAGCTTCTCTAGTCTTTAACGCCTCTCTTACGCCTTGCAACCCCTCGGCAACAAATAGAGATTGAGCTTGACGATCTTTCTTTGAAGATAAAAGAGCCTTCACTCGCGCGACATGCGGCGACTGAAGGCTCTCAATCATTATTTTTTAGTTCTTGACGTTAGCTCTAGCTAGATCCACTAGCACTTTAAAAGCTGCTGGATCATTGATTGCTAAGTCAGAGAGGATACGACGATCAACTTCTACGCCTGCCTCTTTTAAACCCTGGATGAAGCGATTGTATGTGAGCCCATTTGCCCGCGCTCCAGCGTTGATACGTTGGATCCAAAGCTGACGGAAGTCACCTTTCTTATCTTTACGATCATTGAATGCATAGACCAGTGAGTGTGTTACCTGCTCTTTGGCCTTTGTATAAAGGCGTGAACGTTGTCCACGATAACCGCTTGCACGCTCTAGTGTCGTACGACGCTTCTTGGCAGCATGTACGCCGCGCTTAACTCTTGCCATGTGATTGCTCCTCGCGCTTCTTTTACTACTTCAAACCAAGCATCCGCTTTGCAGCAAATGCAGTCGGTGCTTTCGCAGCTGATTCTTGATCTAAACGACGGGTGAGTCGTGATGATTTGCGCTCAAGTAAGTGGCGCTTTCCGGCGCGTTCGTGCATGATCTTGCCAGAGCCAGTGACTTTAAAAGTCTTCTTTGCTCCGCTATGGGTCTTCATCTTTGGCATGTTTGCCTCCTCTTAATGCATTTTTTATGCATTGTTTAATGCTTGTTTAATGCTTGTTTAAAGCTTGTAAAGAATAGTTCTAAACTTTTTATCTAGACTATTAATTACTACTTATTTCTTGCTTTGCTTGCAGACTTGGTCTTGTTAGGACCAAGGACCATGGTCATATTGCGACCTTCTTGCTTTGGTGCAAACTCGATATTTGCAACTTCTGCCACATCTTCTGCAAGTCGTTGCAATAAGTTGTAACCGAGTTCTGGTCTTGACTGCTCGCGGCCACGAAATTGGATTGTCACCTTTACTTTGTCACCTGAACCAATGAACTTAAGCACCTGATTTCGTTTAGTTTCGTAATCATGAGTCTCAATCTTTGGTCGAAGCCGTATCTCCTTGACCACAATATGGGTCTGGTTTTGTCGCTGTTCGCGTGCTTTCTGCGCCATCTCGTACTTGTACTTACCGAAGTCCATGATTTTGCAGACTGGCGGATTTGCATCTGGTGCGATCTCTACAAGATCTAACCCAATCTCCTCTGCCATGCGTAACGCAGTCTCTGTTTCAACTACCCCGACTTGCTCGCCGTCGTAATTGATTAAACGAATCTGAGCCACACGAATCCGATCATTGATACGTGGTTCCGCTGTGCTGATGATTTCTCCTTCTTGACGTGGTTTTGACGATTAACAAACTAAAACGCAAGAAAAGAGCAAAGGAAGCAGAAGCTTCTTTTGACTTTACCAGTCCGCTAAGGCAATTGCCTCGCAGTTTAGGTGGGATTTCTCCTCTTGCGGCTTATAGCCGGTCAATGCAAGAAGTTTAAAGGAGCTTTCAGAATATGCAAAATTCACATTATTTCCCGCTGTAAAGATCTTCCTGCCTATCTGGATATCCTTGCGCTGTGGAGCCAAAACCGATTTCGATCACTAGTGCTCAAGTTGCACATAGCCAAGAACAACCTGGTCGTGCGAAACGGTACTTGATTTCGATGTTAATTCGAACTGCTTGCTTCATTGGTGCCGTGCTCGCACCCTCTCCATACCGCTGGTTCTTGATTGTGGGTGCAGTGGTGCTGCCCTATTTTGCGGTAATCATTGCCAATGCTGGTCGAGAGAATGTAACTGGCAAGATTGAAACCGTTGAAAAACAGCGACAGATTGAGTTCTAAAGAGCCCTATGCGCTTCTTAAAACCATCTTTGCAATCACTTTAGTTGCGCTTTGTTTGATTGCTGCAAATTGGCAATATGACAGAGGTATTGCTCGTAATGCAAAGAACTCTATTATCGAAGCTAATGCGATGAAACCAACCACAAAATTAGATTCAATCATTGATATCAAAAATTCCGAGTGGCAAACGGTGGTACTTTCGGGCGAATTTGATACTACACACGAAGTCTTATTACGTAATCGCTACAACTCTGAAGGAAAATATGGGTTTCAATATTTGACTCTATTCAAATCTGGCTCTCGACAGTTTTGGGTTGATCGTGGATGGGTTCAAGCGGGTCCAACTGCATTGGCTAGGCCAAAAGTTCCAATAACTCCAACTGGTCAGCTATCGATTACCGGACGAATTCGATTAGATAACGCGCTACCTAAAGGATCTTTCTTCGCTCTTCCTGCAAGTGGGAATTTGATAAATGATTGGGATCTAAGATCAAAGGTAGATACTGAAAATTTTTACATCGACTTGATAGATGGTCCTGGGGTTAAACCTGAAGTTCCAGCAGAGTTACCTGAATTGTCCGATGGTCCGCATCTAGCTTATGCCTTGCAATGGCTCTTTTTCGCTGCGCTAACAATTTATGGCCGATATTTAATTAGAAAGCGATAAATCCTGACGTTGATACAGTTCGCTGTAAAGACCTTTTTGCGAAACCAACTCATCGTGTCGGCCTCGTTCTTCAATTACCCCATTATTTAGAACCAAAATCTGATCTGCTTCCTTGACAGTACTCAATCTGTGAGCGATCACGATGCTGGTGCGACCTTTTAACGCTGCTCTCAAAGCTGCCTGCACCAATGCTTCGTTCTCTGAATCCAAGTGCGCAGTAGCTTCATCCAAAATCACGATACTTGGAGATTTTAGTAAGAGCCTTGCAATTGCAAGCCGCTGCTTTTCACCACCTGATAATCGATGACCTCGCTCGCCAACCATAGTTTCTAATCCGTTTGGCAGTGTTTCGATTAAATCCCAAATTTGCGCGGATCTACAGGCGCTCTCCATCTCTTGTACCGTGGCATCCGCCTTTGCGTATCTGAGATTCTCAATAATAGTGTCGTGAAAAAGATGTGAATCTTGCATCACGACGCCAATAGATTCTTGAAGCGAATCAAGAGTTATATCGCGAATGTCAATCCCATCGATGGTGATTGCGCCTTCGGTGACGTCGTATAGGCGTGGCAATAGCGCGCTAATAGTCGTCTTGCCTGCACCTGATGGTCCTACGAGTGCAGTCATCGTGCCCGGTGAGACTTCGAAAGAGATGCCCTTTAATATCTCACCACTTTGAATTGTTTCTGGTTTGGCTGCCGACTCAAGAGAGGCCAATGAAATCTCGTTTGCATTTGGATAAGTGAAATGCACGTTTGAAAATTCAATCTTTGGGTTGGATGGTTTTAAGTTTTTAGCACCAACACGGTCCTTAACCATTGGCTCGAGGTCTAACACTTCAAATACTCGCTCAAAGGAAACTAAAGCCCCCATCACATCAACTCGCACTGTGGAAAGCGCTGTTAAAGGTCCATAGAGACGCGCCAATAAAGTGGTAATCGCAATCAAGCTGCCAACAGTCATGGTTCCATTAATCGCAAAGTGACCACCAACACCATAAGCAAGTGCAGTAGCGATTGAGGCCACGGAAATTAATGCGACAAAGAAAACAGTGTTGAGCATCGCCATACTGATGCCAATATCTGCAACTTTGCGCGCTTTACCTTTGAAATTAAGACTCTCTTTATCAGGTCTTCCATAGAGCTTGACTAAAAGCGCACCAGAGACATTAAATCGCTCCGTCATGTTACTCGCCATTTCAGCGTTTAATTCATAGGACTCTTGAGTGTATTTGGCTAGTTTCTTGCCAACATACTTTGTTGGCGCTAAGAAAAGTGGCAATAGCACCAGGGATAACAGAGTAATTTGCCAACTCAATGAAGCCATCGCACCAACTACCAAGATTAAGGTCAAGACATTACTGATGACTCCGGAGAAGGTGGCGGTAAAAGCTCGTTGGGCACCAAGCACATCCGTGTTGATTCTTGAGATCAAAGCACCAGTTTGAGTTCGGGTAAAGAAGGCAATCGACTGCGATTGCACATGTTTGAATACTTGGCTTCGTAGATCGTAGATTAAACCTTCCCCAATAATCGCCGAATACCAACGTATAAAAATATTTACCAATGCATAAGCAATTGCAATAAATCCAACCAATAGCGCTAATTGCGTAACTAGCGCGCTATTCTTTGGAATCACTCCCTCATCAATCAACCGCTTTAGAAATAATGGTGTGGCAATCGTTAATACAGAATCGAGAACGAGCGCCAGAAAGAATAAGAAGAATTTAGATTTATAAGGATAGGCATATTGAGCTATCCGCTTTAAGGTCCCTGGTTTTAGTTTGGCATTTTTTACAGACTGATCGCTAGATAAGGTACGCAGGGCCATCCAACCTGCGTGCATAGACATATCAGAACCTTAAATTAATCTGGATCAGACGGTAAAACCGAGCGCCCGAAGTTGATCGCGGCCATCATCGCTGATCTTGTCCGGACCCCATGGCGGCATCCAAACCCAGTTGATTTTTACATCCTCAGTGATGCCTGCAAGCGCAGCGCGAGTTTGATCTTCGATGACATCTTGTAAGGGACAAGCGGCTGAAGTCAGTGTCATATTTAGGACCGCAATGTTATTTTCGTCGACCATCACATCATAAATTAGACCAAGATCCACCACGTTGATGCCAAGTTCTGGATCAACTACATCTTTCATAGCTTCAGTTACATCATCTACTTTAGCGCTCATCGTCTCTCCTTCAATTGGCTTGCTGCATCTTTAAATGCCATCCAACCTAATAGCGCACATTTTATACGAGCCGGATACTTCGAGACTCCAGACAGTGCTACACCATCTTCTAGTAGCGTTTCATCTCCGGCATCTTGCCCTTTGCTCTGCATCATCTCCATGAACGCTTCAAGCAACTTTTGAACTTCACGCTCATTTTTGCCGAGCATTAAATCACTCATGATCGAGACACTTGCCTGCGAAATCGAGCACCCCTGACCATCCCAACTAATCTGCGATACTCGATCACCTTCCATGGTTAATGAAATTGTGATTTCGTCGCCACAGCTGGGATTAATGTGATGCACTTGGATCTCGCCACTTTGTAAACCTTTGTGATGCGGGCGTTTGTAGTGGTCAAGAATGACCTCTTGGTACAGAGAATTTAGCTCCATTATCGATCCAAAAAGAAGCGCTTTGCATCTTGGACCCCAGCAAGAAGTGCATCTATGTCCTCGATATCGTTATAGAGATATAACGAGGCGCGAGTCGTTGCCACCACTTTAAATTTTCTGGCCAAAGGCCACGCGCAATGATGTCCGGTGCGAACCGCGATTCCTTTAGAGTCTAGGAATTGACCGAGATCATGAGGATGAATTCCGTCCAAAGTAAAGGAGACAGTACCTCCTCTGCTTTCTAAATCAGTCGGGCCAAAAATATTCACTCCTGAAATATCTGAAAGTCCTGCAATTAGAATCTTAGTTAAATAGAGCTCGTGCTCATGGATGCTGGACATTCCGATATTTGTTAAATAATTAAGCGCTGCACCTAGACCTACTGCTTGTGCCATATTCGGAACACCTGCTTCAAATTTCTTTGGGGCAGGCGCCCATGTTGCTTCGGTCATCGTGACATTTTCAATCATTGACCCACCGAAGAGAAATGGTGGAAGCGCTTCTAGATCTCTACCCCAGAGCACACCGACTCCGGTCGGACCAAGAGCTTTATGTCCAGAGAAGGTCAAGAAATCGACCCCAAGTTTCGCAACATTGACCGCTAAATGCGGAACAGATTGGCAGGCGTCCAACAATACTTGCGCACCAATTTCGGAGGCGCGCTTGACGATCTTTTCAATTGGATTGATAGTTCCGAGAACGTTTGATTGATGTGTAATTGCCACAATTGCGGTGTTTGCACTCATGACTTCATCAATTTTGGATAGATCTAAACGCCCATCAGGCGTTACCTCAAACCATGCAAGCTCTGCACCAGTGCGTTTTGCCAACTGCTGCCATGGAATTAAATTGGCATGGTGCTCCATCTCAGAGACCACGATCCGATCGCCACTTTTAATTTTTGAAGTTAATGCATACGCGACGAGATTTATGGATTCGGTTGCGCTCTTGGTAAAGACAATCTGATCGCTTTTGGCTCCGAGAAATTCAGCGACTATCGACCTGGCACCTTCATAGTGATCCGTGGCTTCTTCAGCCAATTGATGGGCACCTCGATGCACAGCAGCATTGGAGAAACGATAGAAATTTGATTCTGCGTCAATCACCGAATTAGGTTTTTGAGAGGTTGCTCCGCTATCCAGGTAAATCAGACGCTGCCCATCACGGATTTCCCGACTAAAAATCGGGAAGTCTCGTTTTAAGGTCGCAACATCAAATTTCATTTAGTTAGATACCGGTTACTTCGAAACGTAAGCTTCGTAACCCTGTTCTTCGAGGCGCTCTGCTAGCTCAGGACCGCCCTCCTCGACGATGCGACCATTGGCAAATACGTGCACGAAATCAGGTTTGATGTAACGCAAAATTCGGGTGTAGTGCGTAATCAACATAATTCCTAGGTTATTACTTGCTTTTGCCCGATTAACGCCTTCTGATACCACTTTAAGCGCATCTACATCGAGTCCCGAATCAGTTTCATCCAAGATTGCAATCTTTGGCTTCAATAGTTCAAGCTGCATGATCTCATGGCGCTTCTTTTCGCCACCTGAGAATCCTTCATTGACACTGCGCTCTGCGAAAGCCGGATCCATTTTTAGCGCAGCCATCGCATCTTTTACCTCTCCGACCCATTTACGAAGATTTGGAGCTTCGCCACGTAGCGCAGTTGCTGCTGTTCGTAAGAAGTTTGAAACCGATACTCCTGGCACCTCTACGGGATACTGCATCGCAAGAAATAATCCCGACTTCGCACGTTCGTCGACGCTCATCTCTAATACGTCAGCCCCATCAAGCAAAACAGTTCCACCAGTAATTTCATACTTTGGGTGTCCAGCGATTGCATATGCCAAGGTTGATTTGCCGGAACCGTTTGGTCCCATGATTGCATGAGTCTCACCGGAGTTAACAGTCAGGTCTACGCCTTTGAGGATCTCTTTCTGGCCTTTATCGGTATTTACCACAACTTGTAGGCCGCGAATTTCTAATTTACTCATCTCTATATCTCCTGTTTTCTCCGTTTAGATCTCTACTACCACGTTATTGCCATTTACTGTCACTGGATATGTTTTTATTGGTTGCACTGCTGGTGGAGTTAAAGCTTCGCCAGTACGTAAATCAAACTCTGCCGCATGTAACCAGCACTCGATTTTGTAGCCAGTCTGCTCACCTTCTGCTAAAGCCGCATCTTGATGAGAGCAGTTATCTTCGATGGCGAAAACTTCATTTCCAACTCTGGCGACACAGATATCTTTCCCACCTTTGTTAATTTTCACTGGTTTACCTTCGATGATGGAATCAAGCGCTAGATCTGACATTACTTGCCCACCTTTGCAAGCTCTTTATCAACTCTCTGCAACAAGCGATCCTCGATCTGCTCATTATTGATCTGCCCGATGATCTCGTTGAAGAAACCACGCACCACCAAACGTCTCGCATCATCCATGTTGATTCCGCGAGACATCAAGTAGAAAAGTTGCTCATCATCGAAGCGGCCCGTGGTCGAGGCATGGCCAGCTCCTACGATCTCTCCAGTTTCAATCTCTAGATTTGGCACTGAATCAGCGCGGGCACCATCTGTCAAAATCAAATTGCGATTGAGTTCGTAGGTATCGGTTCCTTCTGCCGCCGCTCTGATAAAGACATCGCCAAACCAGACGGTTCTGGCAGATTCTCCAGCTAATACCCCTTTGTAATTTACTCTGGATTTTGCATTTGGTACCAAATGATCGACATGAAGGCGATGCTCTAAATGTTGACCTTCGGTTGCAAAATAAACGCCTTGTAAATCGGCATCACCGCCAGGCGCTTTAAATTCGACGGTAGGCAGGATCCGAACCAACGATCCACCAATTGTCACGGTGATTGATTTAAAAGTTGCATCCTTGTCGATAATTGCATGGTGTCGCGCTGCATAGACGGCATCATTGTCAAATTCTTGCAAGGTGACGAAAGTTAAGTTTGATCCTGGTTCTAACACCAACTCCAAGTCCTCCGCGATAAGCGAATTTCCGGTGTTCTCTAAAATCAAAGTAGCCTTAGCAAACTTCTTGACGACCACCTGAACCCTGGAATATTCAGCCGAGTCAATTGGCTTGCGACCCAAGATAATTGGCTGGTCTTGCTCTCCATCAATCACTAATTTCGCAATCGAATTCGATCCAACAACTCGCTGCACAATCGCATCATCGCTACTGGTGGTATGTGTATCGCTAGTAACTCGATCAAAACTTATTCCAGCTGGTACGGCCTTGGCAGTCAATGAGTGCTGATCACCAATTACCGCGCTGCCATCATGCAATCCTTTTAGCTTTGCAAGCGGGGTAAAGCGCCAAGCCTCTTCGCGGCCAGTAGGTGTATGGATGATGTTGGTGTTTAGCATCAACCAACCGCGCCTTCCATCTGTAGTTCAATCAAACGATTTAGTTCAAGCGCATACTCCATTGGTAATTCACGTGCGATTGGTTCGATGAATCCGCGTACGATCATCGCCATTGCCTCATCCTCTGAAAGTCCCCGAGACATCAGGTAGAAAAGTTGATCGTCACTGACCTTAGAAACTGTTGCTTCATGACCCATCGATACATCATCTTCGCGAACATCTACATAAGGGTAGGTATCGGAACGTGAAATGGTGTCAACTAATAATGCATCACATTTAACAGTGCTTTTAGAGCCTGATGCGCCTTCGTTTACCTGGACTAATCCGCGATATGAGGTGCGACCGCCTCCGCGCGCTACCGACTTCGAGATGATCGTTGATGAAGTGTTCGGAGCAGCATGCACCATCTTCGAACCCGCATCTTGATGTTGACCTTCGCCTGCAAATGCGATGGAAAGGGTCTCGCCCTTGGCGTGCTCGCCCATTAAGAATACTGCTGGATATTTCATGGTTACCTTGGATCCGATATTTCCATCAATCCATTCCATGGTCGCTCCTGCTTCACAGGTAGCGCGCTTAGTTACCAAGTTATACACATTGTTAGACCAATTCTGGATAGTTGTGTATCGAACTCGTGCATTCTTCTTAACGATGATCTCAACTACTGCAGAGTGTAAAGAATCAGATGAGTAGATAGGTGCGGTGCAACCTTCGACATAGTGAACATATGAACCCTCATCGGCGATGATCAAGGTACGTTCGAACTGCCCCATATTCTCAGTGTTGATTCGAAAGTATGCCTGAAGCGGAATCTCTACGTGAACACCTTTTGGTACATAAACAAATGAACCACCCGACCAGACCGCAGTATTCAGTGCTGCAAACTTATTATCACCGACTGGGATCACAGTTCCGAAATACTCTTTGAAGATATCTTCATGCTCTTTTAAGCCGGTGTCGGTATCTAGGAAGATTACGCCCTGCGCCGCCAAATCTTCACGAATCGAGTGATAAACAACTTCAGACTCATACTGCGCAGCTACGCCAGCGACCAATCTCTGCTTTTCGGCCTCTGGGATACCTAAGCGATCGTATGTGTTCTTGATATCGGCAGGTAGATCCTCCCAAGATTGCGCCTGCTTCTCCGATGAACGGACGAAATATTTGATGTTATCGAAATCAATTCCGGAAAGATCAGAACCCCAATTAGGCATCGGCTTCTTCTCAAAGAGCGAAAGACCCTTCATACGTAGATCCAACATCCATTGCGGTTCGCTCTTTTTATCTGAGATATCGCGAACTACATCTTCATTTAGGCCGCGCTTGGCTTTTGCACCGGCAGTATCTGGATCTGCCCAGCCGTACTCGTACTTTCCAATACCCTCTAACTCTGGATGTGCGATCGTCATCTTATTTAGCCTTTCCGCTTACCTTGTTGGAACTACTTAACTTTCGAATGGAATTTGGTGCGATAGTTGGTATATATGTTGTACAAACGCCATCGCCATGCGCGATTGTTGCCAGTCTCTGTACATGGGTTCCGAGCGTCTTGGAAAAGATTGCAGTCTCAGCTTCACAAAGATCCGGGAATTCAGCGGCCACATGTGCAATCGGACAATGGTGCTGACAGAGTTCATGTCCGGGTCCAACTTTATGAACCGTCGATGAGTAACCTTCTGTAGTAAGAAAATCAGCGAGCGCTTTGACTTTATCTTTTGATTTCTCGAATTTCTTATTTATTTGCTTCTCTAATTCATCTGCACGATTCTGCGCGAATTGTTTGATGAAATTGGGATCCTTGGCCGCCATAAATCTAAGTGCACTGATAGCAAGATCATCATATGAATGTTCAAATTTCTCTCTGCCAGCATCGGTCATTACAAAAACTTTAGAAGGGCGACCACGACCACGAGCTAAAGCGGCATGTGGTTCGCGAGCATCTAAAGTGCCCTCGACTAAGAGCGCATCTAAATGGCGGCGAATTCCTGCAGGGGTAATGCCAAGGCGTTCGGAGAGCTCGGCAGCGGTAGATGGGCCATTCTCCAAAATGGATCGCCCCACCGCCTCGCGGGTCTTTAAATCCCGATGCTCATCCTTTATTTTCACAACATTATTGTGTCGTAATTCCGCCCCTGCTCACAAATCAAGCGCCTAGTGGCTAAAGCGAGGTTGCTCACGCCCGTCGCTTTCTGGCGCGTTCTTGGCGCTACTTTAGGATGGCGATATGAAAAGAGTGAAAAATAGGCTCTACCTCAGCGCTTCAATTTTATTGCTCTTTCAAGGGTTACTGGTATTAACAGGTGGCTTGGTCCGATTAACTGGATCCGGCCTTGGCTGCCCCGCCTGGCCAAAGTGCACTCCCGAATCATTTCGCCCTATCGAAGTTCACTCTCGCTTCCATGCTTTCAACGAATTTGGAAATCGAATGCTGACCTT
>JACCDJ010312637.1_pt1 | contig 15130 bp, 12 predicted proteins | sample 7444481 | NCBI WGS metagenome assembly JACCDJ01 (sample SAMN15323435, study PRJNA562643) | freshwater metagenome | isolation source: river surface water | place: USA:Blue River Watershed | collected 2017-08-15 | reverse complement strand
GCCGCAACGGCAACCGGGCATGGCGAAGAAGTAATTCGCACTGCCGGATCGCACTTGGTTGTGGAATTGATGCGACAAGGCAAATCGCCGAAAGCGGCCTGCAAAGAAGCCGTGGAACGCATTGTAAAATTGGTAGAACGCAGAGAAAAAAGCTTAAAAGATATACAAATTGGATTCATCGCTTTAAATAAAGCCGGCGAATACGGTGCTTACTGCCTGCAAAGCGGTTTCAATTATGCCGTTTACGAGCAAAACGAAGGTAACCGCCTAATTGATTCGGATTATTTTCTAAAATGAACCGATTAGAAATTGCTTGTTTTAATTTAGAATCGGCACTGATTGCCGCACAATCAGGTGCCGACCGTATTGAGTTTTGTGCCGATTATGCTTCTGGCGGAATTACACCAAGTATCGAAGATTTTAAAAAATTAAAAGCATTTACCAGTATTCCGGTCTATATCATGATCAGACCCCGCGGTGGAGACTTCGTGTATAGCGAATCTGAAATTGAAACGATGAAAACTTGCATTGCTGATTTCAAAAAGGCTGGTGCTGATGGCTTTGTTTTTGGACTGCTGAATACCGATAACACCTTAGCTGAAACAAATCAGGAACTGGGGAAACTAGCCGGCGATACACCCTGCACCTTTCACCGGGCTTTCGACAAAACGCCGGATCTTTTTAACTCCTTGGAACAATTAATTGATTGGGGATTTAAAACTGTACTGACTTCTGGCGGCAGCACATCGGCCTTGGCAGGTACAGCCAAACTGGGCAAACTTCTTGAGAGGTCGCAAGGGCGCATCCAAATTCTACCAGGAGGAGGTATACGCTCTACCAATATTGCCGAATTGGCTGATAAAGTAACGGCTGGGTTTTTCCATTCATCGGGGATAATCGATGGGTCTGAAATTGCCAGTGCCACAGAGATCCTAGAACTTAAAGCAGCAATGAATCCATGAAAAGAAGCTTGCTGATTCTGTTTCTTTTTGGCCTAAGCATCCGCCTGATGGCGCAAACTAGCATCCTCAATTTGGATAAAGGCTGGCAATTTAATCAACAGGGTCAGAACAAAACCTACCCTGCAAAAATTCCGGGAACTGTTCATACCGATTTGCTCCAAAACCAACTCATCCCGGATCCATTTTATGGCGAAAACGAGCATAAGGTTCGCTGGGTTGAAGATCAAAGCTGGGTCTACCAAACTAGCTTCGATCTATCTTCAGCTGTATTGGCTAATGAACATCAAGAACTGGTATTTGAAGGACTCGACACCTATGCCAAGGTCTACCTGAACGAACAAGTAATCCTAGAAGCAGATAACATGTTTCGGACCTGGAAAATTCCAGTTAATCATTTATTGAAAGGTAAGAATAATCAGTTGCGCATTGTTTTTGAACCCGTTGTTGCCAAAGCCAGAGCCCTGGCTGCTCAATTGCCGTATACCCTTCCGGGAGAAGAAAAAGTGTTTGTACGCAAGGCGCAATACCAATTTGGGTGGGACTGGGGACCCAGACTGGTAACTTTCGGCATCTGGAAACCGATAAAACTGATTTGCTGGAACCAGAACAAATTAGAAGAAGTACAGGTTAGGCAAAAAAGTCTCAATACTGATTTGGCTGAGCTTGAGATTAACTATAAACTGGCTCAAGCTCCCACAAAAGCATTGAATGTTTCGGGCTCGTTTAGTGACCAAGATACCCGGATAAAAGTTGAAGGACAAATCAAAGCCGGTGAACGTTCGGGATCATTACAGCTATTCATTAAAAATCCAAAAAGATGGTGGAGCAATGGATTGGGAGAAGCCCATTTGTATCAGCTTAAGCTAAACTTAAACGATGTGAAGCAAGTATTGGACAGCTACCAAACTTCAATTGGTTTACGAACCATTGAACTGGTGCAACAGAAAGACAGCATCGGCAGTGGTTTCTATTTTAAATTGAATGGCCAGCCGGTATTTATAAAAGGAGCCAACAGTATCCCTACTGATAGTTTTACCCCAAGGACCAGCTACGCAGATTACGAAAATTTGATTTTGGAAGCCAAAAACCAGCACATGAACATGCTAAGGGTTTGGGGCGGTGGCATTTATGCCGATGATGCTTTTTACGAACTTTGCGACAAAAATGGGTTATTGGTTTGGCAGGATCTCATGTTTGCCGGAAGCCCCTATCCTGCTGATGCCAATTTCTTGAAAAGTATTGGTGAAGAAATTAAAGATCAGGCAGTTCGTTTACGGAATCATCCCAGCTTAGCCTTATGGTGCGGCAACAACGAAATTAGCGAAGGCTGGTTCAATTGGGGCTGGCAAAAACAATACAACTATTCTAAAACCGATTCTGCAAAAATCAAACAAGACTACGATACAACTTTCGAGCAATTTATTCCTTCGGTTTTAAAAGAAGTAGATCCGGATCGTTTTTATCATCCCTCCTCTCCGGCCAATGGCTGGGGCCGTGAAAAAAGCTACCGCGAAGCCGATGTACATTATTGGGGCGTTTGGTGGGGTATGGAGCCTTTTGAAAGCTACGAGAAAAAAGTAGGCCGGTTTGTTTCAGAGTATGGTTTCCAAGGGATGCCTGAGGTCAATAGCCTAAAAAAGCATCTCGCAGAAGCAGATCTAGCATTGTTTTCAAGCGGGCTCAAAAATCACCAAAAGCATGCTAAAGGCTTTGAGACCATCAGCTCTTACATGGAACGGGAATTTCCGATGCCTAAAAAGCTGGATGACTATGCCTACCTTTCCCAATTGGTGCAGGCCAAGGGAATGAAAACAGCCATAGAGGCTCACCGCAGGGCCAAACCGTATTGTATGGGCACTTTGTACTGGCAATTAAACGATTGCTGGCCGGTAACTTCTTGGAGCACCATCGATTATTACGGAATGCCCAAGGCAGCTCATTATGCATTAAGTTCTTTGTACCAAGATTTGCTCATTAGTGTGGTTCCAAATGAGGAGAGTTACCAAATCCATATCGTTTCTGATTTGCAAAAAGTTTTCAAAGGACAATTGAAAATACAACTGATCGATGAGAATGGCCAAATCCATTTTCAGCAAACATTACCCGTTGAAGTCGATAAAAATAGCGCTCAGATTTACGCTACCCTCGGTAAGCAAGATCTTGGGAATTTTGATCCGAAAAGATCGGTTTTATATTGTGAGCTAATCAACGATCAGGAAGTTTTGGCGAAGCAGCATTTTTATTTTGTGAAAGATAAGGAATTGGAACTACCGGCGGTTCAAATCAGCATTAAGAAGGTGTCGGAAGAAAGTTTTCTGATCAAAAGTGAACAGCTGGCCAAAGGTGTATTTTTAGCACGAGAAGGCTGGATAGCGGACCAGAACTATTTTGATCTCTTAGCTGGTGAAGAAAAATTAATCCGTTTTAAACCGGCAAAAAATAGTGATAAACCCAATACAATACTCTCGGTGAAAACGCTAAACGAAGTATTGGAAAAGCTAAAAGATTAAACCGCAGGCTCCTGCTGGCTCAGGCAATGGAAACTACCTAACCCCCAAATAATCTCGGTAGAATCAATGCCAATAACCTCCCGATCTTTGAAGCAAGACTGAATGATGGATAAAGCCACATCATCCTTTGCACAACGGAAGGTTGGCACAATGACGTGTTTGTTCGAAATGTAGAAATTGGCATAAGAAGCCGGCAAACGCTGGTCTTCCCAAATTACAGCATCAGGCATGGGCAATTCCACAATATTTAATGATTTGCCGTTAAGCAAACGCATGCCTTTTAATTGTTTCAGGTTATGCTGCAATAAGGCGTAATTTTCGTCAGTTTTATCTTCTTCAACAACCGTGAGCACGGTATCTTCATTCACAAACCGAACGGTATCGTCAATATGACCATCAGTATCATCACCAACCACCCCTTCATCTACCCAAAGGATCTGCTCAACGCCATAAAAATCACGCAAATACTGTTCGATCTGATCTTGATTTAAATGTGGATTACGGTTTGGATTCAGCAAACAAGCCGTGGAGGTAAGCAAAGTACCTGCCCCATTAAATTCTACCGAACCCCCTTCCATTACAATACCGGGATGAAAAACCGGAATGTTGAATTGTTTACCAATTAAAGTCGGGATCACATCATCCAAATCAAATGGCGGATACTTGCCTCCCCAGGCATTGTACCCCCAATCCACAATGACTTTTTTCTGTTCCGCGTTTGGATTAATTAAAAAAGCCGGACCATGATCACGACACCAGGCATCGTTGGTAGGGTGAAAATAAAACTCCACCTGACTTAAATCGGCACCAGCCTGCTCAATATATTTTAAAGCAAAGACTTTCATAGCCTCATCGGCTACGTTAATACGCACCTTTTCGCTTTGTGAAAGTACCTTAATAAACTGTGCATAATACGGATAAATGGCATCGATCTTTCCGGGCCAACTAGCTTCTTTATGTGGCCAGCTTAGCCAAGTAGCTTCATGGGGAGCAAATTCGGCCGGAATATAGTAGCCAAGCTCTTTAGGAGATTTCATACTGCTCATTATTCGCCGTCAATGAAACGTTGAGTAATTGGTTGATACGAATCTATACGGCGATCTCTCAAGAACGGCCAGTGTGTACGGTAATTATCTGTTTTTTGCAGATCCAATTCCTCTACATGTACTTCTTCTGCATCGTGAGAACCTTTATATAACAAAGTACCGAATGGATTGCTGATAAAAGATCCACCCCAGAATTTCATGGCACCATTTTGCTCAAAACCAACGCGATTTACACTAACTACGTGTACCCCGTTAGCTACAGCATGGCCACGCTGAATGGTTTGCCAGGCATTGTATTGCTCAGTGTTGGTGGTTTCGTCTTGTGAAGTTGCCCAACCGATAGCAGTTGGATAGAACAAGATCTCGGCACCCATTAAAGCCGTAATTCGGGCAGCTTCTGGATACCACTGATCCCAACAAATCAATACTCCAATAGTGGCAAACTTGGTTTTGAATACTTTATAACCCAAATCACCGGGAGTGAAATAAAATTTTTCGTAATAAGCCGGATCGTCCGGAATGTGCATTTTTCGGTATTTACCAAGATAAGCTCCATCCGCATCTAAAACAGCGGTGGTGTTGTGGTATAACCCCTGTGTGCGTTTCTCAAAAAGCGAAGCAATGATGACCACGCCGAGTTCTTTGGCTACAGCACTCAGTGCGTCGGTAGATGGACCGGGAATAGTTTCGGCCAGAGAGAAATTGTCGTAATTCTCCTCATCGCAGAAGTACAAGGAAGTAAATAACTCTTGCAAACACACAATCTGGGCGCCTTTAGCCGCAGCCTCACGTGTTTTTTCAATTGCTTTTTGCAGGTTTTCTTCTTTGTTTGCGGTACAGCTCATTTGTACCAATCCAACGTTTACTTTAGCCATTTTTTTGAATTGAGCTGCAAAATTAATTATTTCATCAGAGTTCTCGCAGATAAAAGCATTAATAGGTGGTAGTCATGTCTTCATCCACGCAAATAATGAAGTCTGCTTTGTTTTTATTTTCCGCTAAAAGCCTATGGATGTCTTTTTGAGAAACGGTGGTTACTGTGGCTATTTTTAAGGCCGGATTGGCTTGTTTTAAATACCAAACAATGCCATCGTAATTTTCAGAATGGTAACTTCCGTTGTAATGGATAAACAACTTGCCTGGTGCCCAATTCTTCAAAATAAAATAAGACATCGTTGCATCTTTCAAGGCTTGCGCTTTGGGCATATTGGGAGTTCCATGACCGGCCATCATAGCCATCATGTTTTTATAGCCGGGCAATTCCGGATCGTAAGCAATGGGTAATGGAGCTAACCAAGATTTTTCCTCAGCTGTTAAATTGTTAAGTGTTTCAAAACCTCCTTTAGAAACCATAGAAGCATATTTACGGGGTACATTGGTAGCCACAAAAGCTAGTCCTTTTTCTTTGGCAAAATTCACCAAGGGAGCATAATCGGTGGGGTAATTTTTCCATAAGCGGGCAGCCGTATCCAGACCTTTTGCCGTTAATTTTCCTGCTAAGTATTGGTTAAGCGCATTTTGATTATCCTGCTCAAACATTTCAGCACCTAAAACTACTTCTCGTTTTTGCTGGCAATCATTGGTGATTTCCAACTCCATCCAATGGCTAATGGCGTTGTTGTGATATTCGCCAATCAACACTACATCTTTTGAGGAAAGCAATTGAATCATTTTACCGTAATTGGCTTTCTTACCATCTGCAGTGTACAATACATAAGCGGGTTTAGGTTGACTAAACGCGACTAAGCTCAACAGTATCACGGCAAGAGAAAGCAGGTATTTTTTCATGAATTAATAATTTGATGCTAAGACTAAACTACGATTATTGACTCTAATTACTGAAACGAGGTTTTAAATTTCATTACCTTTAATGGATATGGAAACTAAAATCAAATGGCGTTGGAGCCTGTTGCTCGTTCTTTTATCGGGCGCTATCATGCAATTTCAGGGCCGAAGTTTAAAAACAGCATTAAATCCAATTGGCATCGTTGACTTAGAATTAGCCGATACTGCATCTGAATTAAATGCCCTTTTGGCAAACTGGGATAAGGATGTTATCCGTTTAAATATCTGGATCGATTTTCTATTTATTATCGCCTATACTTTTTTCTTTATTCAATCAATACGATTAATACTTGCTAATCATCGCTTTAACTGGCTACAACAGCTGGGGAAAAAACTGATCGTATTGGCTTATGTAGCAGCAATTTTAGATGTGATTGAGAATATGCTGATGCTCGCCAGCATCATGGGGCATTATTCAGCCGGTTCGATAATCGCAACTTCAAGTGCAGCCACACTCAAATTTTCAATCATAGCCATCATCTTGATCTATTTGATTGGTTCGCTCTTGTTGACACTTAAATCAAAGAAATCACCGAGTTAAGAGGATTAAAATCTCCATTTTTGGACCCGATTATTTCCAGCATCAACAATGTACCAATTACCATTTGAATCTGGGAAAATACCCTTCGGATTATTGAATTTATCAGCCGTATTACCGCTTTGATAACCTGCAACTACCGAAAGCTTATTGGTTGATGCAGTCCATTTCCGCACCACACTTGGTGGACCGTTCAAGGTGATGTATAAATTACCCGATGAATCTCCATAGACTCCCATTGGCCCGTAGAAATTATTATCATTATCTTGAATTACGGTTGTTCCTGATGTTGCGCCGGCTAGCCACTTTTGTATGCGATTATTTCCAGTATCGGCAATATAAATCGCCCCATCGGCAGCCACATAAACATCATTTGGCATTCTAAATTCACTTGCCGAGGTGCCGGAATTGCCCGTACCTGCAACAGTTATACCTACGCTAGCACCCGGAGTCCACTTCTGGATGCGATTATTTCCGGTATCTGCAATGTAAATTGTACCATTTGCATCAATGTACATGCCTCTAGGTTCTCTCAACTCTGAAGCACTTGAGCCCTGTCCAGTATTTTTACCTGCAACCGTAACTGGCGTAGAGCTATTCGCGGTATATTTCAATACCCGAGCATAGTCTAATACGTAAATATCACCGTTATTATGTACATATACTGCTCTTGGGCTCAAAGGATCAATAAGAACGTTAGGAATACCTGTTAATGAGCCAGCGACAGTAGTACCCGTGGTAGCGCCCGGAGCCCACTTTTGAATTCGATTGTTACCTCCATCTGCTACAAAAATAGCACCTGCCGCATCTACAAAAAGCCCGACCGGGTTTTTTAACTGATTAGCAGCACTACCCATATCGTTTCCACCTGCAACTGTTGTACCGATCCCCAAAGTTTTGAATGAAACTTCGTTTCCATATGCGATTCCTCCTTTATTTGTTGCATATGCCCTTACGTAATACGTAACATTAGGATTCAAACCTGTCAATTCACTTCCGAATGAACCTACACCTGAACCATCGTTTGTTTTTGTATTTAAGACAATTGTTGGATTTGGACTGGTAGACCAAACCACTCCCTTGGAACTAACGACTTCGCCACCATCACTAAGCACTTCGCCACCAGTATAGGCAACATAGGTGCCAAATGAATAGACATCTGTTGTAATTAGGGTAGCCAGTTTAGGCGAGGAGCTTTCTTTCTTACAAGCAGCCAAACACAAAAAGATGAATGATATAAGGATAGAATTCAGGATTTTTTTCATAATTAAGCTTGTATCAACAAGGTGTACTACCTAAAGATACTACAATTAAACTAGGAATGACCGATTAACTATCGGCCATTCCTAATCACAAAAAAATTGTCCATATTTAGTAAAACATGAATCAAAACTGATCCAAAACCCCAGCTGCACTTATTTTAAGTTGTTCCTCGTCTAATACATGGTCTTCTAATTTTCCCTGCAAAAAGTCATCGTATGCAGCCAAATCGAAATGACCATGCCCGCATAAATTGAATAAAATGGTACGTTCTTCTCCAGCTGCATCAGCTGCTTTAGCCTCACGAATTACCTGAGCTATGGCATGATTAGCCTCTGGAGCAGGCAAAATCCCTTCGGTCTTGGAGAACAGTAAACCGGCTGAAAAGCATTCCAGTTGTTGCAAAGCCACGGCTTCTATCAAACCATCTTTCAACAACTGACTGCACAAAGCACTGGCTCCATGGTAACGCAATCCTCCGGCATGGAGGCCCGGCGGCATAAACTCGTGACCTAAACTGTACATCGGTAATAAAGGTGTATAACCGGCGCTATCTCCAAAATCATAGCCAAATTTACCTCGGGTAAGTTTTGGGCAAGAGGCCGGTTCAACAGCTATGGCTCTCACCTTGCGTCCGCCTCTCAACATCTCGCCCACAAAAGGAAAGGCAATACCTGCAAAATTAGATCCCCCACCCAATGGGGCAATCACTATGTCTGGGTAAGCATCCACTTTTTCGAACTGCTTTTGGGCTTCCAGACCAATCACGGTTTGGTGCAATAGCACGTGATTTAAAACACTACCGAGTGCGTAATGGGCTTTTTCATCTTGAGCGGCTACTTCAACAGCCTCGCTGATGGCGATACCCAGAGAACCAATATTTGCCGGATCTTTTGCTAGTTGCGATTTACCAACTTCTGTAAGCTCACTTGGCGAAGCATGAACATTTGCTCCAAAAGTTTCCATAATGAGTTTACGATAGGGTTTTTGATCGTAGCTGCCTCTAACCATAAAGACTTCGCATTCAATACCAAACTGAGCACAAGCAAAGCTCAATGCAGTCCCCCATTGTCCGGCACCAGTTTCGGTTACAATCTTCTTGATGCCTTCCTGCTTATTGTAATAGGCCTGAGCCAGGGCCGTGTTGGTTTTGTGCGAACCACTCGGGCTACCACCCTCGTATTTGTAAAAAATCTTCGCTTTGGTGCCTAAAGCCTTTTCCAACCTTTCTGCCCTGATTAAGGGGCTGGGCCTATAAATGGCATAGGCTTCACGGACAGGTTCCGGAATCTCAATGTAAGGTTCGGCACTCACTTCTTGTTTAATTAATTCCATCGGAAAGAGAACTTTCAAATCTTCCGGACCTATCGGCTGCTTGGTTTGTGGATGCAGTGGAGGCAGAGGTTTATTAATTAAGTCGGCTGTAATGTTGTAATAATGCGTAGGCATTTCGTCCTTGTTCAAATAAATTTTCATGATGCTAATTTTTAAAAATGTAAACTGATTATTGAGCAAGGGAATCGGAGTGAGAATGTCGTTAAACGACGAAGGGTCCGCCCTTTGCTCTGGCAGACCCTTCTGAAATAGTTATTAGGCGATTATCGCCATAGTATCCCAGCACAAGTGACCGCCTGATTGTTATCAAGGCGCCACCAATTTGCACTTGTAAGATTTAGGAATTTCATTAATTACAAATATATAGGTAGCAAGCACAAATCCAAACATCTTCTAATTAATCTCAGCTAAATTTTAAATAAATTTAGCCACACAACAACAAAAAATTGGTTTAGAGAAACAATCATGATAGCAGATAGACCCTATATCGCAAACAAAATAATTGAATCAGTTCAAACATTTAATCAGCTGATACAAGAATTGGATGCGGATCAATTCGAAAAATCGGTAGAAGGCAAGTGGTCGGCCGGACAAGATTTGGCTCACTTAATAAAAACACTTAAAATCATCGGTTTGGCATTTATCCTTCCCAAAGTTTTATTGAAACTTTTATATGGAGAAGCCAACAGACCAAGTAGAAGTCCTGAAGAGCTCTATGAAAAGTATAAAGGAAATCTGGCTAAGGGCGGTAAAGCCCCTGCTGCATTTATTCCTAAGAAAGTGAGATTTGCTAAAGCGGACGAGTTGCTTCAACAACATGAATACTACGGCAAACTCCTGATCAAAAGATTGAACAAAATTTCTGAGAAGGACCTCGATACTTATTTACTGCCTCATCCATTGATCGGGAGGATCACTTTAAGAGAGATGCTTTGCTTTACATTTATTCACACCAATCATCATTACCGAGCATTGGAAAATAAATTGCAAGGGCATTAAAAAAGGCGACTTTCACAAGTCGCCTTTCTAAACATAAAAATAGAATGCTTAAAGCGCCAAATCAAAGCGATCTAAATTCATCACTTTGTTCCATGTAGCTACAAAGTCTTTTACAAATTGTTCTTTATAGTCTGCTGAAGCGTATACTTCAACTAAAGCACGTAATTGAGAGTTCGATCCGAAGGCTAGATCGGCACGGGTAGCGGTCCATTTTGTTGAACCGGTAGCACGATCGCGGCCTATGTATTCATTGGTTCCGGCTGCTTCCCAAGCTGTGCTCATATCCAACAAGTTCACAAAGAAATCATTGGTCAAAGCTTCTGGGTTTTTCGTAAACACACCGTGTTTGCTGCCATCGGCATTGGTATTTAATACACGCATTCCTCCAATCAAAGTGGTCATTTCTGGAGCGGTAAGCGTTAATAGCTGAGCTTTATCCAATAACCATTCTTCGGCATTGCGGTCGTATCCTTTTTTCGCGAAGTTGCGGAAGCCGTCAGCTTTAGGCTCCAATACTGCAAATGATTCTACGTCGGTTTGTTCCTGGGTAGCATCGGTGCGACCCGGAGTAAACGGAACGGTTATGTTGAAACCTGCTTTTTTTGCAGCTGCTTCTACACCTGCACAACCCGCCAAAACAATAAGGTCAGCTAAAGAAATTTTCTTAGCTCCTGAATTGAAGCTTTGTTGAATACCTTCCAATACCTCAATTGTTTTTTGCACCGGCTGATTTACTTCCCAATATTTTTGTGGACTTAAACGAATACGGGCACCATTTGCACCACCACGCTTATCGCTTCCGCGGAAGGTAGAGGCTGAGGCCCAGGCCGCAGACACCAATTGACTGATGCTTAATCCCGAGTTCAACACTTGAGTTTTTAAAGCCGCGATGTCTTGCTCGTTTACTAATGAATGATCAACTGCAGGAACAGGATCTTGCCAAATCAAAACTTCAGAAGGAACATCTTTACCTAAATAACGGCTAAGCGGACCCATATCACGGTGCGTTAACTTAAACCATGCTTTGGCGAATGCATCTGCAAACTCAGCTGGGTTTTCGTGGAATCGTTTAGAGATCTTGTTGTATATCGGATCTTCTCTTAAGGCCATATCTGCAGTCGTCATCATTGGCGCATGCTTTTTAGACGGATCATGTGCGTCGGGAACGTTGATACCTGCCCCACCTTTAGGTTGCCACTGCTGGGCTCCGGCCGGGCTATGGGTCAATTCCCATTCGTAACCAAATAAAGTATCGAAATAGCTATTATCCCACTCAATCGGCGTAGGTGTCCAGGCACCTTCAATACCGCTGGTAGTAGTGTGCTCACCCTTACCGGTTCCAAAGCTGTTAATCCAGCCAAATCCCTGATCTTCTATACGGGCACCTTCTGGTTCCGGACCAACCAATGCCGGATCACCAGCACCGTGGGCCTTACCAAAGGTGTGACCACCGGCAACAAGAGCAACGGTTTCTTCGTCGTTCATGGCCATACGGGCAAAGGTTTCACGGATATCACGAGCAGAAGCCAATGGATCTGGCTTGCCATTAGGGCCTTCTGGGTTCACATAAATCAAGCCCATTTGTACGGCACCTAGTGGATCTTCCAACTGGCGATCGCCAGTGTAACGCTTATCGCCTAACCATTCGGTCTCAGGTCCCCAATAAATATCTCCTTCTGGTTCGTACACATCGGCACGACCGCCGGCAAAACCGAAAGTTTTGAAACCCATCGATTCCAAAGCCACGTTTCCGGTTAAGATCATTAAATCGGCCCATGAAATTTTACGACCATATTTTTGTTTAATGGGCAATAACAACCGACGAGCTTTGTCCAGGTTACCGTTATCTGGCCAACTGTTGAGTGGCGCAAAACGCAATGTGCCTGCACATGCACCTCCGCGACCATCAGTTACACGGTACGTACCTGCACTGTGCCAGGCCATACGGATAAAAAACGGACCATAGTGACCGTAATCTGCAGGCCACCAATCCTGTGTATTGGTCATTAAATCCGTTAAATCTTTTTTCAAGGCATCCAAATCCAAACTTTTGAATTCTTTAGCGTAATCGAAATCCGGACCATAAGGGTTGGTTTCCGGAGAGTTCTGATGTAAAATTTTAAGATTTAACTGATTTGGCCACCAGTCAGCATTTGAGAACGCACCAGCAGTGGTGTGTTGTGGAGCTGCACCATGACCAAAAGGGCATTTAGCTTCGTTAGTTGTTGTATTTTCCATGATGATAATTTACACGTGAATTTGGGTGTAAATTTAGTGTTTTATCAGGCGATAAATAAGTGTTGTAACACCAAATTCAAGATTTGAGAATTGGATGACACGAAGAAAAAAAAGGCAGTCGCCTGAGGGTGACTGCCTTACAATTGTCTTAAAAAACTTAGCGAAAATTGAAAATAAAGGGCAACAGAAACGTAACAAAAGCTGTCCAAAAGCCGTAAACGGGTAAATAGACGGCTATTACATGTTCTACATCCTCTATTACAGCTTTATTCTTGAGCACTAAAAGTAGTTTGTAGCACACCCATACTAAGTTGATGAATATGAAAACATTGCTGCCCAATACGGCCAAGCGGTTTGGGGTTAGGCCAAATTCGGCAATTCGTAAAGCTATGGCTGAAAGTGCAATACCATTGGTAACGATGGTAAGCAAAGCTAAACCACACAAGAAAAGAAGTGTTACCTTACCGACACCATTTTTAGTGCCTTCGGTTACCGAAAACACGATCAAAGCCATTACACCAATCAGTAAGGCATTGAATATCATTAAGAATTCACGATCGCTATATGGATTTTTAGCAGCTGTGGTTAATGCGCCTAAAAACAAGAGGAGCATCACAAAAACAATGGGTGTGAAAATACGAGCTATAATTGGTGAAATTTTATTAACCAATTGCGGATTGTTCTGCACAAGATAGGTTCCCAAAATTGGAATTGCCGGTGCACCGAAAACAATTACATATTTCGCGTAAAACTCACCAATAAGGATACCGATTAACTGAAATAAACCGAAGGTAATTCCGGTAAACAGCGCTCCAGAAAGTGCAAGAATGGCACACATTACTACCAAATTGCCGTTGAACCGCAGGTAATCGATACGTTTTTGCATGTTTTGTAAATCCTTACCCATATACGAGTACGCCAGAACGGCCCATAATACCAGCGGCAAGTGGATGCAAGCTAGGTTGAGTGTATCACTTTTGGGGTTATTGGGAAGAAAGTTGATGTACACTGCCGACAAAACGGTGATTAAAAAAGGTGCAAACCATTGGCGAGTAGTTAAGTTTTGTTTCCAAAGGAAGAAAATGGTCAGCATGGGGAAAACCACAAAACCGATATTTCTCGGGAAAAAATAATCTGGATCTAAACCTGCAAAATCAGGAATTTTAGCGATCAGTCCGGCGATGAAGGTTGCAATGACTACAAAAATCAACTGTGCTTTATTGATCAACAGAAGATCATCGTCGGCAAAATTAAGACGCTGGTTCCAAATTTGAGCGGTCTGATTAGCGCTGATTTCGGGATATAGGGCATTGAACTCCCGTTGAAAATTACTGCGGTTTTCACGGTACAATTTTTCCAGCTGTGCTGGTTGGTCTAAATACCGGATAATTTCTTCTTTCATATTCATATTTGATTTTATCTAATCTACAAGCCGTTAAACTGAATGTTTAATGATTTTTTCTAAGGCATCTAAATGTTCGGAGAAGGCCGTTTTACCCAAAGCAGTTACTAAATAAGAGGTGTTGGGTTTTTTCCCGATGAATTGTTTTCTAACCTCGATATAACCCAATTTTTCTAGGGCTGATATATGACTGGCCAAATTACCGTCCGTAATTTGCAACTGCTCTTTTAATGAGCCAAAGTCTGCATGGTCGTTTACCAGGAGGATTGACATCACGCCCAACCGCACTCTGCTTTCAAATGCCTTGTTTAAATTTCCGATGAAATTTTTCACTTTTCGTATTTGAAATAAATAACGATTCCATAAACCATGTGGAGTACCCCAAAACCGAATGCCCAGAATAACAAACCAAAGTCTATGAAAAAGGAAGCCAGAAGACCCAGGACCAGCTGCCAAACACCCAGGTAGCCAATATCATCAATGGTGTATTTACTGGTATTCAACAAGGCCAAGCCATAAAAAATTAAGGTTGCGGGAGCAATAAATGCTACCTGACCGTGGTAAAGTAGGATAAAACAATAAGCCGCACCAGCTACAATTGGGATGGCTAAATTGCTTAATGCCCGTTTGGCAGTAGCATTCCAAAAGGGTAAATTCTGTTTTTTTGCTTTACGTTTGGCAAACCAAAAGCCTGCCAGCAAAGAAGAAAACAACACCAAGGCCACATCTGCAATTAAAAAGTCGGAAAAATTTGGATTAAGTTGACCATCGGGACTTGTAATCCACTGGTAGTAGGCTGCTGTGTTTGGTGTAATACCTAAATACAGATAGGCTGCAACGACACCAATAATGGCAAATAGCCCAACTACCACCCCCGCCATTCCACTTAGGGATAAAAACCTGGAAGAACGCTCCATCAGATTTCGAATTTCTTTCAATTCTGTCAATTGCTCTTGTTGATTTTTCATATTTGAAAGTACTTTGAATTGCAAAGT
>JACCDJ011582498.1_pt1 | contig 15144 bp, 7 predicted proteins | sample 7444481 | NCBI WGS metagenome assembly JACCDJ01 (sample SAMN15323435, study PRJNA562643) | freshwater metagenome | isolation source: river surface water | place: USA:Blue River Watershed | collected 2017-08-15 | reverse complement strand
GTGATTAACCTCAACCTTTCATAGGATACTTGACCTGCTAAGAAATAGTGGCCTTGCCAGCAAAATCTGATGCACTGCAAACGAATTGTTAGTAAGAATCATCATTCTGTTAGCAAAACTGTAAGAAAAAAAATTACTTACAAATTTACTAACAGCACCTAACGGTCGCTCTCCTTGGGAGGAGTCAACTATTCTTTCTCACTTTTTACTTACGTCTCAGGAAGAATTTTGTTTTTTTTTTCATCTCATTTTACAACTTACAGTTTTACTAACAAAATGATCTAAATTAATAATTTTTTCTCTCTATAAATATCTTTAGAGCTAATACATACTGGTCCATTTCATTATTTCTTAAATAATTACTGCAATATATAGACCGGGAAGTATTTAGTTGTCAATTAAATACAGATTCAATCCTATCAACAGTATTAGGGGTTCAGACTCCCACTATTATTAATATTCTTATTTTCAATCACCACACACCATTATATACAAGAAGTCTGGTGCCAACACATCGCAGAAGTATTAAACCTACATCATGGCCACTGCCCTTCCTTTGTGATAGTGTGGCAATGGATGAAGTTCAGCAGGACAAATCAGTCAATCTGTTGAAAACTTGGCACAAGAAGAAAAATATTAGGTGCCCCACTTGCAAGGCATCTTTATTTCATTTTGATGGGACTCCGTATTTCTCTTTGGCCCGCATTAAATATGAAATTGTCTTAATCCATCACTCCCCTTGTCCATTGTCCATTGTCAATTGGTAATATTGGGAGGGGACTGTTCTTTTGCTTGTCTTGTGGGGGACAAAGTTCGCATACGTTAGGCAGATTACAAGATAGAGGATGCAAATGCGTTGAAGTCAATTGTATTGAAGAGAAAAGTAGCCCTTCTCAGAAGCAATGTAATAAGAGAGTCAACAATGCAAATGAAACAGCTGAGCAAAATAAGACCACAGACGATTGTGTAACTAGGATTCATGATCATTGTGTTCGATTTGATGATGCAAGCAATTATGATCGCGATAGATGTGACAACAACAATCCAAAGAAAAATGGAGAGCACAGGATGACAACATATCAAAGTGCAGCGAGCATTCGTGATGATGTAGATCATTTTGACAATGTGAATATTTTTTGCTGTGACTCACAAGTTAATGATGGAATGGATCCTGATGTCGATGGGACTGCAATTGGTCCTGATGGAGAGCGGTCTGGATTGGGTCCTGATGTCAAAGCAATTGAGAATAGAACATTGAATAAAAAGATGAATTTGGGAATCAAAGCAGAGTACTCTTGTCCTGTATATATCAGTCCCACTGATATTCTTCGAAACCGCAACGAATGGCCAACTGCTAGTTCAAGATTTTTTATTCGAGATCATAAGAATCAGGGAGATGGATTAAGAGGACTGGTGTTCAATTCTGTTATTGACTCGAAAATCAATTGTGATTTTTCATCCCTCACTGTGAATGAAATGTTTTTTCATCTCCACATTGCATCAATTCACTACGGACTCCCTACAACCAAATCAGTTGATGTAACAGCAATGATGCTGCAACTTAGTACTGATCACAATCAAACCATCCAAAAAGAGAGGGACTCTATGAAAGATGCTTATCAAAAGTCCATAGTGAAAGTTCTCATGGCACATGGAATTGTGAACAACCAAGATCACATACGAAAGATATTAGATGAGATCAATCATAGTGTTCAAACTGAAATGCAATCAAAGTATGTTAAAAGCCATTTCAACAACTCATCAGCCCCAGTGAAACACAACGCAGTTCGAGCTGTCTATACTGATGGGCATAATTCCATTGTCAACAATCTACCAATTCCCACAGTTAGCATTATTCACAAGGCTGCTTACATCCCAGCAAAAGAAATTGTCAATCATCTTCTAGCAATAGGGATAGATGTTATGTTTTTCCGTGCTGGCCACAAAGATGACTGGGTTGATAAATCAGGCAACTATGAAACCGAATTTCTCCGTGATCTTCATCAAAATGTTTCAACAATGACTGATATTCCAACTTACACTAGAATTATCCTCGTGAAAGTATGGTCAGATGGATTTGAGGCACATCAAATCAAAGGAAAAAATGAATTCAACAGTCTCCAGATATTCACATTAACAGTCATTGCCCCCCACTATCAAAATACCAATCGCCATACAGTACCCTTTGCACTGTGCTTCAAAAGGAAAAGCCACCACGATATCCTGATACAGCTGTTGGGAGAGTTAAGAGAACTTCAGTCACCTACACTCAGATATTGGGGTGGTGAGGAAAATCTGGTCTACCCTACAATGGTGTTTCTGGAAATGGTTAGCAATGATCTTCCAGAAAGGTGTTCCAATACCTGCATAACATTGAATGGGACTTTTACTCATCGATGGAGACATTCATGTTTGTTTGATGACAATGTAGTCCCATCATGCCAATCATGTTATCTACAAAACATTGAGTATATTCTCTCCCTCCCATCAGTCAATATCAAGACAGAGTCCAGTTGTGATAGATGCCTAGATTGGTGGATTCGTGGAGTTACAAAACCCAAGATCTACCCAATTCAACCAGAATCTTTCCAAAGGCAAATAAAAAAATTCCCTCCAGTTGAGCTATCTTTTGAAATGATGCATAATTCTATACTATGCCTCCAAGATTGGTGTTGTTCTAGTAACTCATCAAAAACTGAGAAAGGGAAGGTGATCAAAGCATACCTCAAAGCGATTGGGTTTTCAACTCAACTAATTCCAGCATTATGTCAAGATATTCTTGAAGGAAAAGAGGTAACAGATTCTCCAGGATTTCCCTCAATCCTGAGAAATTATGCTTCAGTCAATGTGGAAATGAACAGCTTCCAGACCATGCCCATGCATATGTGCTTCCTTGGCATAGAAAAATCTCTGATTGGTTTAACTTCTATATTAGCAAACAGAAAAGACCATGGCCAAAATGCTGCGTGGCACAAACTTGTCAATGCAATACAAGAAAGTCAGGAAACCATCAATTCAGTCTACCTGGTGTGGTGCCTGGCCATGAAATTTACAGATATGGAGAAAAAAACATTGGTACTGCAAATTGGCAATCCGATCATTACTTGGCGTTTACTAGGGTGTCCTTGTTTCATTTCTCTCCTTTGGATTGGGCTGAGATTACTAACAAACTTGACAAGCAATTGGTCCTTGCCTTTAGAAGCATGAGAGTGACTTGGTTTTGTTTTGTTTCACACATTTTTGCAGAAGAAAAGGTTCCTTTAAAGACAATCAATGTCTTGGTGAGATTATTCCTGTCATCCTGCAGGAGATTCTGGATTCTTGGAAATAGGAATGGTCTACATGAATCAACTGATGAAGTGTCTACATCACAGAAAGGATTGTCAGGACAAAAAAGGAAGGTTGATGATGACAAATTGGCAAACACCTCAAAGAAAGTCACGAAACCATTCTATGTGAGCAAGGCCAATTTCTTAAGTCTCTTGAACATTGGTGAAATGATTGAGCAATCTGGGAGCTTGAGACATTGCTGGGAGGGGGAAAATGAGAGTTACATTCAAAATGTCAAGAGGGAGATTTCCACCATGAAGCACAATGAGAATTATCTCAAAACCATTCTGATTAAAATACTGAAGACAGAAATCTTGGACTATTTCAACAAGGACAATCCTTTCTCAAAGGCAAAAAAATATTCCCGGACCAGTCATGTAAGGATTTACAACAAAGGTCTGAAGCATTCCACTGTGGAAGATGTCTTTGCACAGGAAGACATTGTTTCGGGGGTGATTGATAAGAATGGATATCCCTTGGTATGTTTTGAAGAATCACGTGTCAGAGGAATTGGTCTTTACCCCCTGGTCTTCAATGACAACAATGGGATGTGGAAGCTTAACCTTTGGTATTCAGAGACCAGGCCAGAAATCAATCATTTCAGTGTGTACAAAAGCAGAGAAGAACTATTGAAAGACTGTGCAGATTTTTTCATACTGTTGAGAGAAAAGGATACAATTAACACATCAGTGAGGACTCTGATCTGTCGCAGCTGGAGGGTGAGAGATGATAGGGGAAATTTTAGATTACCACTACCACTCAAAAATGTTCTGTTGATGAAATAGTCATTTGTAATGAAATAGATATGTTATGTTAATTATTTCTTCTTCTTGCATTCATCCATAAGTTGCTTCCAAATTTTCACATACTCACTCTTCTCCTTGTTGCATACATTGAGTGCTAACATCCTTTCAATTGCATCTAGCTCTTCTTTCTCCTTGCCTTTTTTCTTTATAGTCCTTGTCAAACACACCGCAGTCCCTTTTACTACATGATATCTAGATTTGTCATTGAACATTTCCAACACCCTTTTTCTCCCAGGAACAAAACCAAAACCAAGATTAATCTTCTCAAGCTTCAGGTCATTCCCGCAACACCAATCAATATTCTCTTCATTGAAGTACATTGCTTTCATCTCAGGATGAGCACCATCAATGATGTGATACTCGATTTGGCTCCTTTCTGATGACTTGTATGGTGAAATACCAATCACATGCCCATAAGTAATGAAAGGAAATTTCAGTTCCAGATTAATCAACATAGGAATCCCCATTTTGATGACAAAAGACTCCAGCTCAGTAAATGTTGTGATTGATGGAAGCACCATGATATCATACCCACATTGATGAATCAATGTCTGAATTTCAACAAAGTGGCACCCTTTTGTTTGAGACCCTAAAGTCAACATCTTTTGTTTTAATCCAGTATTGAAGTGATTGATGTATGTGAGAAGGTTCACAGCATTTCCAAAAGCACAGTTTGACTTCTCTCTTGTGACTTGGATTGGGAGCAGGATGGAAGAGTTACTGACTGGAGGAGAACAATCATTATCAGGTGCATATTTACTTCTCACAGGAGCATTCAGACCAAAAGAAAATTTATTTGTTTGCACCCTGAGTCGTTTTCCTCTTCTTGGTTCTGTAGATGTTCTTGGCTCTGCTTGTGTTGGTTGGGAAAGATGAGCTGATAAAGGGTCATATCCACTTATAAATGCAGTCTTCTGACCATCATAAGAAGATTTATTCCTTTCCACCCTGAGTCGTTTTCCTTTTCTTAGTTCTGTAGATGTTCTTGGCTCTGCTTGTGTTGCTTGGGAAAGAAGAGCTGATAAAGCTTCAGATCCACTTTGGTGTTCTTCTGAATGCTCCCCTTGGTTCTCCTCAAAAGTAATCTCCTCTTCCCTGTCACCTCCAATGACTTGACCGCTCGACTCTTCCACATGATCTGATTCAAGATCTGGTTCATCAGGTTGATTCAGAACATGTTTACCTTTCATGACAGTGGCAAAGGAAGTTTCCTGAAAACATGGATTGGTCATCCTCTCAATCGTCTTCATGTAGGGAATAGAATCGTACACGAATGCAGTAGCAATGGCATTTTGTGTATCTGCAAATCCAAATGAACAATGATTGTCATTATCACCAACATTCAACTGAAGATATGCAAGAAAGGGATGAAGCAGAGTTAACTGAAAAGATGATGGCATCTCATATTTTTCTTCCAACATCATGAAGTGTTGCTTGAGTTTTTTTTTCACTTTGTCAGGGAGTTCTTTTTCAATATTATGCTCCAGTCCATCAAAAAAGGCTAAATCCTCCTCTAAGTATGACTGCACTTCTTCACTGGCAACCCATTGAACATGCTTCGGTTTTTTGGGATATTCTGCAACAAGATGATAAAATTCCTCCCCCTTCAAGAATTTTGATATATTCAGTAGTTTCTTATAATCTGCAGCATTAACTTCTGACGTCATGACATAAACATTGGAGTCCTTGATTGTTTTGCTTCGTCCTTCCTTGGTGAAAATATTTTCACAACCATTCGAACACTCAAATGCATATTGATGTGCAATTTTAGGTATCCTCCTGTATTTGTGAGCATCATCATTACCTTGGCGGGCTACCTGCAGATAAGCAGGGAGAAGACCCAACTGATGGAAAAATCTGAAATCATTCTTGTCATCTTGAAGGATATTATCCAAGTGATTGATGTCTTCCTTTTTCAAGAGAAAATTAATATCCTTAGGCATATGACATGGAAATCCAGGATTCTTCCAATCAACCCTTGTTACAGACATAGCTCTACTAGCAAGGAGTCCTTCCACATGATCAATCTCTGACTTCCAATTGTCTTTGTTTTCTTCTGTATCTTCAAGATATAATTTTTTTTCATTATGACTGATTGGAAATAGAGCTTTCACATCACCTCCATCAATAACTTTTTCCATTTTTTCTTGAAGAACTTCATGATCATGGAGTAAGGTTCCAGATTTGCTATCATTTTCACCCTGCAGTGCTTCATCATCCTGTTGTAAAAGCAATGGGGGTTCCTTTTGGGATAACCCCTCATCTGTACCAAAAATACAGGTCACAACGCTCTTCCACGACCTTGCTGTCTCCATGCACCTTTCATCAATGTCATTTTTTATGGCTGACAGGATTAATGAGTCATCACCAATGATGTTATCAATCTTAGATGAGTCCGGAATGCACTCCACGACGGTGTTATCCATCTCCATACCCTGCAGATGTTTAGGGTGCAATCTGAAATCTTCTTGGAAATAGAAGTCTTCAGGTTCATCCTTCACCAATCCTGTGGAAGCTAGTCTGAATCTCTTAGCAAGCCTGTGTGTTATGGAGACATAGGGGATGGCAAGCATGATGTCATGGAGGGAGTTGTAATTCGGGGAGGAAGAACTGTGCACATTTTTTTGACAGCATCTACAAAAAAATCTGAATGTTCCAGATGAGACCTCTTTGTAAATAACCATAGCTGAAGCAAAAACAGATTCGATTGAGCAGTTACTGCTGGCCCACATACGATGTGATCTGTTGTATCTCTCGTGCTTCCCTCCAAACTTGAAAATATTATCCAATATGGAGTCGATGCGAAGGCCATATACCTCATGTCCATCAGGGGTGACAAACTTATCAAGCAAATTATCCATGGAGAAGATTTTGGACCTGATCTTTTCCAAGTACAGATTCAACCAGGAAAAAGGAGCTGGAGTGGTGCGTTCAGTAAGATACTCTGCCAAGAGAACCTTCACTGGTTTTTGGTAGAGTATTTCTATTTCAGCTGGATCACTAGCCACTCCTGTCATTACAAGTGTAGCAAATAATGTACCTAGATTCTCAAGAAAAGTTTCAAGAGACCCAACTACAGGGAAATCAGTTGGGCACCTTCGGAATGGAAGTTCATTATTAACACGTTCAGATGAAAAGATGTAGCCAATCATAACATCATAAACTTGGATGAAGTTGACATATCCAGATGAAAGTGCTTGAACAAGGTGTGATGTTTCAGAAATATATGGACCATGGACTGCAATCAAGGCATGCTTGAATTTCCATTCATCAATTTCATCTTTTCCCTCACAAGAAAGTTCTGAGATGAAATTGAACAGGACTGGATGGATGTTGAAGTTTGGGATAAAAATAATGGTTATGCTCATTTGGGACAAACAAGAGAGCTCCAGATCAACTTGATCATCTCTATCAATGAAGGAATATAAAGGACCATACACAATTGGAACCTCATTCATATTTAACTCATGGTCAGATTCTGCCTTCTTGAATGAGTATTCCATCAGGCATAAAGCTTTTGCTCGACAAGATTGAGGTGACAGCTTCACTGAAAGCCGATCGCATTCTTTAATGACTGAGTCCATAAAGTCTTCTTCCTTATACAACTCCATTCCTGTTGTTAGCCAAACTTCAAAAGTGGTTAGGGAGGGGGGTGACAATTGTGATAGTTGCTGTTTATACAACCTGAAGTTGTCTCGGAAGGTAACCAACTCCTGAGGCATCTTCTTTGATTTTTCAACCCTCTTGGCAGTCTTTTGCTTAGCAAAGTGAGAGATGCAATTGATGTAGTGTTTGCACTCATAGGACAACCCAACAAGCAACTTCCTGGGACAAGATAAATTTTCAATTGAATCATACACTGTTTTTTGAGTGTGTGATGAGGTTATTGAACCAGTCTGTTTTTCTTTTTTTGTTTTTTCCGTTTTTTCAGATCTCTTTCCGACATGATTCTCAGAAGAGTACATAGGCTTCACTGATGAGATGTCAACCACTTCCTTTTGACCATTGCTGCCCCATCTTACCCTGAGTGATTTAGTATCCACCAAGTCATCAGACAGCCTGACAATGGAATCAATTTTGGCAGGATGATCAGTAGTACCCACTGTGACAAATACATCCATGTCCTTCATGACAATCCAATCATCTGAGTAGAAAACATACTTCTTCATCTCATCTTCATCGATAGTTTCTTCAAGGTCAACCTCACGGAGCCTCACTGAATAAAGAAATGTGTTCTGGTCAAAAACAACCCTGTGTATGACCCCTGTACAAGAGATATCATCCACTTCTTTTATGACAAATGTCCCGATTCTATACTTTGGAGTTTTAGGAAGGACTGAATCATCCCCTTCATCATTCTCTGGCTCTGAATCAGGTTTATCTACTTGCACATTTATATTCTCATGAGACGAATCACATCCCGGTGTTACTGTTGAAGTAGAGGGCAATTGAGATGGGGGTTTGGCAGCAGAGGCCCCTACATCACTCTCTTGCTCTGTATCAGGTTGATTTCCTTTCAAATCCATATTCTCCTGAGATGAATCGAGTGCCAATGTTGTTGATGCAGCTAACAGAGAAGAAACTGTTGAAGAAGGGGGTAAATCAAATGGGGGTAAAGGAGCACTGGAGGATTCTGCAGTAGAAAAATCATTTTTCGAGGATTGGTCAGGAAGATTGTCAGAAGAATCAGGATTATCTTTTTGCATGAGCGGATCCTCCTGTGTAGAATCTAATGGACCAGCATCAGACGCTGTTGATGCAGCTAACGTAGAAGAAACCAATGTTGCAGGAGGGGTTTCATCATGTGGGGATGGAGCAGTGGAGGGCTGGAGTAGAGCAGTGGAAGATTCTGAAGCTGCCAGCAATTCATCTTTTTTGGTAGATTTGGGAGGAATGTTTTGCTCATAATCAGGTATGTCATCTTGCAAAGCATCTGATGGAGTTAGAGTGGTTAATGAAGGTGGGATAGGAGGGGGAGTCCACATTGCAGGAGGAGGAATGTTAGGTTCTGGAACTGCCACCAATTCATCTTTTTTGGGAGATTTCTGAGTCTCTATTGTGGCTAATGAAGGTGGGATAGGAGGGGGAGTCCACATTGCAGGAGGAGGAATGTTTGATTCTGGAGCTGTCACCAATTCATCTTTTTTGGGAGATTTCTTAGTGTCCTTAATGGAATGTAATGGAGGTGGGATAGGAGGGGGAGTCCACATTGCAGGAGGAGGAATGTTCGATTCTGGAGCTGTCACCAATTCATCTTTTTTGGGAGATTTGTGAGTGTCCTTAATGGAATGTAATGGAGGAGCATGAGATGGAGTTGATGTAGCTAATGTAGGTGGAATAGGAGGGGGAGTCCATGTTGCAGGAGGAGGGATATTTGCCATCAATGTTCCACGACTCTTTTGATATTGAGACTTCAATTCCAATGCATATGGTGATTTGTCACCCTGATATGCAGATTCTGCAATCATATAATTGTTTTCGACAGTGATGTTAGTTAAAAGTGAGACAAGGCATCAATTGAAACAATATCATTCTGTTCTTACGCTTTCTCTTTCCCATTTCATTCTGTTTGAATGGCTTGGCAGTCATTGGACCTGGGTACAATTCATTCAAAAAGATCCTAACACCCTCACCACACCAAGATTTTGAATGACTCTGAGATACATGCTGTCGCAATGCATCTCTTGTAAATGCCTTGTTCTTACATTCATACCCATCAAGAACTGTTTCCAAATGATTCTTACTTTGCCAACATTTGTTGTAATTGGCAAAGGGACAATAGCTCATTGAAATATCATTGGTATCGAAAGAAAAAAACAACGAGTAACAGATTGGAAGACTGGTGAAGAACTTTTTGTCTTCATCATCCAAATTTGTTTTCTTTGGCTTTTTCTGAATATAACTGGCAACACTTTCATCAGAATCATCATCAGAATAAGAAGTCCTGTTGCTATAGACTATCTTCTTCTCAGTTATCATATTCTTCACAGCCATGAAAGCCTTCAATGCAGCTGAAGCTCTGACTGTGGCCCAGTCTTCACGGAATATCATGTGATTTGACAATCTATCTACATTCAATTCAGGATACATTTCATGAATAGCATCCAAGTACAGTTCCTGCAAATTATGATACTTTTCCCAAGAAGAAGTAGACATGTCTTCAATGGATTCTTTCCCTGTTGCCTGATCCTCTGTGGTGGGATTTGTCTGTGCAGCCTCAGAATCAACTTGAGTGGTGGACAACAATTTTTCTGAAGAATTCAGTTCGGTGGATGGCATCACAGTTGAGAGGGCCAATTTAACATGAGGGTGATGGTGGATGCATCTCTTCTTTCCATCTGAGTCGTAGATACAATCTTTGGGATCGCCATTGGGGAATTCCAAATGATATTGATACATTTCCCATTCCGTTTGGCACATGTGATGGAAAACCATTTCACATCCATCTACACCACAAACATCTTTAGGCTCAATCCCTGGCAACAGGCAACCCTTGGAACTGATGGACCATGAGCATTTTTGAATGGGTTCTTTTTCTAAAGTCTCATCTCCTGAGATGGAATGTTTTTGGATTGTCTCATCTGCTGCAAGAACATTCAGAGCAATGGTTTCCTTTCTAGTTGTCATATCTTTTGAGGTGGAAGTTTCCCCAATAGTTTTATCAGTGGGGATAACATTTGGAGGAGAAATAGAAGAAACTTCTGGAGAATGACAGAATGATAAATCTTCCTGGTAACAAAGATGGTACTCCTCAGATCCCATGTGCACGTAATGCAACATGTAGGCCTTATCCTGAGAAATCTTAAGAACTTCCTCTTCCTCCACTTCCTTAATTTCCTTGTCATCAAGTTGGAACCATTGTGTTGTTGCAAAGTTACAAACATATCCAAAATAATGAGCTTGGAGACCCTCTTGTTCCTCAGAACCTCCCCCTTGACCCTCATGAACGGTTACAAATCTGAGTAAATATGTCATGTCCTTGAGAGAAAGAGATGCTTCAGGGGACTGCATTTGATTCATGTCAAGAATCTGTAATTTCAGAAAGAAATGAAATGAAATAAGATGCCAAATTTTTATGATATGAAATTTGATGGTATGATAATCAAACTGGTTTGGTTCTCACCACTGGAAAGTCAAATCTATCATTTAGTTTGGTGGATATGAATACCCCATCCGTGAATACAGGTTTTATTCGATAGATCCCAATCACCAGAATAGGGGGCAGACTATTGACATCAACCGATTCCCATCTTTTGGCTTGAACCTCATGGACCTCATCTGGTTTCCATTTCACATAGTCAGTGGATTTCATCTCAGACTCACAGAAGTATTTCTCTCTCAAAGCTTTCACAAGGTCACCTCTGAAGCAAAAAGAATTAAATTAGTTATTTCAATAAATGCAAAAGAACAAAAAGTCGAGACTTCAACTCTACTTACTTCTGGAGATCAGGAAGAATGATTGGCAAAAGTGGTGCTGACTCGGTTTTTTTCATTTCTTTCGGTGTTCCCGTTTTGTTTGGTTCAAGAATCTCACGAGTGTATGTTGTAACTTGAATCTTGTATAAATGATCAAATCCAATAAATTCAAAGTAATGATGAAAGAGATTGATCCAAAATTCATTGACACATTGGTTCTCATCGATGGGAAGTCCGAGACCATCAAGTAACTTTTTCATCTCAGTTTTTACAACAGAACCCTTCTTGGTCATTGAAGCTCTTAACTTCACCAGTACTTTCTTCAGAAACCCTAGACCTTTGTGAAGTGTTGCAGCATTAAACTCAGACCCACCCAAAAATACTGGTGGGATTTTATTGAGGACTTTTTTTACAACTTTATACTCAAGTAACCTTTTTCTGATTGGTACAACCCAAAATATGATCTGCACCAAGGTATTGAAATAACAGGTGTTTCCGAAATTGTGCATTCCCACTGGTTCAACTTTGGTGGATAACATAGTAGCATATGATGGAGAAGGCATTTGTGGAATCTTTGAAGTGGACATTGTATCAACCGAGGAAGGGATTGTCTTGATATACCACAATTCATGTATAACAAATGCAGATCCGATGACTGTACTAATGGGATCTCCTAAACTGATAACTTTAATCCTTTGTTCATCTTCATACCCTGACATTCCATCATAGATTATGTGAATTCCTTGAGAATTTTTGACATCCAAACTCAATCCTATGAAATGACCTCCATCATACAAAATGATACTTGCCAGGAAGTAGTGAGTTTCGGGGGGCATCAGCACTGTTTTAGGAATTTCATTCAGGGTGGAGTAGTTTGGAAATTTACCACGGAATGTCATTACCCATGGACATGAAGAAAAGGAAGCTGTAGTTTGTGCCTGTCTCATCCCCTTCTCTGGACAATCAAGAAATGCCATAATCGAAGTTTGTACACCATCTTCAGTAGCAAAATTCATTGATGACCTTTTCTTGCATGGTTGTGGACCCATTTCAAAAAGAAAATCAATCCTCTTTTGTAAAGTCTCATTCACTTGTTGAGGATATAGTGCGAAATCTAGTCTTTGTTTCCACCTAGCTGGATTACTCTTCCTTGATTCTCTCCTCCTTGATTCGAATTGATAATAATTATGAAAGGGGCAATTCTCTCCCAACTTTGAACAGTCTCCCCAAGTCGTATAGATGGGGCAATTTGACCTGAACAGAGAATTAGGGAATATTCTACAATCCCTAATATCTCCTTCACAATCCCAATGTTCTTCATTTCCATCTACTCTAACTTTATGCTTCAGGGACATCTCTAATATCAACTCATGTCTCACTTGATCATATTTTCTTTTTCTGATTGCATTCAGGCTCTTACAAAGAAGTGAATCATTTTCAACAATGGAATGGGGGACAAATCCTCTTAACCAGAGGAAATAAATCATCTGGAGACTGGTATCAATGGGACAGGTGTTCCCAACATGGTATCTGACATTTGAGTTTTCAGGCTTGTAAGTGTAGGACCACTTGATAGCTGACTGTTTGAGTATGTCAAGGGTTACTGATGCCTAAAGCACAAAAAAAAAAGGTACATTTAAAAATCAACAGAAATAAATTGTGTAAAAAAACAAAAAATGCAATCTTACTGGAGGTGGGTTTAACAGCTCCTCCTGTGCATTTTCAGTTTTGTTTTCAGCTGATAGTGATGGAGAGGGAGATTCGATGGTCCTTCTCTTGGATGTCGGTGATTGAGTGGGAGGTTCATTTCTTCTCTTCTCTTGTCTGTGTTCATCTTTGGAAAAGAGGGATTCAGGTGAACTAGGTATTGGTGATTGAGTGGGGGATTCAATGATTTTTTTCCTCTTCCGCAGTCTAAGCTCCTCTTGTTTTTTCTCTGCCTGAAGTCTTTCTGCCCTGTCCTTCTCAAGTTTATGCTTTTGATCTGCCATCTTCTTCATTTTAATCTCATGTTCTATTTTTTGAATCACACTGTGCACCACTTTTGTTGGCTCATTTACAACTTTCCAGTATGCTTCCCAATACACCTCATCAAAAGAAAATGGAACAGTGGGCAACATGTCATAACTAGGAATAGTAATCTTCCAGTCTTCCACTTGGGTGACAGACAAGTTATTGTTTCGCAGGTGGGCTGTTATATCTGAAGATATAACAAATTTAGTTAGGACACTGATAACATTGCAGGATCAGTAAAATAAAGATTAGAATATGCAAACTTACTTTGATATATTGCCTCACAAACACCTGAGATTGGACTGAGAAAAACATTGTCAAAAGTGGTATATGACCAACTCTTGAACACTACTGCAAACCTCTTTTTGAAGGAACATGTTTTGTCCCTTTTGACACATTTAAAATCATCTAAGCTGAACCCAGTGTATCCTAAGTTGTGACCATCTGTTCTTGTGGCTACAACATTTGGATCCCTTCTGTCCTTTTTGGCATTGAATATCTTTCCTGTATCAATATGCCAATACATTCGGAGAAGAATAACTGTCATGGACATATCTTCACGAGTCACACTTCCAATTGAGGAAAACCTTTTCATCCAAACATGGAACAACCATGATAATGAGTTCACTTGACGGAGAAGAAAACTGACTTTGCTAAAGAAAAGATCGATATCATCTAAACTTTGCCCAGAATGATTTGCCCTAATTCTTTGATGGATGTCAGAGAATTCAAAGTGCTGCAATGGATCAAATATATGGTCTGGAGGGAAGGGCCTAATTGGAAACACAGGTTTATCGGGATCTGTCTTCATTATCTACACATAAAGAAAGACATGAATATGCCAATGACATTGAAAGATGTGGAACAGTCATGAACAATATTTATGCCATAAATATCTTACCAGATAGAATGAGATGAAACAGTCAGGTGTACACAGATGTCAAGCAAAAATGTCTATATCTTTTTGTCGAAATAGTCTGCAACCACAAAGGATGACAGTACGAACTCAGATCAAAGTCCCCCCCTCTTGTTTGGCTTCAAATGTAGATGAGGTCAAATGATTTGCTGAAAATCAGAAGGTGTCAAGGGAAAATTTGGTCTCAATGTAGAGGAGCTCAAATGATCTGCTGAAAATTGGAAGGTGTCAAGCGAAAACTAGATCTCGTTTTGTCAAAAGAGTCAACACCCACTAAGGATGATGGTACCACAGTTGACACGACCACGATCCAATTTCACTAACACGAGATTCCAGGGTAAACTGTAGCTTCGTTCAAAGGTTAGTGCCAGACACAGTCAGTTCACGGTCCTGTCTCCCCCCCCTTGTTTAATTCCAAATGTTGACGAGCTATAATGATCTGCTGAAATTTGGAAGGTGTCCAGTGAAAACTAGATCTCGTTTTGTCAAAAGAGTCAACACCCACGAAGGATGATGGTACCACAGTTGACACGACCACGATCCAATTTCACTAACACAAGATTCCAGAGGAAATCGTAGCTTCGTTCAGAGTTAGAGCCTCACGCAGTCAGTCCGCGGTCCCAAATGTAGACGAGCTATACACACAGTCAGTTCACGGTCCTG
>JACCDJ010519672.1_pt1 | contig 15145 bp, 11 predicted proteins | sample 7444481 | NCBI WGS metagenome assembly JACCDJ01 (sample SAMN15323435, study PRJNA562643) | freshwater metagenome | isolation source: river surface water | place: USA:Blue River Watershed | collected 2017-08-15 | reverse complement strand
TCGGCGGCGGGCGCGGCGGCGGTCGGCTCGGGAGCGGCCTCTTCTTCAGCCATTTCGGAGCAGACCACGACGACTCGCTTCGGGTCGCCGGGGAAGGAGATGCCGGCGGGAGCCTTGAGCTCGCCGACGTGAATGGAGCCGTTCACCTTGAGTTCGGTGACGTCCACGGTGATGAACTCGGGCAGATCCTTCGGCAGACAGCGGACCTTGACGGTCTGGGAGACGACGGAGAGCGTGCCGCCCTCGGTCTTCACGCCGTAGGCCTCGCCGACGATGTGAACCGGGATCGCGGCGGTCATGGGCGACTCACGGTCGATCTCCATGATGTCGATGTGGAGGAACTTCTGGGTGATGGGGTGACGCTGGAACTCCTTGATGAGGGAGAGCATCTTGGCGCCGTCCACGTTGAGTTCGATCAGGGCGGCGGCGTTGCCCTTGGCGCGCATCAGGTCGCGGAAAGCCTCCTGGGCGACCGAAACGCTGCGGTTGCCGGACTTGCCATAGATGATGGCCGGGATGGATCCTTCCTGACGGAGGCGACGGGAAGGGCCGCGGCCCTGGCCGGCGCGGCTGGAGACGGTGAGACTGAGCTGCTTCATATGGTTGAAAGGGACTTTTGGTGCCCGGTCAGTTGCGGGCCCGCTGTCAGCGGCCGCCCCTGTCCCAGGGAAAGGATGGTTGAACTTGGGACCGGGAAGCCCCTTGGCAAGGGCAAAAAGAAAAGGGGCCCGAAGGCCCCTTTCCGCCATCTGGCAGGGGATTATCAGCGGTAATTGTCCATCCACTCGACGATGTCGGCGACATCCTGGGCGGTGAGCCCGAGCTGGTCGGCGGTCAGCATGAGCGAACGGGTCATGCGGGACTGCCCGGCGACGCGGTCCCGCGGCACCATCTGGGTGGCGCCTCCGGTGGAGATGATGACCATGGGGTCGTTGCCGGAGAGCAGGCGGCCGTCGATCTGGCCCGCGTTCTTCTTGAGCCGGACGGACACGCCTTCGTAACCCAGCGCGATGGAGTCGGAAGGCTCGACGATCGAACGGACGGCGGCCTCCCTGCCCTGCCGGGCGACGAAGCCCTTGAGCTCAGGAGCGTACGAGCCGGGGCCGTTGCCTCCGACCTGGTGGCACATGGTGCACCTCTGCACGAGCTGCGCTCCGCGGGACGCGTCGCCCTGCTTGGCCAGCACGTCCTTGACGGAGAACGTCTGCGTGGCCGGGGGCTCGGGCACGACGACCGGGCTGACGACGATCTTGGCCGGATCATACACGCCCGCCTTCTTGAGTTCGGAACGGACGTCGAAAGCCGACCAGCTGCCGGTCATGCGCATGAGGGCCCAGCGGGCGGCCTCGTCCTTGACGGGCGAACCTTCGGCGGAGAGCGCGATGGTCGCGAGAGCGGCCTCACGGCTCTCGATGAAGGAGATGGTCTCGAGGGCCAGAGAGCGCTGGGCGGCGCTCAGACGAGCGGAGGCGGCGCGGGCCCGCAGGTCGGCCAGGGCGTCGGCCGGATGGAGGATCCAGGCGATGCGCTCAAGCTGCGGAGTCCATTCCTCGGCGGAAGCGGGGGCGAGCGCCTTGCGCACGGCGGTCCAGACGGCGTCCTCCTTGCCGCGGGCGGCGATGCCGAAGGCGGCGACGGAGTTCTTGTCGGTGACTTCCAGACGACGGGCGAGTTCGACGATCACGGGCAGCGCCTTGTCGGCGGGCGCGCCGAGCAACGAGGTCGCCACGTCGCGGCGGACGGCCACGTCGGCGTCGGCGGCGAGGCCGGCGGCGATGGGGAGAGGGTCCTGTCCGGCGGCGCGCAGGGAACGGAAGGCGAGCTGACGCTGCACCGGATCCGCATCCTTCAGCCGTTCACGGACGCGGGCCACGCCCTCCTCGCCGAGGTGCGGCAGGAGCCAGACGGCGCGGGCAGCGACGTAAGGATTGGCGTCGCGCAGCACCTCGAGCACCTCCGGCAGGGCCTTGGCTCCGAAACCCTTCAGGGCGTTGAAGCCGAGATGCCGCACGTGGACGGCGGGATTGCGCAGCGCGGCGACGGCGCCGGCGGGCGTGGCAAGGTCGAGCCGGGGCACGACGGACTTGAAGCCCTTCGGCGCGATGCGGTAGATCGCGCCGGTGCAGGTGTCGTCGAGCGTCTGGTGGCCGCCCACGCGGGAGTCGTACCAGTCGGCGACGTAGACCGCGCCGTCGGGACCGACGGCCACGTCGGACGGACGGAAGAGGATGTGCTGCGCGGGAGCGTCACCGGGCTTGATCTTATGGAAGTCGGTGCCCTGGAACTCGCGCGCGGGGTTCGAGGTGATGAAGTCGCCGCGGGTCCGTTCGCTGAGCGCGAAGGATCCCTTCTCAGGCTTCAGCTTGTAGGCGAACACGGTGTTGCGGGAAGGCTCGCAGTTGAGGAGCGTGCCGATCCAGGCGTCACCGAGGGCCCCGTTCTCATAGACCGTGATGCCGGTGGGGGAGCCGGAACCGTAGACGTCGCCGACGTCCATCGTGTCGGGGTCGTCCTGCCGCCAATGGGCGCGCGGAGTGGGCTGGCCGAGCCGACGGACGGAGCCGTAGCCCTGGGCGGAGTAGGTCGTGTAGCCGGCGGTGCCGCGCTCCATCACGAAGGAGGTGCGGCAGCTGCTGGAGTCGTCGTTGTCGCCTTGGAAAAGGTCGCCGAAGGAGGAGGGGAAGTGCTCGTAGCTGTTGCGGTACCCGTTGCCGATGACCTCGACGCCGGAACCGTCCAGATTCATGCGGGCCGAGAAGCCGGAGGACCAGACGAAGCCGTCGTCACTGGCCTTGCCGGCCTCAGACTTGGGATCGAAGGGCCAGGCGCCGCCACGCTGGTCGTTGTAGCCGCTGGCGACGCGGAAGGTGCGTCCGGACTTGTCCTTGAAGACGGCGCCGCAATTGCCGGAGTTGAGATAGAACTTGCCGTCCGGACCGGTGACGAGGGCGTGGAGCGAATGATCGTGGTCCTGTCCGCCGAAGCCCGTCAGGAACTCCTCACGACGGTCGACCGCGGGGTCGAACTTGCCGTCACGGTTCACGTCGGTGAACTTGTGGATGGTCGGGGCGTGCGAGACGTAGATGACGTTGTCGATGACGGCGATGCCCAGAGGGGAAGTCCAGGCAGGGTCCTGCACGAAGGTCTGCACGGAGTCGGCGACGCCGGCCCCCTTGGTGTCACTGAGGATGATGACGCGGTCGCCCTCGGGGCGACGCTTGCCTCCCTTGTTGTAGACGCGGTAGTTCACGCCCTCGTTGACCCAGAGCCTGCCCTGGGCGTCGAAGTCGATGTTGGTCGGATTCGCCAGCATCGGGGACCGGGCCCAGAGGGTCACCTCGAGGCCGTCGGGCACCTTGAAGAGATTGGCCGGAAGCGAGCCTCCCTCGGAGGGCTTGTAAGGTTCGGGCGCGGCGGACAGCGCGGCGGCGAGGAACAGGACGGTGACGCGGGGCATGGTCGGGAGAAAGTTAGTACACCCCGTAACCCCGCAAGTTCCAGCCTAAGTTTGCCTCGGCGACCTCAGGCCCACCAGCGGCGCAGCACGCTGAAATCCCGACGCGTCGCCTCGACAGCCTCCTTGACGTGGGACTCGTCCGAGACCGAGCCCTGGAGGTATTCCACATGCAGGCAGACCGGGCCGCCGAAGCCGGCGGCCCGCAGACGGGCGACCGACTCCGGAGCGACCTGGCCGGCGCCGAGCGGGCATCCATGGGCGACCCTCCCCTTCCAGTTGAAATCCTTGAAATAGGCCATGCCGATGCGCTCGGAGGCCAGCCTGAGCTCATTGGGCCAGGAAAGGCCGCCCTCCACCGTGGCGTGGAACAGGTCGAAGGCCCAGGCGAGGTCGGCGGGCCGATGATCGCGCATGAGGGAGGCCATGTCCCAGACGCCGGCTCCGACGTATCTGGCGCCGGAGTGGTTCTGATAGCAGGGCTGGATGCCGATCTCCCGCGCCAGCGCGACGAGTTCGGCGAGCTTCGGCCGGATCTCCTCCAATTGCGCCCAGGGAGACCGGTCCGGCTCGTAGGCGTACCACTTCATCCGAAAACGGGGGATGCCGAGGGCGCGGGCCGTGCGCAGGACCTGCTCGGTGCGGGCGGCCTTGTCCACGGCGTTGATGTCAGTGGTGAGCATCGTGATGCGGAGCCCGCGCGACCTCAGCGCCTCCGCCAGACGCGGCAAGCCCTCCTCGACTGCTTCCGGCTCGACATGCCCGCCCTTGCGCACGGGCGCCTCGATGCCCGCAAAACCGAGGTCCGCGACGATGTCGGAGATCCTGCCGAAAGGCAGGCCGACGAGGTGCTTGGTGAAGACGCTGAACTCGACGGCTCCGGCAGGCTGGCCGGCGGCGAGCAGCGGCGAGACCGCCGCGCCCCCCAACAGACCTGCGGCGTTCCGGAGAAGGGCGCGGCGGGTCAGCATCGGCTCACTTGCGCACGATGCGCTTCACCTGGCCGGCGAGACTGGCGACAAGCACGTCCCCGTTGGAGGGATCGTGACCGAAGCCGGCCACCGTGATGTCCTTGGCGATCTGCTCCGACTCCCAGGCGGCGCCTTTCTGGCGGAGGGCGAAGATGCGCCCGGAGGCGAAATCACCGAAGACGTAGGCGCCTTCAAGCCCCGGGACCCGCTGCCCGCGACAGACGACCCCGCCGGTCACGGAGTTGCCCAGTTTGCGGTCATACTCGTGGATGGGGGCCTGGAACTTGGAAGCCGCATGGTCGCCCTTGCCGGGCATGCCCTTCTTGCCGGAGGGATCCTTCTTGTTGAACGAGTGGTCGCCTTCCAGCACGGACCAGCCGTAGTCGCCGCCGGGAACCAGGATGTTGATTTCTTCGTAAAGATTCTGACCGACGTCCCCGGTGAAGCAGGAACCGGTCTTGGGGTCGAAGGAGAACCGCCAGGCGTTGCGCAGGCCGGTGGCCCAGATTTCCGTCCTGACCTTGGTCGGGTCGACCGGCTGGCCGCGGTGGGATTTGGCGCCCACGAAGGGGTTGTCGGCAGGCACCTTGTAAGCAGCCTCGCCGGAAGGCAGCTTGCCAACCGAATCGTGGGGGTTGGGGGCCAGGTTCCCGGCCTTGCGGTCCACGTCGATCCGGAAAACGGCGGCCAGGAATCGGTCGGCGATCTGGCGGCCGGAATCGAACGGGTCACCCCCTCCCCCGCCGTCTCCGGCAGAGATGTAGAGGCAGCCGTCGGGCCCGAAGTGGATGTCTCCTCCATTGTGGTTGCCAGCAGGGTCCAACTGGCTGATCAGCACCTGCTCGCTGGCTTGGTCCACGTTGAGTGCGGAAACATCGGAAAGACGGAAGCTGGACACCCGTTGGTGAAGCTTACCATCGACCTTAAGACTGTAATAGACAAAGATTTGCGAAGTTTGCTTAAACTTGGGGTGAAGCGCCACTCCGAGGAAGCCGGACTCCCCCTGAGTCTCGAGTTTTCCGTCCCTCGGCTGGGTGATGTCGAAGATCTGCCGCTTGAAAAGATTTCGGCTGCCGATGCCCTCCACCAACTGGAGGGTGCCGTTCTTCTCCACCACCAGCAACCGGTCACTCGCCCCAGGCACCGGACTGATGGCGACCGGCTGATTGAAGGTCATCTTGCCGAAGGCGGGTTCGAGGGCGACCTCACCGAGGAGCGGGAGGCCGGAGACGGTGGCGAGCAGGGAGAGGACGAGATGGCGCATGATGTCGGGGCGGCGGGGATGCCTGCCCGGCCAGTAGTGTCCGGGAAAACTTTTTTTGCAAGCCCGACGCCCTTCCGGAGGAACTTACGCCGACCCTTATTTTTCGCTGGTTTAACGCTTGGGCATCCATACAACCGAGGACGCATCACTGCACAACCCAACACCAACATGTCCAAAGCCCTCACCAAGTCCCAGATCGCCGGAGCCATCGCCGAGAAGGCCGAAATCTCCAAGAAGCAGGCCGCTGCGATCCTCGAGATCATCGCCCAGCTCGCCTACAAGAACGCGAAGAACTCCTTCACGCTCCCCGGCCTCGGCAAGCTCGTCCTCGTCCACCGCAAGGCCCGCCTCGGTCGCAACCCTGCCACCGGCGAGACCATCCAGATCAAGGCCAAGAAGGTCGTGAAGTTCCGCGTGGCCAAGGCCGCGAAGGACGCGATCCTCGGCGCCAAGTAATCCGACTCCGAGTCCGCAACGAGGGCGTCCCCACGGGGACGCCCTCTTCGTTTGTCAGGTCGGGCGCCCGCACGGAGGTTAGGCTTGCCGCTGCACCGCGCGTTCGGGTTAATCGATGCGCGCGGCCCGGGTGGCGAAATGGCAGCCGCAGCTGACTCAAAATCAGCCGTCCTCGCGGACATGAAGGTTCGAGTCCTTTCCCGGGCACCGCGCTCCTCAGAGAGAAGCGAAGGCGATCACCAGCAGCGTCACGAGCAGCACCGGAGCGCAGCCGCGCGACGTGACCTTCTCACGCCAGGACATGCCCGTGCCGGGCGCGCCCACGGTCACGTGCGTGCCGTCCTTGCCGACGTTCACCGTCGCGCCGGGCCGGCCGGCGGAAACCGAGACGCCGGTCTTAGAGACGTTGATGCGGAAGAGTCTCCCCAGCGGGATCGTGCGTCGGAACCTGAAGCCCATGGAGGACATCTTGCCCGTTCGTCCTCACAAATCCAGCGCTGCTTGGGGACTCCGCGGAAAGCCTATGACACGGACCCCCGACAACGCCGGCTTGCCTTTCGCGGGAAGCAGGCCACAACAGGGCGCAGTTCATTCGCAAAACATCACGAGCGACGCGTCCCAACGATGACGTCGCACCAACCGAGCCCGCAAGGGACACGGTGGTCACCGAAGCCGCAAGGCGACGGGATGAGGGCCTCAGGGCCAAACATTCAAAACCGGCGAGTCCGGTCGTGATGCGGAGCGATCCCCCTCTCTCACACGACCATGATCAACGCCACCGAAAACGCCGAAGCCCGCCGCTCCCTCAGGATCGACGAGGCCAACCCCCTGCACCACCTCTGGAACAACAACGGCACGTGGTGGGTGCACTACACCGAGCACCTGCCCGACTTCACCAAGCGGCGCGTGCGCCGTTCGCTCGGCACCCGGGACCGTGAGGAGGCCGTGCGCCGCCGGGATGCGCTGCTCAGCCGCGACTGACGGCCTTCAGAACCGGGCGCCCACGCGCGCTCCCGCGCCCCAGATGGGGCTGACCTCGAAGGACGCCATCGTCTCCCCCGCATGGTGGAAGCTGTGCCGGGCGAAGGGCACGTATTCGGCCTGAGCGCGGACGAACCACGTGCCCGAGCGGTCGAGGAACTGGGTCACTCCGAGCCGGATCGGCACTTCGCCCACGCTGACGTCACGACCGCCGTAAGCGCCGTCCGAAAGACGGAACATGAGCGTCTCATAGGCCACCGAGAAATCGACGGTGGTGCCGCGGTCCTCCGTATAGCCGCGGAAGATGACGCCGTTCTGGAGGCCCGTGGCCCGCAGTTCGACTTCACCGAAGGAGCACGGACGCCAGACCGCTTTGAGATAAGGGACGGGCAGGACGCTTTGTTCAAACCTGTCCTGAAAGATCAGACCGAGGGCGACGTCCGTCTCGGAGTCAGGCGACCAACGCCAGGCTCCGCCCAGGCCCCAGCGGAAACCGTCTCCGAAGGAGACGCCTTCTTCGGCGGCGGACTCCAGACCGTAGATGAGCTGGAAAGAGCCCCACTGCCTGAAGCCGGTGATGATCAGGTCAGTGGTGTCAGCGTAGGCGCTGTCCGTGCCGGCAATCGCTCCGGCGAAGCGGTTGGAATACGCATACCACTCCAGATCGAACGCGGCGTGGTCGTCGCGGTAGACGGCCTCGACTCCGGACCGCGAGCGACCGAAAGAGCCGGCCAAGGCATTGCCCGTCACGGCATCCTCGCCGCGGCGATGCCAGTCGGCCATCACCACCCAGGGCTTGACCTGCTTCTCAGCAGCCACCGCGGATGAGCAAAGAAAGGCAAGTTGCATAACTTTGTTCACGCTTCTCGGAATCATGCGCTTTGTATGCAGCGGAAAGCCCAATGAATCAAGCAGGTTGCCTGCCGTGACCGATAATTGGCACAGAGGATGCTTACCTTTAGTCATGCTGCTTATTTCTGCGACCCCGCCGGCGGCGGGAGACAATGCCTGGGTATTGGTGAGCTCCGCGCTCGTGCTCATGATGTGCATCCCAGGACTGTTCCTCTTCTACGGGGGGCTGGTGAGGTCGAAGAACGTCCTCTCCGTCGCCGCCCAGTGCTTGGCGCTCACGGCTTTGGGGCTGCTGCTTTGGTGGGCCGTCGGCTACTCGCTCGTCTTCGGCAAGAATTTCGGAGGCTCCGCGCTCGGCCACGTCTTCGGCGGCTCGGAGCACTTCCGCTTCGCGGGCATCGGCGTCGAGGCCAGCGCCTACGACGGCCGGATCTACGCCGGCACCTTCGCGGTCTTTCAGGCGATGTTCGCCGCCATCACGCCCGCGCTGATCGTCGGAGCCGTGGCGGAGCGGATGAAGTTCTCCGCCGTGATGCTGTTCTCCGCCCTCTGGACGGTCTTCGTCTACTATCCCGTGGCCCACGCGGTCTGGGGCGCCACCGGGGATTTCGCCGGCCTTGCCAACGCCGCGTCGGCCTTCAAGGCCGCGGACTTCGCCGGCGGCATCGTCGTGCACATGACTTCGGGCTGGTCGGCGCTGGTGCTTTGCATCGTGGTGGGACCCCGAATCGGCTTCGGCAAGCGGGCCATGCCGCCCCACAGCATGGTGCTTTGCGTGCTTGGCACGGGCCTGCTCTGGGCCGGCTGGTACGGCTTCAACGCCGGATCGGCGCTGGCCGCCGACGGCGTCGCCCTCCAGGCCTTCCTGACCACCACCCTCGGAGCGGCCACCGCGACCCTCACCTGGGCGGCGGTGGAACGCATGCACCGAGGCAAAGTGTCCGTGCTCGGACTCTGTTCGGGAGCGATTGCGGGACTGGCGACCGTGACCAACGCGGCGGGCTTCGTCTCGGGCGGGTCGGCCGTGCTGATCGGAGTGCTGGCGGGCGCGCTGTCCTATTGGGCCTGCTCGGTGCTCAAGCCGATGCTCGGCTATGACGATGCGCTCGACACCTTCGGAGTGCACGGCGTGGGGGGCACCATCGGCGCCCTCGCGACGGCCTTGCTGATGGACGGATCGATCAATGAGGCGGGCGGCAAACTCGCTTCCTCCGGACTGATCAGCGGACAGCTGACCGCCATGATCGCGACCATCCTGCTTTCCCTGGCAGTCACCTGGTTGCTGGCCAAATTCGTCGCCGCTACCGTCGGACTTCGTCCGACTGAGGAGGCGGAATCCCAAGGACTGGACATCGCGGACCACGGGGAAGAAGGCTACAACAACTCATAATCGCCCGCCCACAGGCCCCGTCCTGCACGTTTTCGAGCAGGAGGGGCGGCTGGATGGACGCTTTTTGTTCAGTTTAAAGCCCCCCAGAAGGTGCCGAAGGATTGGCACGGGGGGTGCGATAGGGGGAATGCCATGAAATCCCTGCTCCGCACACTCACCATCCTCGCCCTGGCGGCAGTCCCCTGCCTGACCTGGGCTCAGGCCGCAGCCGCCGCGGCACCGGCGGAACCCGCCAAACCCGCTCCCGCTGCTGCCTCTATCGAACAGAGGGTGGGCGATCTTGAAGCCTACGTGAACAATGTCGGGCCCAAGGCCGGAGACGACAAGGTGGCGGCCGGCCCCATCGCCGCCTCCGCCGGCCCCGGTCACAACGCCTTCATCATGGTGTGTGCCGCCCTGGTGCTGTTCATGACGCTCCCCGGCCTATTCCTCTTCTACGGCGGCCTTGTGCGCTCGAAGAACGTGCTCTCCGTCGTAGCCCAGTGCTTCGGACTGGCGGGCCTGGTGGCCATCCTCTGGTGGGCCGTCGGCTACTCCTTGGTCTTCGGCAAGAGCTTTGACGGAACGGCCCTGGGCAAGGTCTTCGGCGGAAGCGAATTTTTCTTCCTCAACGGAGTCGGCGCCGGACCCAACGGAGATTACGCCTACTGGATCTCACAGAACGTCTTCGCGATGTTCCAGCTGATGTTCGCGATCATCACCCCCGCGCTCATCGTGGGCGCCATCGCCGAACGCATGAAGTTCTCCGCGGTGATGCTGTTCATGACCGGCTGGATGTTCCTGGTCTACTTCCCGATGGCCCACCACATCTGGGGCATCACCGGCGAGATGAACGGGGTCTGGAACGCCAAGGCCTCGATCAAGGCGATCGACTTCGCCGGCGGCACGGTGGTCCACATGACCTCCGGCTGGTCCGCGCTGCTCCTCTGCATCATCCTCGGACCCCGACTCGGCTTCGGCAAGCGAGCCATGACCCCGCACAGCATGGTGCTTTGCGCCATCGGCACCGGCATGCTCTGGGTGGGATGGTACGGCTTCAACGCCGGCTCGGCCCTCGCCGCCGACGGTGTCGGAGCCCAGGCCTTCATGACCACCACCCTCGCCGCCGCCGTGGCCGCCTTCACCTGGGCCGGCCTCGAGTGGATCCTGCGCAAGCATGCGAGCATCCTGGGCCTGTGCTCGGGTGCCGTGGCCGGACTGGTCGTGGTCACCCCCGCCGCGGGCTTCGTGACCGCGAGCTCTGCGGTGCTCATCGGTGTGCTGGCGGGCGTGGTGCCCTTCTTCGCGGTGGTCTACCTCAAGGCCTGGCTCAAGTATGACGACGCCCTCGACACCTTCGGCGTCCACGCGGTCGGCGGAACCTTGGGCGCCATCCTCACCGGCGTCCTGGCCACGGCCGACGTCAACGGCAACCTGAACACCAACCTCAAGGACATCGTGGGCAAGACGCTCCTGACCGAGCAGTTCAAGGCCATCGGCATCACCCTCGTGCTCTCCCTGGTAGCCACCGCGGTTCTGGCCTATGTCGTGAAGGCGGTCATCGGCCTCCGTCCCACCGAGGAGGACGAAGCCAAGGGCCTCGACATCACGGATCACGGGGAAGAGGGCTACAACCACAACTCCTGACAGAAGGGTCGTTGAACACCAGGGGCCGCTTCCTCCGGGAAGCGGCCCCTCTCTTTTGCCAAAAGGATTGCAGTTCAGGATGATTACAGCAGAGTGTACGCATACTGACATGTTAAGACCATCCGCCTCCCTCGACCCGGACTTCCTAGGCACTGCCGCCGAACTGGCCGCCTATGTCTCGATGGAACTCTACAAAATGGGGTTCTCCCAGAGATTTTACGCCAATGAACGCCTGGTCAGATATTACGCATGGGAGGATCTCCTCGACCGACCCACCCCGAGCAACGAAGGGGACCGTCGGCGCAAGCTGTTCGACGGGCGGCAAGCCAAGCGGCTGCTGGCCGCCAGGATACTTTCCGAACGCGGATCGGACCTCGATTCCATCCGGCGGGAACTGAAGACGGCCGCCGCCCAGAAGGACGGGCTCGAAAGCCTGATCGACGGCATCGCAACGGTGGGCTCGCTGGAGGGACGCGACTCCAACCAGCCCGAACCGGGATTCCCAGAAGTCACCGAAGAAAGGACCTACGGCTCGCCCCCGCGAAATAAGCGAAAGATGGCGGACTCGGACGATGAAGGCGCCCGCTTCTCACCCAGTTACTCCCCTCTGTTCAGCGTGACGCCGATGCGTAACGCGGACTTCGGGAGCAAACTCCGCAAAATCTCGAATTCGGGAAGTCCCGGTCTCATGTTCCGAAAGATGGTGATGATGGAACTCGACCGTGATGATCTCAGCGATGAGTCCCGGGCGCTTTACCGGCAGCTGCTCGCCTTCCACCCTTCAGATCCGGGCGAGCCGCCCAAACGAGAACGATGGAGCAAGATACGCATGGCCCCCTGGTGCGAAGTGCTTCTACGCATCGATGAAAAGCAAAGGCCCGAACAGGAAGAGGTGGAATTAATTGTCAGTAATTTCCGTAAAGCATTGGAAAGCAGTTACATGCATTGATACTGTGAGTTTATGACAGTGTTTTCTTTATAATAGTTACTGTACCGATGTTGACAGCATAGGGGTCGCTTGGGATGATGACCCTCCTGATCATCCCATGAGCACTCCCAACATCGAAATCCTCCCCCTGAAGCAGGGGTTCCTGCGTGCGGCCTCCGAGCCGACCTTCGCCCTGGTCCGAGTCGTCGCGCCGTCGGCTCCGACCGAACTCTCCCAGCCCTCCCGTCCGCCTCTGGACCTCGCGCTGGTCATCGACCGCTCGGGCTCGATGAGCGGTCACCCGCTTGAAGCCGCCATCGAGGCCTCGGTCCGCATCATCAACGGACTGAAGACCGGAGACCGCGTCTCGGTGGTCACCTTTGACGATCACATCGACGTGGTCAGTCCGCTCGGAGGCCTGGAGAACCGTCAGGAACTCATCGCCAAGCTCCGCCAGATCGGCAGCGGCGGCTCCACCGCCCTCTTCGACGGATGGCGCGAAGGGCTCAACCGCCTGCTCCCGCACGTCGACAAGGGAAGGATCTCGCGCATCATCCTGCTGAGCGACGGTCAGGCCAACCACGGGCTCACGGACGAGCAGGAAATCTTCAAGCATGTCACCAAGGCGGCGGGCGAAGGGGTCACCACCTCGACGGTCGGCCTCGGACACGGCTTCAACGAATCCCTGCTCAGCGGCATGGCCCAGGCGGGCGAAGGCGCGGCCAATTACGGCCAGACGGCCGACGACCTCGATGAGGCCTTCGAGGAGCAGTTCTCGATCCTCTCCAACACGTTCCTGCGGCAGGTGCGCATCTCCGTCACCGGCGGAAGCGACGTCTCGGCCCGCCTCGTGGGGGAGAAGCTCACGGCGGACGCCGGCAGCCGCCGCAACCTGGGCACTCTCGCCTGGGAATCCTCGCTGATCGCCGTGATCGAGCTTCGTCCGGGACAAGGCGCCAAGGCCGACGCGCTTGCCGCCATCAATGTCGAGGCCAGGAACAAGGACGGAGAAAGGGTCGCGTTCGGGCCGGTGATCGTGTCCCTGCCCGAGGTCGACCTCGCCGCCTACTCGCGGCTCACTGAGTCCGCGGACGTCCGGGCCGCCGTCAGCGAGGCGCAGGTCGCGGAACGCATCGAGGCCATCGAAGCCATCGCCCGTGACGGCCGCTTCAAGGAGGCCCGTGAGGCCCTGGACGTCCTGCTCACGACGCCCGGGCTCTCCGATTTCGCCCGGCGCAAGCTGGAGTTCCTGCTGCAGCAGTTCGACGAGGACCGCATCCTGGCCCTCAAGGAGATGCGCTACGGCCGGGCTTCCATGACCCGCAAGCTCCGCTCTGTGGACGCCGCCCACCTGTCGGCGAATTTCTGCTCGGCGAAGGAGGACGCCATGCCGATCCACTTGAAGAAGAAGCTGGTCGACGGCCGGTCTTCCCGGCGCCCGCGTAACCAAGGCCAGCCCTGATTCAGGGCCCTGCGCCTGGACCAGCCCGACGGAAATCCATTCCGTCGGGCTTTTTGTTGCCCGTTCCCGCCGTGCGGGCAAGATGACGGCGTCCCCATGCGCAGATTCGTACGCATCGCCCTCTGGTCCTTGGCAGTGGTCGCACTCCTGGCCGGCGGGACCCTGCTCTGGATAGAATCCGAGCTCAGGCCGGAAGCGCTCGCCCGACGAATTCCGGGCGCCCTGGAGTCGGCAGGCATCAAGGGCGCTATCGCGGGCGCGGAAGGCTCGGTCGACGGCAGTTTCAAAATGACCGGGATCGACCTCACTTTGTCCGACGGAACAAAGATCAAGGCCGCCTCGCTCAAGGGCGACATCGGGGTGCTGAGCAGCATCGTCGGCAAATACGCCCTCGAGTCGCTTGAGGCCAAGGGGCTGGAAATCGAACTCAGCGGACGGAAGACAGCCGCGGAAAGCCCTGCCGCGCCCACTTCGGAAAAGACGCCCTCGCTCCCTGCGTTCGCGCTCGGACCTTACTCCGCTTCCGGCCGGGTGACGCTCGCGGACGGCTCGGTCATGCGCTTCAGCCTGCAGGGGGACGGCTTTGACTCCGAAGGAGACGTCGACTTGAAGGCTGGCCTGGCCTGGCCGGGCTTCACGGTCGGCAACCAGAGGACGGAGCCGCGAGGGGAGCTTTTCATCACGGGGGCCTTCGCGCGATCGATGGGCGCCCACGGACTCTCCCCGGCCGAACTCACCAAGGACGTGAATAAGCTGAGCCTGCGCGCTATCGCCAAGGACGCGAGCCAGGTGGTCGCAGGCACGATGGAACTAAGCCTCGAGGCGAAGCCCTCGCCGGAGGGCCTCTCCTACGGCGGCGCGATCAAAGACGCGGGGGCGAGGGAGGCCGTCAGTTTTTCGGGCGGCCTATCCCGGTCCGGAAGGCTAATAATCAGGGGCGAGCTGGACGTTGACCCTTCGAATTTCGGCATCCTCAGCGCAAATCTTCCGTCCTGCCGGCTGAAAGGGACAGCCCAGGCTTCCCAAAATGGGGAGGGCTGGAAGATGGACGCCGATTTGAAGGCGTCTTGGGACGATCTTTCGAAAGTCTCGACACTGCTTCCGCCCGGAACCAACTCAGGGTGGTCGGTCAAGATGAGCGCACGGACGGGCGACGGCGTATTCATCCTCGAAAGCATGGAAGCGAGAGGACGCGGAATCGCCATCTCTGCCCCTGCCCCTCTGACCTGGAAAAGCGGGCCCCTGCCCGAAGACTCATCCGGAGCCGCGCTCAAGGTGTCGGCCGTCGACGCGGACCTGATCGCGCTCAATCCCTTCCTGTCCGGCACCGGCGCCGTAATTACCTCAGGAAGATGGAGCGGAGAAGCAGCCGTCTCCTTCATCAAGGGCAGACCGGAAGTCACCGGTGGACGGACGCACACGTTACAAGGGGTCGACGTGACAATGGACGGCAAGCCGCTCGTGAAGGGACTCAACGCCGCTTTCCCGCTCCGGACCGAAGGCGGCAGCATCAAGCTCTCTCACTTTGAAGCGGGATTCTCAGGAGGCCGCATCGCCGGCGGCTCCCTCACGTTCACGCCGGGCGCCGGCGGCGCATGGAAGGCCACGGCTGACGCCGAACTCGATCTCGCCGTCCTGACCACCATGCCCGGCTGGGAAAATCTTCCCGCATCCAAGATGAAGGGCCTGCGGGCTTCGGTGAAGGCCGATGCGGCCCAGGAAACCGGAGGACTTCCGACGGTCTCGCGCCTTCAGGCGGGA
>JACCDJ011786238.1_pt1 | contig 15161 bp, 12 predicted proteins | sample 7444481 | NCBI WGS metagenome assembly JACCDJ01 (sample SAMN15323435, study PRJNA562643) | freshwater metagenome | isolation source: river surface water | place: USA:Blue River Watershed | collected 2017-08-15 | reverse complement strand
TGGGCGTTGGAGGTGAAGCTTGCGAGAAGCAAGAGGAAGAATAAGTTTTTCATGGGGTAAGGTTTAGAAATTTGACCATTAAATAATTATTACTTCAATTCAATTTCTACAAATACTACTTTGGAATTGAAATCAATTATCGAACGAATTATCTCAAGTTATGAAAAATCACTATCTAATCAATTTCATGAAGTCAATTTTCTTATTTACGGCACTACTCATGTTTGGTTGTTCCAAAGATGAAGCGGTTACTCCGGCTACACCTGAGCTTTCGATATTAGGAAAATGGAGCTTGATAATTTCAAGAAGTACCGAAAATTCAAAAACGGTTTATGAATATGTGGGAAAAACAGGTGATTATATAGAATTCACGACAACTGACTTAGTATTTTTTATGGATAATGACCGAGGTTCAAGCCAATACAAGGTGATTGAAAAAAATAAAAAAATCGTAATAATTGGAGGGGAAGCTGATGGAAGTGATAGCAATTTAGAAATTCGAAATTTAACGGCAAAAACGATGACTTTATATCAGGAGTACAAGAAAGATAACATTACATATGTCAATTATATTGATCTGAAAAAATAACTGACGCCTTGTACTTAGCCATGAGAAAGCTAAATAATATAGTTTATCTGATCATTGGGACGATTTTTATTAGCTGCAGCAAATCTGAAGACCCTTCCATTGCCCCTGCTACGAATGTGATGATAAATGGGGTAAATAAGACTGAGATGCTGAATCTTATCAATTCATACCGAACAAAGGGTTGTAATTGTGGCACAGAGGTCATGCCTTCCGTGGCTAAACTGATTTGGAATGATAAACTTGGTGAAGCAGCGATAAAGCATACAAAGGACATGGCGGCCAACAACTATTTTAGCCATACAAGCCAGGATGGAAAAAGTATGGTGGACCGAATTAATGCCGCAGGTTATACCTGGTTTATGTTAGGCGAAAACATCGCCATGGGACATACCTCGGAACAACAGGTTATGGAGGGATGGATAAACTCTCCCGGGCATTGCAAGAATATTATGAATGCCGGCTTCACGGAAGTTGGCTTTGGGAGGGACAAAAATTACTGGACCCAAAACTTTGGTAAACCGAGATAATTTAGAGACTTGCCTGAACCCGGAATGGTTTATGTTTCGCTAGATATCCTTCCCATTCTTCCCGACTCCCTCGAAAAACATTTAAATCCGCCCGATGGGTGATTGCCATTAGATCTGCATCGATGTTGAATTGCCAAAAAGTACAATCCATCATAGCGGGTCGCCAAGAATTGGTGGCACTTAACCAAAGTGTATGGTCGTCGAACTCATTTTCAATAAAATCGGCATAGCCATTCCCATTCGTGTAGATTATCGGCTTATGTTTATGGTGTTTATTAAGCTCTTTCATGAAGGCATGTAATTCCTTATGAACTTGAGTCCGTGCCATGAAGGGGTTCCCGTCCTGTTCAACATCGATCACGAGAGGTAATTGTAATCGCTTCCCATCCAATTGGCGAATAAAATGTCTCGCTTGATTCCTCCCATCGATATCAAATCGAAAAAAATGATAGGCACCCACCGGAATATCTCGTTCCCGAAATTCTCGGTAATGCTGATCAAAACTAGGGTCAACACGACTGTCGCCCTCACTGACTTTTAAAAACACAAAATCCAAATCCCCAAGGCGATCATATAAAATACGACCGTTCCAATGAGACAAATCCAAACCTCGCACATCGTAGCGCTTTGCTAATGCCCAAGGATCCTGCTTCTTTTCCCTACGGGACGGGGGACGAAAAAAATATACGAGTGCACCCAGAAGGGATACAAAAAAAAAGAGAAGAAGAAATACGGCTTTGTTCATAGTAAAGTCAGGCGAGGAAAACTATCAAACTTAACGATGAGCAATGGAAGGAAAGTATAGCCTGAGTGAAAAAAAATTAGCCTTGAGATGACATGTCAACGAGTTCCATTTATCTAGCTGTAAATCGAACGGTTTTGCGATCATGATCGACTTCAAATTTCCCAAATCGAGCAAATACACTTTGGCCCAATAAAATACCGGCATCTTCTCTTGGGACAACGGTTAGTTCGACATTGGAGACATGAACTCCTCCAAGCTCAAAATCATTTAGATTATAAACTCGGGAATCAACGGTACTTCCATCGGCAATAACAATTTTAGATTCTGCAAGGAAATCGCTTTGCTTCAGATATCCATTCTTTAACATAAATTGTTCTTCAGCCTTCGAGATAACAATATTGCTCGCACCTGTATCGAAAAGCATATCCACTTTCAGGCCATTCATGGATGCCTTCACTTCGTAAGAACCTCCTGGCTTTTCAGGATAAATCGGGATTTGAAAATCTCCTTTGGCATACTTTCCCGTAAGCGTCGTGGATTGACGAATAGATTCTTTGTCGAACAAGGGCTTTAATTTAACTTCCAATTCAGCTAATAATTTCAAGAAGGCTTTATCATTTCGGATAAACTCTAGATCAGGTTCAATACGAATAAATTCAATGTCTCTATTCCCTTTTCGAATGCTCGAATCTAAATGTGCAATAGCCTTTTCCTTGTCACCTAGGATGGAATAAACACAGGCCGCATTGTAGTGGCTTGTGTAAGATTGAAATTTAGCTACTTCTGCCTCGACCCGACTTGCCGCCTCATTCCCTTTTCCTAAACCCAATAGCCCATAATAATGTAGCGTTTCATGGTCATCCAAAACGGAGTCGATTGAAATAACCGCTTGAAAGTCCTCTTTAGCTTTTTTGGGCATTTTTAAAAAAGATGAATATAGTCGACCTCTGTATATCAAATTAAGCAAATTCGAACTATTGATCGCGTGAGAACGGTTAAAGTCGGCCAAACTAGCTTGATAGTTTTTGGTAAAATAGAGATGTAAGTATCCGCGTTGGTGGTACAAATCTTCGTCCTCCGGGTTTAATTCAATTCCGGCATTAAAATCCCGTAAAGCATCTTCGACCCTTCCCATCAACATGTAATGATACCCTCGTCTTTGATAGGTATAGGCAGATTTTTTATCTCGGGCGATGGATTCATTGAAATCATTAATAGCTAATTGGCTGCAATTCCAAGCATCATATACCGAGCCTCGACGAAAAAAATAATAGGATTCTCCATCCTCGCGGACAACTTGTAAGGCCTGCGTTAAATCAGCAATGGCCTCTGGATATGATTCATCAACCTCATGAATTTGGGCGCGTAAATCATACATCCATGCTTTACGTGAAAATTCTTTAACTAATAAATCTGCCTTGTTGAGTGCGAGCCCCTTATTTAATTCGGCCAAATGAATCAATTGGTCTCGGTTATCTTCCGAATCCTCGTATAAAATCGCTTGATATGCATCATCAATTGCTTGTGCTATTTCACCTTTCTCTTCAAAAACCCGACCACGAATAAAATAAGAGTCGGCCTTCGTAGGCTTTAAGGTAACCAATAAATTCGCTGATTTTAAAGCTAAATCCAGGTCTTTCAATTGGAACAATGCAAATACATATTGTTTAATTGCGTCATAGTTTAAGGCATCCATGCGCAAGGCAGCTTCACTATCGAGTTTGGCATCATTGTAGCGTTTCAATTCTTGAAATGCATTAGCTCTTGCGACCAATATGGCAATATCCTGTGAATTTAATTTCAAGGCCGTCGTATAGCATTCCAATCCCTGATCCAACAGGCTTTGCGTACGAACAAATACATCACCTTTGTATTTCCACAAGGTGGATAAACGCTTTGTATCCAATCGATTGGTATGTCGAATAGCTAAATCAAAATTTTGAACTGCCTTTTGGTATTCATTCTGAGCATCATATACACGCCCCAAATATTCATACGCTCGGGTTTCCATCGGATGCTTTTCGATTTCCGTTATTAATGCTTTTTCAGCTTCATCCAATGCATTCGCATCAAACATATTCATCCCGTGCTGCAAATAATAACTTTGGGAAAGGCTTGGAAAACTACAAGCCAATAAGAATAGTAGGGCAATTTTTCTCATACGGGACATATTTTAAGCAAGGTAAGGAAAGTCGGCAAAGACTTATAAACAAGTTATTTAACGGTCATTTCGAAGGTGTGACTTTAACCTCTGGTATTGGTAATCAGACATCCGTTCAAAAAAATCCAGCATCGTTCGAACCTCTGACTTGGGAATTAAAAACTGATAGATAGGGAGATAATCTGATATAGGGTCTCCAAAAATGGAATCTAGCATAAATCGATCCCGAATTCGTTCATAAAGTTCATAATACTCGTAGACCCAAAAAATGAGATCGGTTTGATCTTCTGCTGTATCAATCGCTGCATATTTCTGCAGTGCTTTTTTTGCGGCAATCGTATCATATTCCAAAAACCAGGCAGCATCCCGAATGTTCTCGTAAATATGTCGGAAAGAACTAAACTCAGCGACAAAATAGGTGTTCTCATAAATGGCAGAAAATTCTTCCTTCCACTTAAACAGATCTTTAACGGAGGAATGATAGTCCCAATTATTCCCTATTTCAACCAAGCTAGCAACAGAGGATAGATGGCGTTCGAGTGTCGCATAATGTTCACACAAATCAACATAATGATAGACAAACGAATCATTGGCAGAATAATACTTTAATACCGCATCAGCTTGCTTAAATAGGTCGGCAAATTGATCCAAGACCGCCTTTAGCTCCTCCATCGAATAGCGATGCTTCCGCTTTAATTTCAAAGCTTGAAATGCTAAAGAAGTTGCATTCTTCAACTGTAAATATTGCGTATCCGCAATGAAATCAGGCATTTCATCTAAACCTGGCAGCGCATCAAAAGGATTAATAAAGCGGTCGTAATCAAGCGTTTTCATTCTTTTATCGAACGTTAATTTAAGATTCCAGCATGCAAGTGGAATGGATATTTTCAGTATAGAGCAACTCGATTCAAGGTATCATTTATCTGCGATTTTTTGCATACAAACTATCGATAAAAAGAAAAAAAACACTGACAAAAAATGAATGGAAAGCATCAGAGACATTGCAGCCAGAAAAGTGAAAAAATTATTGTGACCGTTTAATAAAAAAGGATTGTATTTGTGACTTGAAAAAACGTAATTGAATCTGAAATTTTTCCTATTAAAACTAAAATTACGAATATGCAAGCATTCACTATTGGCAGAATGAATAACTGTGACATCGTTATCAACGATTTAAGTGTATCAAAAATGCACGCCAAAATTGACCACCAACATGGTCAAATTACGATTACTGATTTAGGTTCAACGAACGGAACTTTTGTAAATGGTTCCAAGGTGTATGGAACTCAAGTTCTTAATCAATACGATATTGTTAAGGCGGGAAATGCACTTGTACCTTGGATGAATTACATCGATTTTAGTGGTAACTCAAATACGGGTTCCGACAATCAAAGCTCCTATGTAGAGGTTCCAAGTGTCGGTGACTTTATGATTTACTTCCTTCTTTTGGGATTGCCAATCGTAAACATCATCATGGCAATTATTTGGGTAAATAAAGACGATCCGAAATACATCGTAATGAAAAACTTTGCTAAAGCATGGCTTTGGTGGATCTTAATCATTTTTGTATTATACGGTTTATTTTTCCTCATTTTCGCATCAGCAATCGTTGCGGCTTTGACTTAATAATTCTTCAATTTCATCTATTCAACAATTATGAGCAACTATACAAAATGCCCTAACGGCCATTTATACCCGAATACACAGTCGGCCTGTCCTTATTGCCCAACAGGTAATTCGACTCAAATCACCCAATCCAATAACCTGGATAAAACATCCATTACAGGTGCGACGGGTGGCACTGTCGACCTAAATAAAACACAGATTACCGGCGGCGGCATGGCTGGTGGAGGTTTGGATTCAACGCAACTTTTTGGCGCACAGCCGAGTTCAGGTGAGTCATTTGGCAAAGCCAAAGATTTAAATCGCACCTTCATTCAAACCGAAGAGGGTTCAGCTGAAGGGTCATTTGGGGAGGGGAATGCACGCCCATCTCGTAAAATTACTGCTTGGTTAGTATCCTACACGATTGATCCGATGGGCGTAGATTTCCGAGTTTACGAGGGTACAAATACCATCGGCCGTGATCCAGAGAATACGATATCGATTCCAGAAGATAACAGCATCTCAAGTAAGCATGTATCGCTTCTATGCAAAAAAGACCGTTTTTATTTAAAAGACGAAATGGCTGCCAATGGTACATTTATTAACGATTCTGAGATTGAAGTTGGGGTTCCCTATGAATTAAAAGATGGTGACAAGATTAAAATCGGCTCAACTATTTTAAAGTTTAGAACAGCAATTTAAGATAACTATGAACAAGTCAAAATGGATTTTAGCACTCCTTTTCCAAGCAGTGCTGCTATTTTCTTACGCTCAAAAATTTGAAATCAATCCCAAAACATTCGATTTCGAAAAATTTCCGGTGGTTAACACAACGGTCTGGAGTAGATCCATCTATCCCATCGATACGAGCTCATTTTCGATTCGAGAAAATGATAAGAAGGTTCAGATAAAATCCATTTTCGAGGTTGGGGCACCTGCCAAAACTAAATTAGCCCCCAACAAAACCGTTCTAATCTTGATTGAAAATCATTACCTCCCTAAAGGGGTTAATGAGCGCGCATTTTTCAAATCGGTCCTCACCCTGGGCCTTTCTGGAAAGATTAATTCGAATGACAAGGTTTATGTGGCTACCTTCGATTGGTTTAGAGGGGGGCAATACATGTTCTTGACGGACTTAAACCCAACAAGCGATGAGGATGAAATCATCGCAAAAATTAAGAGCATCAAAGCCAAGTCGTTCTTGCCGAATCAGCAAAAGGGTTCCGACATTTATTTTGCCTTGGACGAGGGTTTACAGTTCTTAGCTAAAATCAAGGATGGTTCAAGCAAAAACATCCTGATGCTTTCGGATGACTTGCCTAACATAGCAAGCCAGAAAACCATCAAGGAAATTACAGACCTAAGCCAAAATACAGACATACCGATTTATGCGATTGGCTATAATATTGGCGCTTCACGCTACCAGCCAGTGACGGAGAATGAAATTTGTAAGGTGACCAACGGGCAATATTTTGTCAGCAAGCAAAACAACGTGCTTGAGACGGCGGACCATATCAGTCAATTCTTGGATGATATGATCAAAAATTCGACGGGTAAATACTATACGATTTCTTATTTCTCGAATCTAACGAAGACGGGAGCAGAGAATGAAATCGCCATCCATATCGACAATAAGAAGATTATGGGTATCCCCAAAAGATATCCATTCAACCCTATCCATTGGGTGAAGGCAAATGTCTTGTTAAGCATTTGTTTGGTTATACTAATCGCTTTAGCGGTTTGGGGAGCTATCCGTTTAATGAAATCCTACAAAGAGAAAAAAGCAAAACGCTTACAAGAGATCCAAGAAAAAGAATTCCAGCATGAGCAGGAAATCAAAAATATCTTGGCGAAACAGCGGGAAACAGAAGAAAAGATACAGCGGGAAAAAGCGGAACAAATTGAGCGACAAGAAAAAGAAAGACTTGATGCCTTGATGTCAAAGAAGAATGCCTTCCCACGTATCACCTACAATCACAACGGAATGCGTGGTGAGTTCTGGGTGGATAAATCAAACTTCACGATCGGTCGGGATAAGGAAGCTAACAATTTCCAAATTAATATCCCTTCGGTTTCAAGAAGACATGCTGCGATTAAATTCATGCCAGATGGCAAATTCGTAATTCAAGATTTGGGAAGTTCAAATGGGGTGTTGGTGAATGGACAGAAAATAGACATTTCACCTTTGAACAATGGAGATTTGATCCAATTAGGGGACGTAAAACTTAAATTCAACAATTAATAGCGATGTCAAATACGAAATACGCTTTTTCATTTGCCTCCTTAACGGATGTAGGACTCGTTCGTCAACTCAACGAGGATCGTGAACTAATATTGAATATTAATCAAGACGCGAAGGCTTTTATCGTCTGCGATGGAATGGGTGGACACGATAGTGGGGACAAAGCTTCGGAGGCAGCTGTCCGATTCATATCTGAGTTTTTGCAAACGAAACCCATTGATAACGCAACTATTTCCCTCGTAAATGCGATTAAGTTTGCGAACCAACAGATTTACTTTGAAAGTAAAGTTAGTCCAACCAGTAAGGGGATGGGCACGACGGCAGTTGTATTATTGCAATTTCAAGATGAAATTCTCGTAGGACACGTAGGTGACAGTCGGGCATATCGTTTTACCGATAACCAATTAACTCCAATCACTAAGGATCACTCCGTGGTTCAGGAGATGGTGAACCAAGGATTAATTTCCCAAATTCAAGCGGAACACCACCCACGAAAAAATGAAATTACCAAAGCGCTGGGAATTCGTGAGAATGAGGAGCCAACGGTATCCAATAACATTAAAGCCGTTAAAGGAGATCGATTCATCCTTTGCTCGGACGGTCTTTCCGGACTTATCTCCCATGAGGCATTTACGGATGCGGTTCGCAAGCATAGCGACCCCAATGTTTGCGCCATGAAATTAGTGCAGATGGCGAAAAATGGCGGAGGGCACGATAATATTACGGTACAGGTAATTGATGTGATTGAGAGCCCCAATAAGGCCCCGAAGAAATCTACTTCGAAACAAACTATTATGTTGGGGATTGCTGCAGCATCCATCGGGATACTCGCCTTAACTTTTGTCGGAATATATAATTTCTCAGGAAAATTAGTTAAGAAAACAGACACGGAACAACTATCAAAATTAGAACCCGAAGCTATAGATCAAACCCAGACTTCTGCACCTACAAATCTAGAAGACTGGGTTAGTAAAAAGACCTTATTGAGTTTGATTTACGAATATTCAACACAGCCCACACGTTACGCTAAGTTGGTAAATGAAAATAACGTTAAAGATTTAAAAGGGAAGTATAATTTAATTACTGAATATAAAAAGGCTGATTCCACCTACAAATTAACTTCATTTTTTATTAATCAAATAAAAAAGAAACAAGGGGCAGGGGCAGGGGAAGAGGTAGAGCAAGTTCAAAATGAACAACTCTCCTCAAAAACTAAAGGCTTAAATGCAAAAAGTAAATCCTCCAAAACGAATGGAAGTAAACCTGATTTAGTAAATAAATCTGAAAAAACTGAGGCCCCAGATAAATCTGAAAAACCTAACGAAAAGGGAGAAACTACGGAAAAAACCGATAAAACTGACAAAACAGATACCAAAGGAAAAACGGATAAAACCGATAAAACGGATACCAAAGCAAAAACAGACAAGTCCGATAAAGACGACAAAACAGATACCAAAGGAAAAACGGATACCAAAGGAAAAACAGACAAGTCCGATAAAGACGACAAAACAGATACCAAGGGAAAAACGGATAAGTCCGAAATAAAAGCATCCACACCTAAACAGCCTAAAACAGGCAAACCCAAAAATTAAATGAGATTAGGACAATACGATACCATACAAACGCTAAGTGAGGGAGCTTCTGGGATTGTATACCTAGCAGTTGATTCTCATACCGGTTTTCCGGTAGCGATTAAGGTGTTGAGACAGTCATTTCACGGAAATTCTGTGGCGGTAGAAAAGTTCAAAGAAGAGGCAAACAAATACCTTTATTTGGATCACCATAATATAGTACAACTCAAGGGATTCAATCTAAATCCTCCATACCTTGTTATGGAGTATATTGAGGGGCTTACCTTAGATGAATATGTGAAAAAGAACTTTCCAAGCGGTATTCCTGAGAAATTAGCCATTCAGATCATGGTTCAAATTGTCGATGCAATTTCATACTCACATATGCAGGCCAAACCTGTTTTACACCTCGATTTGAAGCCCGCCAACATCATGATTAAACCAAATGGAGTTATTAAGGTCATTGACTTTGGGATTTCCCGTCAATCTGATCAAGTTAACCATTCCATGTTCGTTGGCAGCCCTTATTACATGAGCCCTGAACAAGTCAATAATACCTTTGTGACGCAATTGTCCGATATCTATTCACTGGGAATTACCATGTATTACCTGTTAAAAGCTAAAGTTCCCTATGATTCAAGTTTGGGAATAGAAGAAGTCTTTGCAAAAAAATTAAAAGGAGACTTGATTGGTATCAATACGAAAAATTTTCCGGTGAATATTGCCAACACAATTAGTAAAGCCACAGCGACGAATCCAGCCTATCGATTTGCTAATTGTTTAGAATTTAAGAAAGCCCTCATTTCACTTTTATAATTTGTTTGTATGATTAATGCGATAATTGCCAACTACAAAATTATTTCCGTTCTCGGGGAAGGCGGAATGGGTTCTGTCTATCTGGCAGAGCATATACACGTAGGCAAAAAAGCAGCGATAAAATCCCTGCACAAGCGATTATTATCCAACGAACAAATTAAGTCCCGCTTCTTAAATGAGGCCAAAACCATGGCCACCTTGAAACATCCGAACATTGTCGAAATGTACGACTATGAGGAAAACGAGGCAGGCTGTTTTTTGATCATGGAATATGTAGAGGGCATTCCCTTGGACGAATACATCATCCGGGAATCAGGACCTATTCCCACAGAGAATGCCATCAAAATATTTAGTGGGATGCTTAAGGGTTTTGCCTATGCCCACAAGAAAAAAATCGTGCATCGGGATGTTAAACCCTCCAACATCATCATTTCGCGAGATTTCCAAACAGTGAAAATTTTGGATTTCGGTATCGCCAAGATTTTGGATGACAACAACCGTAACTTAACGAAGGATGGAACCCAAATGGGGACCGTTTATTACATGAGTCCCGAACAAGTTCGTGGCGAAGCTTTGGATAAATTAAGTGATATCTATTCGTTGGGTGTTACCCTTTTTCAGATGTTGACAGGCATTAATCCCTATGCCAAATACAATACCGAACTTGATATCTATTTAGAAATCACCACGAAGCCACTGGAAGACGCCAAAACCATTTATGAGTTTGCTTCGGAAGATTTGAACCGGCTTATCCAACATGCCACACAGAAAAATAAAAAAGATCGTTTTCAATCCTGTGAGGAATTCCTCGAGGCCATCAAGCAAATAGGCAATCCGGATTTCAAATTACCTGAGACGAAGATAACGCCCCCGCCGGTAATCGATGCTCCTATGGAATATGAGGAAGAGGACGCTCCTACCCCGATTTGGCAAAATAAAAATGTATTGATTGCAGCTATAGCAGCGGTTGTCGTACTATTGGGTGGCGGCTATTATTTGATGAATCGAGACACAACACCGCCAGCCCCCATCTCCGTGCAAGATTCTGTTGCCGTAGATTCCAGCCCAGGAATAGAGAAAGAATCCCGGAAAACCAAGAAAGATTCGAAACCCAAAATTTCCGTTCGCGGTTCCGACTTCGCTTCACTCAGTGCCAAAATCAAAAAACAATCCGAAAAAATTCTGGCAAGTAATCCTTACCTATACCCAGTTTCCATTAAACTTGACCTAGGTTCACTCACGTTCTCCTGCAAATTTGAGGAGCAAACTGCCCCAAGTAACCTAATCAAACTAGGGCTTTACTATGGTCCTGAAGACTTGGGTTGCGAAAGCTGCTCATCCGTACTCGATAACAATCCCGGTTCAGTCGTTTTGCTGAATAAAAACCACGGCGGTTTCGTTACGCAGATTATTGGGATTCATGGGGGGAATAATTGATTCTCCAACGTAATCTATTAGCTCCTTTTGATTAAAATTATTTCCTTAGGACTATATTTCGCCTCCACTTTTAGAAGGTTATAAGACTGACTCCACTATACCTGGTTCCCCAGCAATTAGTTACATAGGCTTGGACGGCGTAGGTAACTCCCCTAGTTAAATTATTAAATGTAGATGTAAAATTCCCAAGTACAGACATTGTAGCTGGAGTAGATGTTGTTACGCCTGCTCCCCCAGGAATAGGGTTTGGATTTGAGGAATACCTACTTATGCATATTCCGACCTGAGCTGAAGAATCTCCTCCTAAATCTGTCAAGGAATAACGAACAGTCAAATTCCAAAGTGTAGATGAAACAATCGTTGGAGTGGATAGAGATAAATTAGATAACCCTGGCTCGCATAATGTTTTAAATATAGTCGGACTTGGCAGGACTGAAGTACCAACTTCATTTGTTGCAAATGCCTGAAAGTAATATGTTGTATTCGGAGTTAACACACTCGAGAAATTACCTGTAAAATTTGGATTACCAGAACCAGTCGCTGTGATTAGACCAGTCGTCATAGCTTGATTGGTAGCCAAACGAAAACCAGTCGCCGAAATCGTCCCAAAACCATCCGATGTAATTACACCATTCACGGTTGCAGAACGTGCAGAAGCTGAAAATCCTGAATTAGTAACTGTTGGTACCGTTTTTACAGGCGTCCTAAATGTATTAACCGGACCTGGAGTAACATTGAAGCCTATTGAATTCCGCGCGTATGATCTAATATAATAAAGGACATTCCCAAATACCAAACCACTACTAATAGTACCTGGATAATCGCCAGTTGAATAAGACCCATTAACCTGCGAAATCCTTGAATCTCCTGGACCTGGCGAGGGATTTGAGGAACTATAATAAAATCCACGCTCTAGGATAGGTAAACCTCCATCAGAATCGACCGAACCTGTTACCGACAATACTTTACCGGTAAATCCAATATTCTTAGGCGCATTATTAATTACCGGGGCTGTATTTGCCGGGGTGTTTATAATCATTGGGGTGTTATCCACTGACTCACCATATCGATTACTCGCAAAAGTTCGAACAAAGTAGGTTGTTCCAGCATTTCTTCCGGGAATATCAGCTATAAAATCCCCTATCCCCAATGGGCCACCTACAAAAAACTTGTCTCCAAAACCAGAAGAGTTAGCGCTCACATAAAAACCCCTTTCAGTGATTGGACTCTGTCCATCTCCTAAAATTGTACCTCTTGCTCTAAATAAGTAATAACTAGGGTCAAATACATTCAGATTCCTAACACTTGGAGGCCCCTTCGTGGTAAATACAATCTTTTCCGTATGTGTCACTCCTCCATTAATTGGACTTTCATTCAGCGCAAATGCCCTCACATAATAAGTTGTACCTCTCTTTAAACCCGGTACAATGACTTCAAATATTCCTGTTTTAGAAGGTCCATCGCTAATCGTTCGAATTTGTGATCCTTCATATAGCGTAACCTTTGAGGCATCATCATAAAAGAATGGTTCAGGATAAGAAGGAGATGTTGAAATAACAAATCCTCTTCTGCCTATAGATCCCCCCTCAGCTGAGGTTACGGCCATTCTTAATCTAACACTTGTGTCTTCAACATCAAAAAAACCAACAGGGTCTAATTTAGGAGGTCCAATTTCAGTCGTTACGGTAAACTCCTTTCCATAACCTGTTCCTTGGTTACTCGTCGCATAAGGACGTACATAGTAGGTAGTCTTAGGCAGGAGCCCGGGAATTGTTACCTCATAAAAATTCGAAGAACCTGGGACTGATATGACTCCGTTCTCTTTACTAGTCACTAAAGAAACATTGGGTTTTGTCCTTATCGAATAGCAAAAACCTTTGCTGGTCACCGGATCCCCTCCATTATTAGTAATGGTTGTTGACAACTTCATGCTGTAAGCATCCTTACTAATTGTGGCACTTGTCCCAAAACGAGGCACTCCCTTTAACGTCTTTAAAGGCACTTGCTGGCCATATACCGTTCCGTAATAATTGATCGCATAGGCCCTCACATAATAATCTGTGAAAGGAAGTAAAGTATCTATAACCATCGAAAAAGCACCTATGCCACCAGATTTCGCTTTACGGCGCTCCTTCACCGAGGTCGTCGGATTAGGAGTTACACTCCAAACAACACCTCGCTCTATGATTCCCTCACCACCATCCGAGCTGATATTTCCTCCTGCAATTGCGGTATCTGATTTTACTGTGGTTGATGAGATGGGCGTGGTAGTTATCTCTACCTTATTTGTTAAACCCACAATCGGGTTATCCAATTTGGTACAAGATACACATGCAATCAAAAACCCGAAGAAAAATAAAATCCGATTCATCATACTTTAAAACGTTATTCCAATTCCTGCACCCACATCCAAGGATATTGACATACCACTATCTCCCTTAATTGCGTTGACACCACCCTGAAGATTAAACATACCCAACTTAATAATCACACCTGCCTCACCCTCAATTCCTTTAGCGGTTTGTACCTTATTCTTTACCCAGGTGTTTGTCAACAATAAACCAGGGCTCGCATATCCATAGGTTTCTGCATTCCAATAGACTTGACTATCTCCCACGCCTCCGCCAATGTAGCCATGCAACCAAGGTGTCAACTTAACCATTGCCCCCCCCGTGATAGACACACGCTGCGTAGCCACCTTTCCGTTGATGACATAATAGGTGTTTGTATTGACAGGGTAATTGGTAATCTTGGCATTGGTCATCTCAAGTGTCGGGGATACGTTTCCTAAAGTGCCACTACCTGCTTGCTTATAACGTACATATCCTTTAAAATTCGACCCACCTACACCAAGCATGGCCGTGAACGGCTGAACCGCCGCACTACCGCCACTAATAATTCCGCCCCCTAAATAGATCCTTTCCTTTTTCTCAACCTCCACAGCGGCCTCACCGACCTTCGTTTTCCCTTTTGGTAAAATTGGTGCCGGCTTTTCTTCTGATTTTACCCCTGTCGCTTCTGCTTCCGCCTCTTTTTTAGTCTCTTGACTCGAGCCCGCTGCCTGAACAGCCCCGCCTGAACCTTCTTGACCAAATGGATTCGGATCATTCTTGTCTTCAAAACTTACCGTTTGTGCATTACTTGCCCCACAGGTGTTTTCAAAACGGAAAAAGTAAATTCTTCCCGGTTTGTAATCGTAATCGATCAGGGTCTTGTAGGTCGTGGCAAACTTATGTGCTGGGTCAATTTTATCCCAATACCAAGAAACCGGTAAATTCTTTAGTTCGTTGTCATTACTCAACGTAACAATCGCGCCACCCCCGTTAGGAATTAAACTTTGCGAATACTTCAAATTATTGACGGGCATTGGGTTCACGATGTAATTATACCCAACGCACTCTTTAGGTGCATTTACCCCCACCATGTGAACGAAAAACTTCGTCGACTCCAAGGGTGAAACCGTCAAGG